>Ga0307510_10006033_pt1 | contig 14447 bp, 4 predicted proteins | sample 12_EM_MG_FD_207224 | JGI IMG/M metagenome (GOLD analysis project Ga0307510, IMG submission 207224) | Populus trichocarpa ectomycorrhiza microbial communities from riparian zone in the Pacific Northwest, United States - 12_EM | ecosystem: Host-associated > Plants > Roots > Unclassified | place...
TTTTTTATGACTCACTTTAAAAAAAAAAATCTTCATCGTTTTTCTCATTTTTGCTTCTTTTTTTGTTATCCCAATAACATGATCTAGGTTGTAAGGTTGGGTCAAGGGCCTAGGCTCCAGGTTGACCCGTCAAGTTAGGTTGAGTTTAATAATACTGCTAAAAAATTCTCCATGACAAATGCATGGACGATGCATTATTCTTATTTTATTAATAAATTCGAGTCAAAATTATACGCGGTGTTATTAAACATGGCTCATGTTTCAAATTAAATCATGTATGAGTTGATCTGATATGACCTAATTGATTTGAAGAATCCAAACATGACTTGGTTGACATAATCAAAACCTGATTTGACTAAAAAAATTAAAGACATCATTTTAATTTAAAAAAATATTGTGATAGTAACATTTTGGATCTACCTAGGTATACACGTTTACTCATCAATAATGTTATCAAACTGAACCAAGCCTATTGGATCAACACGGTGATTCATCGACATGATCGCTATACCAAACAGGGTTTCAAAGTTAACTGGGTGAAAGTTGACTAAGTGTGGCCTAGCCGACCTTACGATTCCCTGTTTGTTTTTGCGTTTCAAAAGCGCATTTGAAAAAATTTGAAATTTTTTTATTTTTTTATTTGCTTCAAATTAATATTTATTGATGTTTTTAGATCATTTTGATGCGCTGATATAAAAAATAATTTTTTAAAAATAAAAAATATATTATTTTAATACATTTCTGAATGAAAAATACTTTGAAAAGCAACCGCAACCGCAACCGCAACCACACTCTGATCAAACAGGCCAGGTTAAACTACACACACACAACATCATCTTGGAAATATCCAAGTCAAACCAAGTTGACTTACTCAATCGATGAACTAGGTTATGGCCCTTATAAGGTATAATAGCCTCTCTTTTTTTTAATTTATTTTTTATTTAATTGAACAATTATAAAAAGATATTTGCAATGAAAAATATTATGTAAGAGAAATGTATTTCTTCAATCTCAATTCAATTTTCTTGTTAATTCATCTCTTTTTTTAACATAACTATTTTTTTTTAATTATGAACAATGTTGTTTTTAAACAAAAACCTATAATTGTTTTAAAAAACAAGTTAAAAAACATATTAAAATATAACTCAACATTTTGCATGTCGTTGAAGAGAAATAAATGTGATCAAATCATGTTATAAATTTATCAAAAAAATTAAACATAAATTTTATTTTCAGTAAATATTCATGAGAAATGTTTTATTTTTTTGCATATTAAATACGCAATAATTGAAAAAAATAATTATCAACATTCTTATAAAAATCTATAATATTATTTAAGAACGATAAAAAATTTAACAATAATTTAAATGTCAATGTCAAACAATTTTAATAATGCATTTCAACCAAAAAAACAAATCTTGGAAAAAACATCAAAAGGTATTAGATGTTTGGGCTAGCGCGTCTGGTCCAATAAAAAAAAAGCTTGCGTGTAGGAATGTCAATTTAATCTGAACCTAATGGATGCCAACCTAACCTGAATGGGTGAGTATTTTTTTACCACATGAATAATAGATAGGATATGAATATTATCAAACCCGATCTGAAAGCCGCCCGAATCTAATCCAAAATATATATTTATATCATATAAATATATTTGTAAAATATTTAGATTTTTTTAAAATAATATGATATACACATACTTTAATATTGACTTAAAATACATAAATAATATTTGTCATTTAATATATATAATTTTTTATTGATTAATAAATAATAGTAGATGATGGATAACCATTTAATACTCGAAACTCGATGGATAATTGATAATTATCTAATTTTTTTACTTGATAGATAATAAATAGGATATGAATATCTGAAAATCCAACCAGCATACCCATTGTCATCCCTACTTGCGCGATTGACCTTCATCTTCTTCTTTTTTTGCGTAAGGGTGAACGACATGCTCGTTGTTTTTTGAAAAAAAAAAATCAGATAATGCACCATTTGATTACCTATATTTCAGTCACCAAAGAGGTGACCATAAAATAAGGTTATGGTATTTTAGACCCAAAAATCATTTTTTAATCTATTTTAACCTCAAAACACCTAATAAACATGTTTAAAACCTCAATTGAATAATTTCTCAACTCCAAACACCCATTAATTGGTTTAAAAACACAACTAAACTGGAAAAAATATATCTCAATCTAATCTATTTTTTCAAACAATATCAAAGATTAAAAAAAAAAAACTTCAATAACACTCCTCTAATTAAGAAAAATACATTTAACATCAATTTTGTTTTTCATAAAATTTAGCTAGTGAACTATTTTCTCTCTCCTCCATCATTTTTTTTCTAACGACTCCTCCTCTTTTAAACTCGGGAAATGAAATGTTAACAAACTATAATATTAAACCAAAACTTATAATTTTCAAACTTAAACGACAAAAAAAAAATCTGAAGGCAAAATTCTTCAAAAAGACACTAAATGAATAGTGTAAAAAAAAATGGAATTTTTGCCTCACCATTAATTTTGATCCCCTCATTTTTAATTTTTTACAAACAATAAAACCGATGTTTTTTTATAAAAATGAGAAACCAACGCTAGTGTTGAGACTTGTTTTAGGCCGTTGTAACTTCATAGAAAGCAATATGAAATAAATTATTAAGCCCTATCCCCAATTAATGCAATGTGAAATTAAAAAAAAAATTGATAACTGAAATAAAAAAATAACTTAAAAGTACCAAAATAAAATAAAATCACAACATTAGTGTTATGTAAGGTGGTGAACAATGAGATCACATCTTTTAGGTTTTTTGTAATGAAATGGAAAATGAGATTTCATAAATTCAAGATCGTGTGCCAAAAAACAAAAGCTCTTATTCATCCACTCAAAAAATCGTAGTTGTTTTTAGAATGGGCAATACAAGCGCATAATATGTTAACAAGACTCGTAATTTGATCACATTGAGAACAAGACAAGGTTTTCATGCTTAAGAGTGACATTTTCTTTCATGGCAGAATTTTGAATAAACAAACCTCTTTCTGTTCAGCAAGGAATCATTTAATTTGAGACTTCGCAGCTTGAAGCATCTCTACCACCAGAGTCTTTACATCCCTACAGTATACAACAAAACAAACTTACCAGAAGTCAAAATCAAATAATGCAGTCAGATAGGAAGCAAAGGAACTATTAATGCATCTGTGATTTACAATATGAAAATGGCACACGTTCCCTTCAGATTCCCGGGTGATATAGAGCATCAAAGCCAGTAAAAAATTTATGATGCAAAACATCAGTTTTCCGGTAGCCAGGGGTAGGTCTAATAACACGGTTTAGGATCAAACTTTAACCATGCACAAGAACAAATGACCAGAAATATGCAATCAAATCCTCAAATTCGCTAGGCCAATATCAACATGAACCACTCACACATACCTTAGTATGATTTGGAAAGAAGAAGGCAAGGACATGGTTTAGAACTCTTACTTTCTCTCTTCTGCACGTCTAGGGAAAGGAATTCGAAGCTTGTAAGTATTTCCTTGATAAACAGCCTGAAAGAGAGATCATAACATTTCGAGAGTGGATTGAAAAAAAACGATTCAGATGAAAAGTTTTGAGTTCAACGTAAAATCTAAATAATAAACTAGCACTGCAACAAAACAGTTCTAATAAAAGTAGACCTCTGAAAGAAAGTGCATTTTTTAAATACAAGAAGAGGCCTGTACATGGTCGCACACGAGCAATACCTTAACATTGAATCCAAGACTGTCCACATCCAGCATATAAGCAGAGTCCACCTGATAAAAAGATATGAAATCAGCCTAGATATCCTGTTTGGTATGTTTGCTCATTTTTAAAGGGAAGGGGAAACAAAAGAGGCGACAGAAACGGAGACTAGATAAGATAATTTTTTTTCCTCAAGAGAGAGAGAGATAATCATAATTTTCTCCTTGAGTTTATATGCCATATACATGCCTAAAAAGGTTATCCCAGATGCAATAGAAAGGAAAGTTTTTACTTTTTCCTCTTTGATTTTGGTCCAAAAAAAGAAAAATAAGGGAAACTAAATATCATGCATATACAGCATATAATATACAGGCAAAGAAAAGAGTGTCACCAAGCTTATCAAACTCACTCTTCCTCGCAAACACATATATTATTTAATTACTCCACGTGGCCAGCTAATTTTGAAGCCATAAAACTAGTTTTGTGGACCTCCAACTAAATTTATTGTCAGTCTGGCTTATAAATAATGTCGTGTCCCGCTTCTTACATGACGTAGACATATATAAGATGCTATTTGTTGTATTGAAAATTACCGGAATTGAAGTTGAGTGTTGCACTATGAGTCTTGTATCTTCAGCATGATCTCTGTTCATGTGAGACTGACAAAGCCATTTGATTTCATTTAGAAGAGAAAGAAACTCAAATAATAAACAGGGCATATGTCATACGGATAGAGCATTTAATTTTTAAGCAATATACCGCAACAGGTTTAGAAAATTGAGCAATTGGATCAACTTTAGCAGTCTGGTACTCTTCTTTGCTGAATTCTGTCATTATTAACATTTGTAAGTAACAAATGAAATAAATTGAAGTAGAAAACAGTGGAAAAAATAACAACAGCACAAACAAATTTGTAAAGAGGCACTGAAGCCATTGGTGAGCCTATACAAACAGGAAAGCAGCAAAACCATTGGTGAGCTCTAGACCACAACTTGATTATCTAAACCCACTCCCAATGACTTGAAAAAAGTTATAGACAATGATGTGCTTTAGAAAAAAGAAAATCAGCCGGATGGTACACAGACCGCCAGATCCAAGCAAAGTAGTTGCAACTCCTGACACGTATTGCACAGCTTTTGGTTCAATGCGCATAAATTGGAAATCACCAAAGTCAACCTTGAAAATGGAAGAGATAATTAAGTCCTCACCTTGACAAAAAGCAACAAAAATACATTCGAGGAAAACATGAAGCATGCTAGAAAATGGGAGGAAACAAGTTACCCTGAATGCATCAGGATGCTTTGCCAGATATGCTGTTCGAACAGCAGTTACATCTTTCTCAGAAACCTAAACAATTGGTCAGAAAAAAGTTCAAAGCTCATATCGGTGCAGAACAATTATGATTCAGTGAAGGTACAATATCTGCTAAAGTAAAATAATTAAGCAGAAACATTTTGGAAATTATCATAAGGAAGAAAAGGGAAAAAACACTTACAGGAATGGAATCACCATGCAGGGTGATTACTAAATCAGTCCTATCTTCAGGATCTTTAGCAACAAGCAATGAGCATTTGGGATTGGCTATTAGGTCCTGCAGAAAGCAGCAATTTTCAAACATACAAGGACACCAGGACCTCCTAAAGAACCCCAAATAGGCTAAAGAACAAAATTAGGCAAGGAGAATTCAGCTTAGTCTAGTGGCTCCATAGAACACATAGATGCACATGTAGAAGGCTGATACAACAATTATTTCGAACCAAACATTATGAGATCAATCAATCTTGTTGACCAGACTTTTATTTCTCAAAAGCATTCAGTGAAATTCACTTTTGAGCAATCAGTTACCAATAGGCTTCACAAATTTTAAGCGTAAAACATGATCAATGTATAAGTCACAATCTAAGAGAATCAAGCCTGCATTTTGACAATGGTAAATCTCTAAAATCTAAATGTCACAATTGGATTTGTTCTTTTATTTTATGATCACATAAACTGTTTTCACAATTAAAGCATATGTGAAAAAAGATAGAAGGTAAGCAAAACATACCTTAGCATGTACTGCCCAGCTGCTGACTGCTACTATTGGAGATCCATCAGCATCGCATGCAAAATCAACCATTGACCCTGACGGATAACCCCCATGCTTCTGTCATATCAAAAGAAATTTCAGCAAGTTTCAGTGAATATACGAGCAAATAGTCTAAGAAATGAATCTACACTCAAATGAAAACCAGCTGCTGTCTTTTCCATGCCACTGATTTCAAAATTCAGTACCTAATGAACTCAGTATTTGATAAGAATTTACCTTAGATTCACCATATGGTTTATAGCAGCAGCTGTCTTTTCTAATATTTCAGGAGGGCCAAAACATTGGACCTATAGACCTGAAAAGGCCTGTAACCTGACCTTGATACAGTTAATGAACCTTCCCTCGAGTTCATGATGAACCCTAAATTCATAGAATTTTTGGCAAGTAGTTGCTTAACATTTATGCTGTGATTTATGAACACAGAGTGCAAGGGAAGAGCCATATTACAAGATTCATTTTTAATTCACAAGTTTAAGAAACAGCATATAATTAGTTATCCTTTTATAATAGCAACTACTTAAAGTTCGAAATAAGAAGTCTTTGAAATGTCTTCTAATTATTCTCTAGGATAAGAAATTGAAGGAAAATAATCAAATGAGTAAGGGCAGATATTTTATTTAGTTGTTCTCCTAAATCCACAAGGCAAGAAAAGTTTGATGAGCAATACACACACTTCAAGATGTTTGCTCAGTAATATGCATATTTACCTTATTGAATTCAACTTAACCAAATCTAGTCTCAGATAGTTGCAGATAGCTGTATTCATTTTTTTTGTCCTTTTTTTTATTATTTTTAGGGCCAAACATTTTATGATCTATCATGATACTAAATTGTTTGTTTTTACTGCTTGATTCTACCTTATTTTTGGTCCACTTTTCCCCTAATTCGATCATACTACTTGAATCAAATTATTTTTTAAAACCGATGCATCTGCATGTCTATATTGTACGAGGGCAAACTAAACTAAACACATTTTCTCAACTTATTATTGGTATTCACCTCCACCTTTCCTCCCAATGCACTCACAATTTTTCTAATCCTATTATTACGAGAGAAAAAAAATGAAAAGGCAGTCTTATTCAAAACCCCAATTATGAAATCCCCTCTCTCCCACTTCATGCCTCGAAACGCACTGTTATTATAGAGAAAGAGGCGCTTTTGCATCTTCTTAACCTTCAATGAAATGGCTGGGGAGAGGAAAGGTTTTATTTAGGGTATTCCTAGGAATAGATCCAGTAGAGACAAGGTGGGGCCTGTAGCTTAGAGGATTAGAGCATCATCATCATCATGAATCGTGCCATGATAAAGTTGTGACAAGGTTTACACAAACTACCACCCTACCACAATCTTCCTTTTCTGTCCTAATGTTGGATTGATAATATCAAATTGGGTCACCAACATCAATTCCAATACAAGCAGGTGTAAGATACATGTAACAAACAAATCAAACACAAAATTGAACGGATCCCACTATGGACTCTCTAACCTCCCATCCTTCCACGAGAAATGTTAAATATAAAGTCATAGCTCTGCTGATAACAACCACGAACAATCCTACCCTAACATCACGAACAACACCCTTCAGTTGTGCCAACTTCAACATTCATGAAGAATTTACTTTCAGTACTTCTCATTTAATTAATAAGTTCAAATCGTTAACCAGTACACGGACAAAAACCTGAGAAAAAGTTGAAAGCATGCCGTGCATGCTCTGGTCAAGCACGGTTCTAATTTCCTCAACCGGAGGAAGCCGAGCTGCCTTTTCCTATAATCACACAAGCACAAAACCAATCAGTAGCATTGAAAACTATCTATTCACACATGATCAATCTAATAATACTGATATTAGCATTGACATCCAGGAATTTACGCATCTACCCACAAACAAACACAATGCGGGTATAACAGAGAGGCTACCTGGTGAGTTTGGATCAACTGGAACACATTGGCATCAGAGTTAACATCCCCAGTTGACACAGCCTGATCAAAATAACAACAAAACAACTTATCAATTTAAAACCCATTAGTAAAAAACTGTTAAAAATCAGCTCTCTACTCTGTATAGCTTTCAAAGCTTACACCAAAACGTATAAAATCCCAAAAACAAATAAACCCATCAAGCAATTAATTAAAAAGGATTGCTTTTTACAATCAAAAAAGGAAAATTGTTTCACTTTACCTGAGTGGAAGACTGAGCAACAGAAGCCATGGAAAGCGAGGGAGTCGATGATGATGATGAGAGAAAGAGCGACAGAGGAGTGGCGAAATGGTAATAAAAAGAAGAAAAAAACACTCTATAGTCTATTCTACTGATATTTAGGCACAATTTGGCATTCGACCCAACCTTATTTTTCTAAAAACATTTAATTTGTTTTTTAATAAATTAATATTTTTTTATCATTTTAATATATTAATATAAAAATATTATTTTAATATATTTTTAAATAAAAAATATTTTAAAAAATAATTTTTATTACGTTTCTAAACATAATATTATAACAAAAGAAAATAGAAGGGATGTTCTCTGTGCATGGAAGCCACGCGCCGCAAGCAAACTGGCGCCCAACAACCACCTTTATAATTCAATTAATCACTTTTTTTAAAGGGTAAATTATAATGGTTTGAAAATGGAAGAGAATAAAGAAAATTACAAATATATTTACGGAGCAAGATTTATTTAGTATTATAATTACTAAATTAAAAAAAAAACTATAATAAATTATAGTTTTGTTATAACTAAAATTTCAAAATAGAGTTTTTTAACTATTCATGCAAAAATATAATATATATTAATTAATTGAACATTTTTAAAATTATAATGGAAGCAAAATGTATTTTCAATCATAATTCACCACACTAACAACTAATACCCTTCGAGTTTTACTATTTAGAATGTTGTGGACTCAGACACAGAGCAACATGGATTTGCATTATACTTTCTATTTTTTTTAATTAATATAGGTGTTTGGGCTTGCTTGTGTATATTTTGACTAATCTTATGGGCCCTAAAGTTAACGACTATATAAGCTTTTAGTGGCCCTAAAAGGACTCGAACTCCTGACCATTGGGGAGCAAACCCAAGACCTAACTAGTTAAGCTACCCCTCAGAGTTTTTTTATTATTATTAACATGGGTGTTCGGGTCAGCTTGCGCGCACCTTAACTAATCTCACAGCCCCTGAAGTTAACGACCATGTAAGCCTCTAGTAGCCCTGAGGTTTGTGAAACTCGAACTGGTGACCTCTAGGAAGCAAACCTAAAGCTTGACTAGTTGAGCTGCATCTCTCAGGGTTGAGTTTCTTTAGGGTTGGGTTCTCTTCTTTTTTATTATTAACATGGGTGTCCGGGTCAGCTTGCGCGCACCTCGACTAATCCCACGGGCCCTGAAGTTAACGACCATGTAAACTTCTGGTGGTATTGAAGTTGGTGAGACTCGAACTGGTGGCCTCTAGAGAACAAACATAGAGTCTGACCAGTGGAGCTACACCTCTCAAGGTTAGATTTTCTTTTTTTATTCCTAGGAGAAGTGGATCAATGACAAACACCTTTTTTTTTCTCTCTTTCTCTTTCTCTTAATATACATTTTCTTTTTTTTTCTCCCCTCTCTCTCTCATGCTGACAAAGTTAGAGTAGTGTTTGCTTTTCTTTCTTTCCTCTTCGTATCAACGTCACACCCTCTCTCTCTCTCTCTCTCTCTCTCTCTCTCTCTCTTCATCTTTAATCAATGGGTTTTGCACATGAGATCATTTTATTATGGGGTTGTGTTGTTTTTTATTCAATATTGGTGTTGTTTCTGCAGCAACCACTTTTGCTTTGTCTCTTGCTGACAGAGATGATGGAAGTTGTTTTCCTATTCCATCTATTGTTTCACCACTCCCAAATTACTATGTGGAGACGTGTTTACATCTCTACCACATTTCTCTCTTTTCTTTTTGACCTCTTGCGCATAAAATCATACTTTTAATTCATCTTCTTCTTTTTTTCTTTTCTTGAATGAAAAAAAAAAGAAGAAACAAAGTTTGCATTAGAGAAGAAGTTGTAGAGAGAGAGAGCTTTGCTCTCGCTACAATGATGATCAAGATGGTGGTGCTGGCATCGATATGCTTTTATAGTAGAATGGAGGACGTAAAAGAAAAAAAATATATCATTTGAAATCCTACTTCTTTGATAGTTTTTTGAGTCTTTTTTATATGAGAGACATATTTTATTTTATTTCTTATTATTTTTATGGGTTTTGATTAATGGAATTTTTTTGTATTGGAGTTCACTGTTGGTTTTAGGTATTGTTTGTTTTTATATCTTCAAAGTATTTTAAAAAAAAATTAATTTTTTTTTCTTCAAATTAATATTTTTATATAATTTCAAATCATTTTGATGCACTGATTTCAAAAATAATTTTTAAAAAATAAAAAAATATATTATTTTAATACATTTCAAACTAAAAACACTTTAAAAATTAATAACAATCATACTCTCAAACACTTATTTAAATTCCTGTTTTTTTTTTAATTTAGGATGGTGACAATTTTGACCAATAATATCAACGGTGAAACCAGAACAACAACTTGATGGGTTTATTCTTAATCTTTATTTTCTTGACTAATTTACCTTTGTTTATATGTTTGATTAATAAGTTTTCTTGATTTTTGAAATTAGTTAACGGGTTATTTCTTTCTTTACTATTGAAGGATTGGATATTAGTGTTTCCAATCTTTTATAAGGTTGGTGAGGGGTTAATGGAGAATTTGATCAAAGTGAATGTGGAAGGCACATCTAGAGTTACACGAGCTTATGATTACATTTAATACCATATCTTCATTTTAGATCAATTTTGTTTCTTACCTCAAATTGAAAGGATAAGATAAAATAATATAAAAATAACATGATAAAATTGGGTTTGAAGATAAGTATTTTGATGGTTTAAAATAACAAGATAAAATTGTGTATAAAATTGTGTATGAATATAAGTATTTTGATGGGTCTAGCAAGACAAGATAAAATAATATAAAAATAATAAAATAAAGTTGTGTTTTAAGATAAGTATTTTGATGTATCTAGTAATTTGTTAAATTTAATATGCTTGAGTTCAATTATTTTGAATATTTAAAATAATATAATTTTAATAAATTATCAAATTTAATATATTTAATTTGATTTTTACTATAAGCCCAAATCTAAAATGAGTATAACATGAAAGTAACAAAATGCCATCATTTGGATGTAAGCAAGGAAGGGACAATGAAAGTTAAGAAAACAGTTCATTTAATTATGAGAAGTCTAACTTAATTGTTCAGATTCTATATTTGTTTTATAGAAATAATCAATTTGAATCTCATAAATTTCAGGGCTACTATAAATTTATATAGTCGTTAATTTCAAGACTCATATAATTAGTTAAGATACATGTAAACTGACACAAACATCCACGTTAATAATAATAATAAAAAAAAAGTTCATTGAAGGTGGAAAAAACAAGATATCATTTTGGTCCCGCCTCTAGTATAGAAAAGAAGGGACATTGATGACATTTACTAGAGATTAATATAATAAACCTTTTATTTTTCAATAATACCCCTTTAAACCATTTTTAATTCTCATTTCTACCCCCACCTTCACACCTAAGCCGCCATCTTTACAATAGCTAAAATCTACTATTGGATTTGGAAACTTAAATATATTAAAAAATTAACAAAAACATTAAAAAGATATAGAGAATAGATATAGAATTTTTTTCATTTAGCCACAAAACCGGTCAATACCACTAGTGAATTAAAGATCTAGTTATATGGAATTTATAGATATCAAAATTATAGTGAATTAAACCGGTCAATATATATATATATATATATATATATATATATTTTTTTTTGAAGTTTTAGGTCTAATTAAAAAAATTTAAATTGAAGTTTTGTGATTATTTGTTAGTTAAAAATATAATTTTATGTTAGGTTTGTATTTATGAGGTCATGGGGAGTGTTTGCCATTTATTATTTTGTAAAGAAAGGGGGGAAAAAAGAAGAAGGAAAATTATGATTTTTATGTGGTTGCCTACAAATATCCCAAGAATCTGACTAGTCTACGAAAAAGTCAATGAGGCTCACCGGAGAAAATAATATGAGATAAGACGTCCTCTATTCGGACAACACATCGTCATCATTTTCTCATGAGTTGCTGCAAAACCAATCAATGTCTAGGCTTGGTTTCATGCCCAAGTCTAATTCTTTTACCCCTTTTTTTTTTTCTATTCCTTTCTGATTTTTTTTTAACTATGTTTATATATATATTTGTATTAAAAAAATTCTATATATTTCATCAAATGAACATTGAAGAAAAATAAATTAACCAAAGTAAAATTATTATTGATATCAATAAAAATAATAATTAATTGGAGTAAATTTTAATTTTTTAATAAATAAATTTCTAAAATTCACACAGAAAAATTTAAATTATAATTTTTATAACATAAATAATTTATTAAATGGTAAGCATTCCCGAGAGAGTACAAGTTGATATTGTTTAGGATGATATAATATCTAAAATGAAGATATTTTGAAGAGCTAGTTTAGTTGCTTTATATCCTGTTTGAGAGTGTGACTGTAGTTGTTTTTTAAAGTGTTTTTTTGTGTCGAAATGGATTAAAATAATATTTTTTTATTTTTTAAAAATTATTTTTGAGATCAGCGCATCAAAATGATCCAAAATATACAAAAATAAATTTATTTTTTTAAAAAAAAACATGGGCATAATCGCGTTTTCAAATGCTCTCTTAATCATAAGAGGAACTTGATTTTTTTATATATATAAACTAAACTGAATTATGGATATGATTGAAAGATGAAAAATCATTAAAGGAACTATATATGGTGGTATTATTTTGACTCAATCTTCAAAAATATTATAGTCTCCGGATAACTAACAAAAATATCTTCTTTTAATATATATTTTGTACTTAGCTTTCTATGTTTGTGTGAATACTATATGTAAAACCATTAATTAGGATTATTGAAATGCTAGCTGTAGTTTGAATATTAATAAAGAGGAGCCTGCTAGCTATGAAGGGGAAAAAAAGAAGAAAAAAAAGAGAGAGAAGGGTATAAGTTATAGGAGTTCTTTTCTTTATAAATTTTGTTTCCAGAAATCAAGAGGTTAAATTAATATTATTATATAAACTATTCACGTAATCGTGGCAAGAGATTCAAAACCTGAATATGCAACTCCAATTAAAAAAAAAAAGATTATTTTTAAAAATAATTGAACAATTTAATGATTGTGCAAAAATATTAGATCAAAATCAAAATAAAAAAGGGAGAGATTATCTAGATTATGGGCCTCGGCCTGCTTGAGATTGTGGTAGCGGTGGCGAATTATAATGTTTTTCGCTTATAAATACATCAAAATAAAAATGTTTTATTTTTTAAAAATTATTTTTGATATCAGCACATCAAAACAATTTGAAAACATAAAATTTTTTTATTTTAAACAAAAAAATTCAAAAATTTTAAAAACACAATTTACATCGTGTTTCCAAATACTTCTTTAATCTTCCATTGACTTTTGATATGAGCTTAATCAGTATGATTTCTTAATATTTATTTGTTACATTATAGAAAAATTAAGGATGTTCAATTGCTTCAATCATGGGTGAAACTATATATTTGTTTTTAGAATTTTGGCAAAGTAAAATTGAATGAAAAAAAAAAGATATTTTATTTATTTTAGAACGTGTTTATTATTGTGTTGAAAAAATAATTTTTAAAAAAATTAAATTTTATTTTTGTTTCATATTATTTTTTGGATTTTTTAGATTGTTTTAATATAATAATATCAAATATAATTTTTTTACAATAATAAAAATTATTATTTTAAAATATTTTCAAGAAAAAAAAAACATAAAAAAAAACATATTACTATTCATGTTCCAATTTTTTATATATTACCAAATCTTATGTCTACTCTTTTTGCTTTTTTTTTTTTTTTTTTTGATGTCCAGCTATTGAAGAAGATGCAACTTCACTTTAAAGTTATCCCTGGATAGACATGTTTCCCATCCAATTAGCAGTTTTCATTTTAAGTTTGGAAAAAGAATTGGATTTGAGAGCTCAATCTTTGACATCTGCAACCTGCTACTGTTTTTAAGTATGAGAATTATGCAATGAAGGAGCTTCTTTTTATCTTCAAGTATTGTTCCTTAATTTCTTTCATTTATTAGAAGAAAAAGGTACAAAAAAGAATTATTTCAAAGTGGCAGATAAAATAAATAAATAAATAAAGACAAACAAGCATAAATCAAGATTGAGAGCAATAAAACCCATAATCAGGCATTGACAATCAAGACTAAATCACACATAATTAATTTTTTTATTTCATTTATGTGGCCATGAAATGCAAAACCCAGCATGAAAAGAAATGGGTGTTGTAAGAAACAAAAAGAAGAAGGAAAATTCATCAATCCGAGTGGGAATCGTTATCTGAGTAAGCATCAGAGTCTGAGGAGGGCAGATAGGCCGGGGCGGGGTGGTAGTAAAGATAGGTCCAGAAAGAGAGAGCGAGACGCCCAAAGTGATGAAGAGGGAGACAGAAGAGGAGATGTAAAACTTGATCGCTGCTTAAGCGTTCTGGGTTGCACG
>Ga0307510_10006035_pt1 | contig 14446 bp, 25 predicted proteins | sample 12_EM_MG_FD_207224 | JGI IMG/M metagenome (GOLD analysis project Ga0307510, IMG submission 207224) | Populus trichocarpa ectomycorrhiza microbial communities from riparian zone in the Pacific Northwest, United States - 12_EM | ecosystem: Host-associated > Plants > Roots > Unclassified | place...
TGTTGTTGTTGTTGTTGTTGTTGTTGTTGTTGTTGTTGTTGTTGTTGTTGTTGTTGTTGTTGTTGTTGTTGTTGTTGTTGTTGTTGTTGTTGTTGTTGTTGTTGTTGTTGTTGTTGTTGTTGTTGTTGTTATTGTTGTTGTTGTTGTTGTCAATGGTGGTGTTGTTGTTATCGGAGGTAGTGTCTTCTAAGTTGAAATGGGGAGGTGGTGCGGGCTGAGGAGTGTTGGCGGTGAGAGGTCAGAGGCGGTTGATGGTGCAAGGCATGTTGGTGGAAACAAAGTCACCGTTGCGGTATCGCACAGGAAGGCAGTGGTCGCGGCATGGTCGGCTGAGCTGGGCAGAGTCGTCATTGGTGCTGGACTCCAGGGCAAGGACAAGTGCATCTGTGCGAAGCGAGTTAGTTGGGAAGGGGTCAAGCCAACTCACAACCCAGGTGCTGAGGGATAGGGCACTGTCGATCCAATCGTCAGGATCATCGTCTTCATCTTCGCCCAAAACAGGCTCATGTCTTGACAGCCCGTCAGGTCCCTTGTGCTTGTCAGCAGGAACATGCACTAATTTGAAGTTGAAGAGTTGGATGGCAGCAATCCAGCGATTGATGGCAGCATTTGGCTGAATGTCGGGGTTGCTGAGCATACCTTTGATATAACTAGCGTCGACTTCCACAACGAGGTTGCGGACACTGATGAGGTGAAGGTGCGTAGCATGGAGTGCGTGAAAGAGTCCGTAGAGTTCGACTTTCACCTAAGAATAGCGCAACTCACGCTCGTTCCAAGAGATTGAGCCGAAGCGAGAGGGGCGGCGATGGCCATCAGGGCAGTCCTGCACAAGAATCCATCCAACGCCGCACACAGATGAGTCAACTGAGAGATAAACAGCACGATCAGTGGTGTAATCAATGGAGATGAGAGCGGAGGACTGGACGATAGTGCTTTTGAGGGACTGCATGGCTTGCTCATATTCAGGGTGCCACGCAAAGGGAGTGTCCTTGCGAGTGAGGTTGACTAGAGGGTGGGCGATGGCAGAATAGTTCTTGATCCAGATGCGCATATATCCAGCAAGGCCAAGAAAGGCGCGGACATCGGGGAGGTTCTTGCATTCGGGCCAATCGCGGACCTTTGCGATCTTGGAATCGTCAGGGATGCGGCCCTTGTAGTTGCATTTGTGACCAAGAATTGTGACTTCTGGAACTGCAAGGAAGAGCTTCTTGGCAGAGATGGTGGCACCGGTGCAGAGGAAGCGGTGAAGGATGCGATGTACGTCGTTGGCATGCTCCCAAACAAAGTGGCGGATCTGGCTGTTAGCAGGGATGGTCTTGTACCCACCATCCTCAAGTTCATAATGAGTTGCTGGTCCTTTGATGCCAGCATCGTCCAAAAAGGGCATTGCAGGGTCGGGGATCTCAGCCTCAAGAATGAAGACAACATTGCCGTGGAATATCGCAACAGCGCCAGTCCACCCCTGTGGCACAATGGTTAGTCTGACGGCACCTACAGGGGACTGGACGGTGGTGAGATCGCAAGAGGAGGCATCAAGCAAGCGTTGGTTGTAGCCAGAGTAGAGATCCAGCATTGAATAGCACAAGCGACCTGCCATGGACTTGATGACTTGGTCGGGGATGGGCAGAACGCCAGAGTTGCGGATGGTGACTGCATTGAGGGGTTGGAGGTCATGTACAATGCGCAGGGTGCCGCTCTTTTTCTTGATGCAGAACCAGCGTGAGCGATATGAGGAGTCGGAGGGCTTGTAAACGCCTGAGGCGACCTTCTTGCAGAAGAGCTTGACGACTTCCTTGAGCATGCCTGGGGGAATGGGGAGGTTCTTGTGCGCCCATGGGACATGTTCAATAATGGGAATTTTGATAGGAGAGAAGTATGCATCACTAAACCTGCCCCTCTCCACTTCCGTCCATGCTAGCGCGCTCTTATTGAGTTTGAGGATGTGCTGGAAGAGCTTGACTTCCTCTGGCCAGAGGAAGTTGTCGGGATTGAGTGCAAGCTCGTCGAGGCGTTCTTGAGTGAGGCGTTTGCCGGGCGTGAAATCAGGCGGATGGGTTGGCAGTGGAGGAAGCGAGAGAAGGGGGTCTTTGGGGATGCGTCAGAGATTGCGAAACTCTTTGGGAAGTGTAGTGGGAACGGGTCGGACCTTCTTGTCGACGCACTTGTATTTGAGGACAAGGGTGGCAGGATCGGCGGCTGGAAGCGATGGGAAGGGGCATGACGCGACAGCTTGCACAAGTGGGGAAGGCGGAGGTGAGTCTGTGAGGTCGCGGACAGAGATCATCTTCACCGCTGGTGCACATCCGATATGAGGGCGAGTGGGGAGATAAACCCTTTGAGATAAGTCAGCTGGGTTGCACACAGAGACTTCTACCTCGCCGCTAGGCAAATCCTCAAATCGACAGAGTGTGGCCTTCTGGAATGGTCGCCCAAGGAGCAATCCGAATGATGCGTTCTCAATGACATATGCGTGGATTTTGAACGGCATGCCGCCGACCTGCATGGTTAGGTTCTTGGCACAACCTACTGTCCAGTTTGTTGTGCCATTCGCTCCTTCCATCTCGATAAGCCGCTGGTAGTTGATGCAGGCACCGAGAGATTGTGCAATGTCGTGCTGGATGACAACGATTTGCAAGCCGGTGTCGAGGATGGTGGGGACTTTGGTGCTGCTGTCAAGGAGGACATCGAGTTCCAGCAAGGGAAGGCAGAAGTCCGGTTCGCAGACGCCAAGGGGCAGCGAGGGGATGGAAGGATCGTCGTGTGCCAAGGTGTGACGAAGGGGTGGTTGCGAGTCCATTGCGTGCACTACCTTGTACTCATTGGTCTCTACACAACGCACCTTGAGCTTTTCGGCGATGTTCTTGTGAATGACATAACTGGCTGCGAAGATGTGAGCGGGCATTGTGAGGGAAAGCTTGCCCTGCATGAGAAACTCCTCTAGTTCTGAGATAAGTTGCTGGTCCTCGGCATCGCAGTGGTACCGGTATTGCACGTTGGAGCACGAGGCGCTGAGGGCAGCGGCAGGAGCTGAAGTTGGTGGTGAAGGTGCGGAGAGCTCCGGAGCCTTGCTGCGTTTCCTTTTCTTGGTGGCGAAAACCTCGAAGATATCGTGGGAGAAATCTTGATCTTGGTCTTCGTCGGTGGCGGTGGCTTCCCTAACCTGGAGGATGTGAGATTCGATTACCTCCTCTATCCGGCTGGTTGGGGCGTTGCGTGGGTCAAGATGTGGTGGCGTTTCGCAAGTGAAAACCACGCTGGACTGCGCGGCAGCAGGGGCAGTCTGGGCAGTCAGCCATGTGTCAATACTTGCCTTAAGTCTGCATTGTGTTCTGTCAAAGGGGACCAGTTGCCCGTTGGGGAGGTGAATCCTGTCATTGATCCAGGAGGCACGGCTGGATTGAATGTAGTCGTTTAGGGTGGTGCATGAGTGAAGTTGGTGGCCCTCAGTGTGGCAAAAGACACATAGCTTGGGGCGTGGGCCAAAACGAAGGAAGGGTGCGGCAGTGCTGAAGTTCGGGGCTGGCGCAGCTGGAGTCGGGATGGGTGCGGTGGCTGGCGCACTCCACATTGGCAGTGGTGGAGGTGCCAGTGCTTGATACGCGTAGGAGGTGGTGGTGTTGACCTGAAAACCTCCTGGCTTGGGGATGCCTTGCATATGGTTAGGAAAATGGGTGGCGCATCGTGCATATACCAAGGCATATTTCGGATCGTGAACCGGAATCGTGTGGAGTTGGTAGACCAGTCCTTCGAACTCCTTGTCTTCCTCCTCAGGGTAATTGTCCTGGAATCGGACTGTTCAGGTTTTGATACGCAGCGAAGAGTGTTCGTGTGGACTGCTGTGCTCTGTTCGCGTGCGGTCAAAACGAGGAGAGGGTTCTTGAAGGAGAAAGTCGTCGTCGCTGGAGAAAATTGCCCTTGCAATGTCAAAGACATCTTGAAGGTCGAAGGCTTGACCTTGGGGCCAGTTGGGGTGCATGGCGATGAGTCATTCACGGAGGGCTTGCTGGTCGTCAGGGTGGAATCCGCACCAGAAGATGGCGTTGCGCTTGCCTACGGTTACCCTACCTGTGCTGAGGAGGACCTTGCTTTGAGCATTGAATTGGTGTTGGTAGTTGATGATGTCAGTCTTGTCCCCCATGTGCTTCCGGGCGTATTTGGCGGCGAAGTCGATGAGCTTCTGCCTTGAGAATTGGCCTTCTGGGGTAGGGCTGATGTATTTGGCGCATAGCTCATTGCGGAAGGTGTCCCAGTCGCGGTTGAAGTATCCTGGCAAGTTTTGCCAAACATGACGCTGGGAGCAGTCCACATACCAAATGACCATCTCCACCTTCTGCCTACTCGAGAGCCCACACTTGTCCGCCCACTCCTTGTACTCGTCCAGGAATTCTTCAATAGGTAGTTCGATGTCACCAGAGAAGCAGGGTGCGAGCTTGGAACGCACGGACGGCATGGCACCAACGCTGGTGCCAAGAGGTGGAGCGTAGGGCACGGCGGACGTCGGCAGTAGCATGAGCAGTGGCTAAGGTAAGGCTCTTGGGTGCACCAGCTGTGGCGAAGGCCTGGCACGAGGGAGTTGCCTTGGGTGCTGAGGTGGTGCTTGATACGGGTGCAGCGGGAGTGGTGGTGGTAGTTGTATGAACTGGTCGTCGTCGGTGTATGACAGCTCGTCATCGCTTAGGTGAGTGGATGGTGGTATAATTGGGTCGAACCCGGGCATGTCGAACACTGGAGCGGGTATGGTGTTAGACACAAAATGCGGAGGAGGTATGTAGCGAATCGGAGGGGACAGGGCACTTTCTGATGCGAATGGGTGGCTTAGGGGTGACTTGGAGGAGTTGGGTATAGGTGAGCTATGGCGGTATGCTTGTGTGATGTTGGAGATAAATTCGGACACGGGGATGTCCGAAATGAGTGGAGTGCTGGCAGCGAGGAGAATGCGTTGTAATGTGCTGGGTTGGGTGACTTGGACTTGTGGTGTGACTGGTTTGTGTTCCTCCTGTTGGGGCTGGGTGCTACAGATGAAACATCCTTGGTTGTCCCTAGGCTGAGGTCGGCTTGGCATGCGCAAGGTTGCCAATGGCAACCAAGTGCAAAAAATGGAATCTGAAATGAAAAAAGGAATGAAGAGAAGCAGTGAACTTAGAAAAGCTCACTGCCTCTCTGGGGCAGCCAGATATATCGCAGATGGGAAGTCCACATGAGAGTTCGGAGATAAGGGAAATACAAACTGTGCTTCCAAGGTACCCAAGAACGCAAGCCGGTGCTCGAGTAGGGACGAGGCGCAAGGTGAAGTTGCGCGTTTGTGGTCGGTATGAGTCGGCACAATAACACAGCACGATGTCTGAAATGGTTAAAGATTTCGGAAGAGGGTGCGGATGTACAAGTCGGATGTTGGAGCATCATGGGAGGTCAGATAGAGGTCGTGAAAACGTGCAGAAATCAGACACAGACGGAAGAGGGAGAGAGAGTGGGCCGCAGTTGCCTGGCTTTCACTGGGGCTGGGCTGGGGTATTTATATGGCAAGTCTGAGACAAGGGGGCAACAGTATATGCTACACAGAGAAGGAGTAATTGGGGAAAAAGAAAGAAAAAGATTGAAGTCTAATGCTACTGGCGACAGACCGCGCGGTGTCGTATACAAAAGGGGAGTCCGGTGATCAAAGAAGAGGCGAAAATGTATGGTATCTTGATGCGCGACAGCGGGCGCAGAGTCGAAAGGGAGTGGCAGGGGTCAGTGTCTGAAGGCAAAAGGCGTCAAATAGGAGCTAGCGAGACAAACGAAGAATCTAAGACAAGGAGGGGAATAAGGAGACATACGAAGACGGAACGAATAAGTCCAAAACCAGATAGGCCTGAATCCAACAAGGCGCGGACCCAAGCAAGGGCCGAAGAGGCAATATCGAGCTTGACGTGCATGGCACTAGTCAAAGTGGCGCGCTCTTGTAGCATCCGCCAACAAACAAGACAGTGTGTTGACGTCAGCAGTGGCTTGAGGTGAGGCAAGTGGGGACTTGAGAGGCGGCGGGCAAGGAGAAGGGATGAGATGGATGAGGAACGGGGGATGACGAAGGTGGGGTGCAAGGAAGGCAAGGCAGGGACATCGATGGCATCGATGGTTGACAGTTGAGGCAGTGGCGTGGTAATGTCCTCACGTGCGTTGAGTCAGGTCACACACAAAATGGTCACACACGACACGAAGGGCAGTTCACTCTCAGTATGGTAGGACCCAGGCCGGACAGCACTCGTTTCTGAGCCCACCGCATATCCCAGCGTTACAGCAGGAGCCATGTCTTTTATGGGCCGACCTTGGTACATATCAACATTGAAAAATTTTCTATTGATTGATCTGCATTCATGCCTCCCTCCCAATAGCAATAGAACTTCTGAGTCCTCATCACTGCTCATCAAGATACTGTATCCATATTACCATGTTATCAATGAGCAGAAAAATAGAAGGGACTCACCCAGCTCTGTGTAATCATGGCACCAACCAACAGTCCATATACTACTTTTGTAATGTGCCTCACAAAATCCACAAGGCCATGTAAAAATGTACCACCTATAATCCCTGGAAGCTTCCAGGCCCATACATGTTATAACATCTCCTCTCCCTGTTTCATTATTGCTGATACAACACAGCACTTTGGGCATGCACACACCTCCCATTGCAGTGCCGCTTTGTGTCTGGTTGGAGGCCTTTTCAGCAGCACCTTGCATGTGCACTTATATTTTGTTGCATTGCATTGCAGTGCTATATCGTTCCCAGTCAGGGGACCCTTTTAGCAGTACCATGTATATGTGCTTGCCTGTGCACTTGCCTTCTGTTGCATCACAGCATGGTGCCTTGTCATGCCTAGTCAGCAGCCTTTTCAGCATTGCCTTGAGTTTGCGCTTGCCTTTGTCACAGCACCACATCATGCCCAGTCAGGGGCCCTTTTGGCAGTGCTTGCAATATGTCCTTCCCTGTACCATCTTGCAACATCATGCCATACTTGTGCCTACCTCCACCAAATGCACTGTCAGTGTTGAGCTTTCTAGAGTGGCTGAAGGAGCCACAGCTACAAAACTCAAGGCATTGGAGTGTTGGGTGGGAGGCAACGATGGGAGCTCCAAGGGATACACTAGCCAACATGCAAGTGGGCAAGTGGGTGGTTGAGGCACCACCACTGCAAAGGGATGCAGTTGGGTGTGGGCATAGGTTCAATGCACCAGGGTGCAGGTGCAGGTGTGACATGAAGGTTCCCAATAATGATTGAGATTTGTGGGCATGGCCATCTTTGTTCTTGGGAAGCGTACAACATAGAGTGACAAATTCTAAGAGCATGTGGAACCATGGGAAGCAAGGGCAGATATCACAAGACAGCACAAGGGAGACCAGGCACACAGGAGGGGGTTGTAGGTAGAAAAGGCTACAGAGCGTAAAGTGAGAAATGTGAGTTTTGGGTGTCACAGTGACTGGTGTGACAGAAGCACAGCTCAGTACTCAGTGCTCAGCACTCAGCCCTGGCTTTGCCTTTGCACCTCCTCCCAAAATATGGCCAGGCCCTCTCAATGGGCCTCAAAACTGAAGACAGATCAACTCCTCAATGGTGAGGTGAGACAGTAGGGGTATGGCCTGAGGTGTGTAGCCATTTCCTCATAAGCTGTGCCACCTCTGACTGTATGTCAGGTCCTTCTTGCAGGTGATAATGCCTACTGCCATGTTCTATCCCCCCACAGGCCCTCTCCATTCAAAAATTCACTTCCTGAGCTGCCTTTCTCCTTCTCAAGTGACCAGGCCATTTGGGTCCCTTTGCAGTGGTACAGCAAGCTTGCACTTGCATTTTCATTGTGGCAACTCAAGAGCGCCATCATCTCCTTGTGTTGCCTCTCTTGGCAACCAACCAGGCCCATTCAGGCGACCTTGGACGACACCTTGAGCCTCTACTTGCCATCTTGTAGCAGTACCTGACTCTCTGGCCAACACTTGCTTTCTTTCAGCAGTGTTTCATAAATGCCTGGTCCTTCCCTTGCAGTGGTGGTAGTGGTGAGTGGTGGCAGTTCTGGCTTGTGCTTCTGTGAGTGGGGAGCAAACCCCAGATGGGGGGCCTTGCTCTAATATATTATGGGTGGAGGTGCTGGCTCCATGTCCAGCATATTTGGCAGATGGGGACAGTATGAAAGCAGGGGGGTCAGCTGGCTGACTGCAGGTATATGGGGTGACTTGGTGACAGCCTTGTGCAAGGCAAAGAGCAAGTGCCATCCTACTTCACCAGGATTTTGTTAATCTTTTCAAGTTACATTGAACAACAGAGAAATATAAAATAATACAATGAATGAATGTACTCCAAATGAACCAATTATAAGCAAAATTTATGACTTTTGTGTTCATTTGCAACATTTTGTACCATCTGGTTCAATGGTGTTGAATTTACCATTTAGGGTTTTCCTGATGTTGTTGTGACATGGAAGGAAATTGAAAGCACCCACCCTCTGGATAATGCAACCAAGCAATGGGTACAAGCTGGGGACCTTGAGGGGAGGGGCAAGTGAGGTTATGGAAAGAAATCAACTGAGTGAGGGACACTTATGAGCTAGGGACTGTAGACTTGGAGGGAGGGTCTTGTCAGGACACAGAAAGAAAGCAAGCAAGGACATATACTCACTAGAAGGGTCATGACATGGGGGAAAGGTAAGTATGCAAGGTGCACACTTGCTGGAGAAGGCAATGATAGGACTGGGAGCAACTTGAAGTGACAGTGCAGACATACAGCTTTGCCTCCATCAGGGATATGTATACTACACAGGGCAAATGTGCATAAGTAGTGTGTAAGTTCAAACACAACATGTGACCAATGCCATGACAATTGTTCAAGTTGCTTTCTTTCAGCTTTTCACTTATCCCTCTCTCTGTGATTTCCAGCTTGTAAATACCCCTCACCACATCAGGAAAACCCCTTGTTTGCTTTTTGATACTTTTTCTACTTTTTTCATGCTTTTCATGAAAAATGTAGAAAAAGCACAAAAAAGCACAAAAAAGCCAAGTCCTCCACTTGCCAGAGTGCTTTCTGAGGCAGTCAAAAAAGTATATTGCTTTCAAAAGTATTTCAGGTCACAAAAGTACATAAAAGTACAGCCAATAAATGACAAGTAGTGATAAAATGGAAGTAGTCTCAGTTATATTGCATGAAAAAATATAGAGCTGTGTAAAAAAGTAGAGCAGTAGTAAAAAAGTACATGGAAAGTAAAGGGGTTGGCTTGTCACAAGTAGTCTGTACTTTCCAAATTTTTACTTTTTTTACACAAAAAAAGCAATAAAAGCAGTAAAAGTAGCAAAAAGCAAATGAGGGGTTTTCCTGATGCACTCTCTTACCTGATTGTTTTCTCTCTGTCTCCTAATTTGTCCCTCCCTCTACAATCTCCAGTGAGTACCTTCTTGCTCAGTCATTTTCTTTTGTTCTGACTTGACCTTCCCTCTGGTCTCCAGACGGCAAGTCCCAGTTACTTACTCACATTCATGCTATGTCCTGACTCCCTCTGCAGTCCCTCCTCACATTCCCTTCCCTTCCCTCACCCTTGTTATGCTACTGTCTCACTTTTCTAGCATCCTTGATTCTAGCTGATGTCAAGCTCCCCCACCCTCACAGAACAAATTCAGTGAGCAGATCTTGTTGCCATCCATGTGGTGCATGCAATATGGTACCAACTCATATCTCTGCATTTTGCCCCAACTTCCTTCCTCCTGGCTATCTGCACCATGATACCCTTGAGTCATATGCAAACCATCTTTCCTCCTTTGTGACCCCTTGCATTCCAGATGTCCCCCTCCCCCTGCTCCCCCAGTCCTTTGGATCTAGAACTGCTCCAACTATACAGCCTAGATGATACAGATGACATCCAGGAGACATTGTTCACTTTGCTATATGATGGCCACTAGTCCTTTTGCACAAAACCCTGTTGTTGGATAGTCCTCCTTTTCATCACAGCCATTACCATTATTGCCCTCTTTTCAGAATGTTATCTTTCAGAATCCTCAATCAACCCTGGTCTACCAGACTTATGTCAAAATGTTGCTCCCCTGAATGCAATCAGACTGTAGAACTGGTAGTAATACCCTTATCATATATTCAGAAGACTCTGCCAGGGAAGGTGCAATTCTACTGAAGGTAATATATCGCAGATGGATAGTCCATGTGAGAGTTCAAGAGAAGAGATTAAAGATAAAACCCAAGCAGCACACCCAAGATTGAGAACACACCAGGAGTGATCGAGGGGTGGTATGCATGAGTTGTTATCCTTGCTGCTGCAGGCGGGTGTTCATTATTGATGTTGGGGATGTAGCAAGTCGATCGGAGAGTGTCATGAGAGATAGGAAGAAGGGCCACAGCTGCCCAGCACACAGAGAGAGAGAGGGGGGAAGAAATGGGCCACAGTTGCCTGGCATTTGCCAGGACTGGGCTTGGGTATATATATTGAGTCCAAAACAATGAGACAATGTGTGCTATACAAGGGGAGCGAATAAGAAGTGAATGTTCTGCCAGTGACAGACCATGCAGTGTCATATGGAAAGAAGTGTCTGGCAAATAGACAAGGGAGTAACAACAGATGTGTATCGAAGCGCAACAGTGGGCACAGGGTTGAAGGAGCGGCTTGGCACAATGTCCGATGGCAGAGATACTAATAAGGGCTAACAAGAGGGGGCGACAAGTCTAAGGCAAAAAGAGATACAAAGAAACATATGAATAAGGTCTAACAAGTCCGAATCCAGCAATCTACAAGTCCAGCAGTGTGGGGACCTGAACAAGGGCTGAAGGCACAGAGTATTGAGCTTGACATGTATGACATCGGTTGACATGTGGTCTTGTGGTGCATGCTAATGATGGCGGGTGTGGCAAGTGATGCTGGCGGCAATTCCCAGTCTGGCAGCAAGGGGACCTGTGTGGTAGTGAGAGCGAAATATCGAGCAAAGGACAAGAAAGAGGGGGACAAAGAGGAGGAGGCATGGCATGTGAGGGCATTGTGGCGGGGCACTGATGTGTCGAGTTGTTGATAGCAATGCAGGCGTCATGTGATCTGGAATGTGCTGATCCAAGGGCACACATGATGCTCACCTTACAGTAATATTCCTGACTTCAGTTGGTGTTGAGACTGGGTAACAGAAAGCATGCTTTGTTTAGTCTGCAATAATGTACATCAGTTGACCTCTCAAATAATTCCACATCATCTACAATGACAACACAATTCCTTACCTGGAGAATCAGTTCAGCCTTCTCATGTATCCCATTCATCTGATCACTGTCTGATTGTACCATCTGTTATTCCAGAGCATGGTAGATCAACATGGCCATGAAGGCTCAATTGGAATGGGCCACCTATCTGGAGTCTATAAGTCCCCCTTCATCAACCATCCCAGTCTATGTTACTAACTGAGTGGTCTGGTCCAGCTGGACTTATGAAATTGTTCCTGCATAAGCTGTTGCCAGACAATTAGTCACTGTGGAAGTGACTTTATTTTCACATCTGTTTTATGTAAGATTATCAATGTAATGACACCATTTTCTGAGGTTGAATGATATCATGTTTTCTTACCAATCTGACTCTGAAGAGAATGGGTAAAGACACAATAAAGACACACTGATAAGCCTCTGCCCAAGACTGTCATTATGATAAGATTATTCACGCACAAGCTTATCACACATCAGCTTAAGCTCAGAATAAGATGCACTCAAATTGCATGGACACTCAGATTAAGAATAGATTATGATGTCATTACAGTCAGAAAAAAGGTAGAATATTAATCAAAGCATAACAATCATCATATGCATGTGACCATATATCATCCTCCCCTTCTCCCTCCTTTGTGCTCTCTACCACCATGTATAATGAACCTGCAACCGGCACTTAGGAAGATCTAAGCTTTGACCATGTCAGAAACTACTCACTGGTGCAAGATCAGTCCACATCCTTCGGCATGTCCAGGACCCGATGCAAGCTGGTGCTGGACTTGCACCTCCGCCTTGTGCCACCACGGCCACTGCCCTTGACGCCACCAGTGCCAGTGCATGTCGGCGTTGATGTGGGGTATAGGATTGTAGGGTCTGGTTGCAATCGCGATCGCGCAACACCATCATCTGGATCAAACAGGTGGTCATTGTCTTCTTCTTTGATACATCCTCCCTCCTCCTCTTCTTCCTTGATGGGCACTTTGATCACCACCTACATACGATGGACTATGCGCAGGAATGTGGGCACTTTTGTGGGCAAGGAGGGTGCTGCAGGGACCTTGTCCTTGTTGGAGGAAGAGGCAGACATGCTGTGCTTTGTTGCAGAGGATGTCCCTGAGGAGCCAGCTGCTGGGAATGGGACATGTTTTGGTGTGTGCGCGATGAGCATGGCCTGTGTTTGTGGGTTCATACCAGGGATCATTCAGGGGTGGGGAGGGTAGGTGTTGGACGACAGCGGTGGTGGCAGTAGCTGGGGACATACCTGTGAGGATGTCACTGACGACAACTGCTGGTTTAGGAGGCATGTGTGTTCAGCATCGACATGTAGGAACTGGTCTTTCCATAACTTGATTTCACCATGTAGGGTCTGATCGAGGCACAAACACTGATCTTTCCATTGTTGGGCTTCCTGATGGAGCTGTGCAACCAGTTTGGCTTGGTGCTGATTCTATGTCAAGTGCGGGATTCGTTGTCAGCACATGGTATTCCAGGAAGAGGGGACGATAAGATGAGGGATGATTCACCACAAGTAACACTCTATCTGCCTACAGTAGTAGTAAACATCAATTGTGAGTTGTATGAAAAGACAAAGGGTGAGAATGTGAGTGCATGAGCCAAGCAAGATGTGGACATGGATGCACCTTTGCCTCCCACCTGTCAGCCTTGGGGACCCACATGCAAGTTTGGTCCTTACAGGCATTAAGGTCTTGGAGCGCATCGTCATGTTCGTGCCACAAGGTGCGCAGTTTATCCTTGGCCTCAATTAGCCTTGCACATGTCCCTTGTTCATAAGCGTGGAGCTGAAATGAATGAACAACGGATTGAGAGGAGAGGTGGAGGGATGCTGGGTGGACCCTACCGCAGAGACGGTCACCTGGGAAAACTGCATGAAAGCCTCTGCTACTGTGACAGCAACGAAAGGATCTAGTATGGATGCGGTGTGACCCCATTGTTATCAATCTTTCTCTTCTTGTTGAGATTGATGGGGCAAAGTCGGGGAATGTGTTGCATTTGAGTCAGTCGTGTCTTGATGAAGTAGATGCACGCAGAAATGACTTGGCTGGCAATTGAGAAAGGATCAAGTCAATGTACTTTTTCACCTTAGAGTATTGACCCAACCAGCTAGAAAAGTATTGAAATCAGACAGAAAGATATCAGAGAAAACACAAAGGACTTGCTTGACCATCAAAATTGGATATATGCTGCTTGAGTGACAGGGGGATGATTGAGTCAATGCAGTGTATGCATACAGAGGATGCCAGCATACCAAGGGTGTGCCAAGTTGCCCAGACTTATCATCGGCATCATTGCTTTCTGGGACCAATGCATTCACAGCCTCCCAATGGCTTTCCAGGGATCAGGGGTATCTTTGCCACAGGGTTCTACAGAAAAGACAAAAGGATCAGAAAATGGTCCTATAAACAGTATCATGTGTCTCTAACAAAGCACAGGCCCAAGCAAGGGCCAACTGGCAAGGTCAAGCTCAGTATGCGTGATGGGCATTATGGGCTGATAGTTATTGAGGTGGCATGCACTTGTAGCAGAGGCCAGCAAAAGCAGATGATCCATGTGACATTGATGGCAGGTCTTGAGGCAAGGTGAACAGGAACTTGAAAGGCAGTGAACAAGAAGAGGGAAGAGGAGAGGAACAAGAGGAACAGGGGGCGACAGAGATGAAGAACAAGAACAAGCAAGGTAGGCAATGACGTTGAGTTGGTGCCATAGCATCACATGGGACAAGCATTGGTTAGAGGGAAAACAACTTGGGAGAAAAAAAAGGATGCACATTGTCAATGAACCAAGCAGACCATGAAGAGAGTACAATTTACTATTTGGGAGTAAATCGTAGTCAGATTATAGGGTGATTATGGAAGAAGACAAGAGGAAAAAGAGGGGGGGAAAGACACAGATTATCAGTCAAGGCCATAAAGCTGACATCAGTTTTGTATCAGAAAATGCATGGTGTTTAGTCCCACTTACGTCAGCTTGCCTCAAAGTCAGATTATGCTCAGTTTTTCTGACAAGTCAGATTAATGTGTCATTTTGTCATTTTTCCTATCAGAATTACTACTGAAAATAAAGTCACTTCCACAGTGAGTGTTGCCACAACTTGAGCTGATGTTTTTGAGAAATCAGTGATAGAAAATCGAATAAAATAGCGAAAAATATGAAAATAAAGAGGGAGATAGATTAGATCAAAAGCCATGGGGTCACTTAAGATGACTTTGTAATCTGACCAGCCAT
>Ga0307510_10006036_pt1 | contig 14445 bp, 8 predicted proteins | sample 12_EM_MG_FD_207224 | JGI IMG/M metagenome (GOLD analysis project Ga0307510, IMG submission 207224) | Populus trichocarpa ectomycorrhiza microbial communities from riparian zone in the Pacific Northwest, United States - 12_EM | ecosystem: Host-associated > Plants > Roots > Unclassified | place...
ATTTTTTTTAATCCAGATGAGCTTAAGAATGTATCACCGTCCACATTCGATCTGATACATCTAGAAAAATAAATTTCTGACAACACTGACCAGTTTTCTTCTTTCGTACTAGGGTTGAATGGGAAACCTCTTTTGGTCTGGCATGTGCTTCTTCTTTTTATACATACTATCGGATTAACTGGCATAAATTCCATTTCCTTTCCTAAGTGACATCAAAATCCTGTTTCAGCTGATCCTCAAACAGCAGATTCTGTAACAACCGATTCTATCATAGTATTCAGGGCCTATTTTTCCTTCTTCCCAGTAGGTGTAGGCTTCATCGAAAAGCAACCAACCCGAGAGGGATCTGGCTCTATGCATTTATAAGTGACCGGTGGGTCTGTCTAACCAGCAAAATAGACCTTAGAGATCCTCTGAGTGGGAAGGAAAGGGAGACGACGAAGCCCGATGAAGGGAGAGGGAGAAAAGTACCAGGATCTAATTCTCAGGTATTTGTTGGATTTGTCAAAGCTTTCTTTTTATCACGCGTGTAATTATCTCCAACTCCGATATAGGAAAGAGATGGAAGATAGTTTAACATAACCAGCACAAAATGGGAGAAGATGAGCTGTCTAAGACTCCTCAAAGCAAGGAATTCTGAACTAGGACTACTAGCAGCGTTCTAGGTGAATGGAGTAGCCAGAAGAGAAGACAACAATCATGCAAGCAAGAAAGAAGACAGGACAGACAGACTTGATCGATCAAGTAAGAAAACTGAATGCATGAGTTCTACCCTTTTCTGATGGAATCCGGGATCAAAGGAGATGAGGGCAAGGAGGGAACTCTACACGGGGTTACTCCTTCTTGGAGCTTTGACTAGCAGTCATGGTAGACGAGAAGAGCGGAACTGACCTACTTCAACAGCAAAATGAAACGACAGAACAAGTCTCATTAACAGTCAAGCTTAACCCTTGGGGTTAGTGTTTTGTGATTTATATACCTATGAATGTTGCGCTAGTACTGATCCTTTGAACGGCCATGGTTTAATTTGTTCCCCCTCACATTTCAACTACATGAGACTTGGGAGTTCCCACAGCTACAGCAAACTTGTCAGTTGTAGCAACTTCAATTGCAAGAAAGTATGAGCCGAAACTCTTCTATGGTATTTCATCCTGATCTACAGTACGTCACTCGATAGACTAATTAATTCCATTGACTAAAAATATATGATTCACGTGAAATACTTTAATTATGCTTTGCCTCAGGAAGCCACTCATCCATTTCTCGAACTATCGCAAGTCAACATCTAAGCGAGTCTATCCATTTATAACTGATAAGATTAGGTATCTTTTGCTTCAAAGCAATCCCCAGTACCAAACTAATCCTATCCAGTCCACCTTAACCTAGATAATTGGTTATTAGAAAAACTGTGGCAAATATCCAAATTCCCCCCCCCCTAAAATAGCAAAGCCAAAGAGCGAGGAAAATCAATTTAATCATTATATAAAAAAAAACGAAAAATAAGAAACAAAAGAAGGTCGATTTGGTAACCATACCTTACTGATTCAAGGATTTTTATCCATGACGGTTTGAAGCCCATATCCTGTGATCTTGAAACAGTTTAAAAGAGGCAAAGTTCTCAGTTTTCCATTCGCCTTCGAAGTGATTTGCACCAGAATCTCATCATACAATCTCGAGTTCAAAGGCTTTTCAATGATGATATCCCGCCATGATAATACATCTTTGTTCACGGCATCTCTGAGCAGCATGCAAGCTTCACTCGTGAAGCTCAGGTACATCGAGGTACGCAAAGACAAGAAATAGAACCTCATGGGGTGCCCCCCATGGTTCCAGTTTTTGGTTTTATATCTATTTTTGGAACTAAGACCAGAAACAAAAGCAGAAAGAATTTGCTGAGTCTGCACAAAGTATTCTGTGCTTTCATGCATTTCTCTCTCTACAGAAAGTAAAAATCCCCATGTTCCCAATCAAGCTAAAATATTAGTAACTGAGATTGAATTTTAATTTTGTTGATATAAATAGGAGAAAGTTCAAGAAAAGAGGTGTGAAAGGATTGCACAGCAAGACAAGACAAAATAATTGAGTAACCGAGGTTTTACATGTTGAGCAACGTGGACCGTACACCTGTGAATGGAACTTCCAAGTCATTTGACAAAGACTGCCTACAGCTTTTCATTTCTTGCTTGCTGAGCAAATGAACGCAAGACTCCAAATTATCGCAGGTCCACCTTTGCAAGATAACAAAGGCAACACTTGCAGTTGCAGGGATCCTTGGCATTATCATTTATCAAAACCTGAGCTTGTGATATTGTGCCAGTGAAATTGCTAGTGAGAGGATCAAGTGACCAAAAAAAAAAAGCTATTTGTGTCACCGAGTTGCAGATAACATAGTGAGGTTAATTGTACTAATTCATAGTAAATGTCTAAAGCGTGAAAAGCGAAAATCCTTGACAAATAAACCAAAGATATTAAGCTTCCTGCCTGGTTTAATTAATTTGAAATGTAAAGAAAATAATGCAGCAACAAAATGGTAAAAGAGTAGCGATCTCTTATGCTCTTAGGATGAGGAGAGAGTGTTGTACAGCTGAAAAGTAAAAAAATAAAAATAAAAATTTATAGGATTACAGTCTAATTATACATAAAAACGGGCCAATGAAACGTATGATAGCTGTCGAGTTGCGACAGCATGGCATAACCACATAGAAAAGCAAGGAACTCAAAATTTATAAACTGTCAGCGTTCTAAAGGTTCGACAGCAGTCCTAAAGAGAAGGATGTAAACCTTGTCGATCGAAAAATACAAGAAGCCTCCTGTGGAATGAGTAACATATGAACCAAAGCTAGTACCAACAATGCAGTGCCAGGCTGGACCATATGCAGCATCAAATTCCTGCCAAACCATTAAAAACTGGGAACTGTTAGATTGTTAATGTTAAATGGCACTTCCAACAACAAATTCCATAAATTCCTGCTTAGATGATCATCATAATCTCTTAGGCAACAGGAGGATAGAGGACAAGCAGAAATTTGTCCATCTCTGTTTTTAGTACTCAAACATCAATACAATTACTGCTTCAATAGGTCTTCTTTAAAACATGCAACAAAATAATAACAGATGGTTACAGAACAACCCCGAAGGTATGGGGCCAATTTGCTCTACCAAGTTGAAGTTTGACAAGTGTCATTTCCCACTCCCAGCTTCCATGGTATCTCTACAAAACTCGATGCAGAGTAACATATACTCGCACATGCTGCTGTTATGTTCCACTAGCAATAATTAGTCAAGAAAATTGGTTTTGGCTTACAATATTCAAGTCAATTAACTGCTTGACTAGATGCAAGATAGAGATAGCGTTTCCATGTGTAAAGGACTATCATGAATCACAGAAACTGGGTATTCATCAAACCGGAAACAATACCATATTTCAAAGATGATGGAAACAGCCCATTTCTCTTTTGTTGTGTTCCCACATTCCAGGTTGTGTAACTTTTTCTCTCTCCCCATTTTCCCGCTTCTAGTTTTCATTTTATTTATCAAACAAAGGTTCTCTTCTTAAAACAATCTAACAGTAGGTAATTTCAATGTTTGATGAAGATAATGGTTGCATACATGAGAAAGTTCTGACGGGGAAAAAAGGAAAATGCAAGAGACTGGGAAAGGAGTAAATCCAGAGAAATCCACCGCTGGATGCTTTTTCCATAAAGTTTCTTTTAACACACAGAAACCTGGAAACGAACGAACAGGTATAGACAACTGTATCCCCAAGAAACGCAACTGACAAAGTTCTCATTTGAACCATAGAACATCTGGCTAGCAAGGGCTGCCTAATGCCAACATCAGCTGAAAGAGCAGTAAGCTAATTGTTTACTTGATGGTACACTATGGAGTGTTGTAATGTGCTTAGGCCAGACGAGTCCATATTCTTGACATTTCAACATTTACAGGTTTTATTTTGCTGCCTATGGAAGTGCATTCATATCTTTTGCTCCTATTTTTTCATGCAGTGAGACAGTAATAACCATAGCTCCGCCACAAATGAAGCAATTTAACAAATATAGGTTACCTCTACTACAAGCTGTAGAATTTGCGGAATTTCCAAGATCACTTTTATTTTTTGTGCTTAAGGCTTAGCATGCAATCACGGAAGAAAGAACACCCAATTTCCACAATTCAAGTGCCATTCACAATGTAGAGAGCCTTTACAAAGAGATAGAAGGTGTGTTTTTTTTCTGTTAGTTTTTCCTATTCAAAAACTAGAAAGATTCTACACTAGTCGCAGCTTTACAACTCAGCATTGCTGAGTTGCAAAACCCGACCAATTGAATGGTTACATGCAAGAGTACAAAAACTACATTGGAAGAGTGGTTACAATAGATTTAAGTTAAAATGCCATTTTCTTTAATTCTAACAAATAAACCCATGTTCTCTTACAGATACATAATTGTTTTTCGGTGCTGCAACATGACTGGTTGGCTTTCTAACTCAATCATGCTGAGTTGGTAAGCCGCGACCAGTGTAGAACTCAAGAAACTAACCTGTATGTAAAACTGCTTCAAGATAGTTTTTAAGGGAGTTGAAACTCCATTCTTAAGTGGAAATGGACTTGGGATTATCCATCATGGGTTTCCATTCCTAATTTAAACCCAACAATTCTGGTGCATTGGAGCTGTGAGAATGCTAGCTTTGCTGTTACAATATGAACAAATTCTAAGAACTCATTAGCAGTTTAAAGGATTTAGATACCCAATATATAGAATGTCTAAACACCAAGCAATCCAGTTGGTCATTTTGTCAAGTTTTCTGGGGTCATAAGGGTAATAAGTCCTGCGCTTGTTAACAGGTTGGATACCGTTTACCATTCTAAACACGACCTAAATGAAAACCTTCCTAGATACTTCTAATTTTCTCATACATTTAGTTACATGCGTCTAGAAAATAGTTTCCCTATAATTCCAAAGTCTCAACTCTACACTCAATATAAAGGGAAACAAAGAAGTTAAATTCGCCCTCCAACTGAAATAAATCATTGCAGGGAAGTCGATGGAAAACACATTCAGATACATGTAATGCTCTTCCCTCTGCACATATGCAAATGCACTTAGCAATTCCGAGAAGCCATTCAGAGTGGCAATCAACCAAAAGAGAATCTAAAACAAGACCATAATTCAACCATCAATAATAAATAAATTGCTGATTCTGATTAGTTACGAGACATGTTACATTTATGTCTCAATTAGACTAATTACAAACCTAAGTAGTATAAATATCAACTCAATACCTACTATTGCAGGATTTCACTTTCTTTATCTAAGACATTGATTCTTACAATAGAAAGCAAGCAGAGCACGCGGAAGAACCAATTGGTCCAGACCGAGCTGGCAATCAAGAATAAAAATAAAGCCAATGAATTTCACTTTAGAAGTTAACAGCACAAATGATCAATAGGACCACCTGTACTTGCAGTTTCTGTACACACACTACTGACAAGATTCAAAATCGGTTTGGCTGTTTCATAATGGAAGCAGAAAAAATCTAACGCAACGGCAAGATTGGACCACATCAAAAACACTTTCGTCTTCACAAAAAAGGATTTCAACTTTAATCATCAGGATAAACCATGAATAAGTAGACCCCAAAAGAAGGATTAGAGCCCAGCAGCATAAAAAGGACATCGCCATGCTCACTTACAGTAATGACACATTCGAACAGGACCACCTGTCCTCAAAATTCCCATTAATTTAAACTAAACACCCCATTAAAAATCCCAACAAACCGATTTAGCCTCGTGCTTAAGCACGTTTGAAGTTCAAGTTAAATACTCAAAAGTCAACAGGATTGCCTCCATGCATAATTTAACCCATTACTATAAATACTCCAACAAAGAAGAATGAAAGACAATTAACAGATTCTGAGCTTGAAGAGTAAACAAAGATCGAAACCCAGAAAAGAAGGGAACTTGCTTAGTTTCTAACCTTTTTAAGGGCAAGAGCAAGGCGTTTGCTGTCAAGCTTTCCAGGCATGGAGTCAAGCTGGTCACGAGCACACCTAAAAGCGCGGTCTTGCAAAACAATGGGCATATCAGCAGCTCTAACACGAACACTGAGTTTGCTGGGCTGCTCTTGATGTTCTTTGGCCTTCCTTTTCTCTATCAAACCACTCAAGAACTTGCTCCTTCTCTCTAGTTCCAGCTCTGCTCCTTCCATCCACTTCGCTTGATTCTTGATTTCTTGTTTATTCACTCATCACTTAATTAAAAACGAGGATAAAACTGCTTGTATCAGCAGTTACTGTAAGAGCGTACTAAGTGTTTGAAGAAAAGACTGTCAGGGTGGGGTAAAAAATAAAGTTTCGCAAAAGAGAAGATGTTAGAAGAATAAATGGAGGGAGGTAGAGAGAGGGAAAGAGAGCAAGGTTGTTAGTTCGAGGGGTTTCTTTTTCTTTCTTTTCGTTTTTGGAGCTTTCTTGGTGCGTTTTTGAGTATCGACAAGGTAAGGCTATTGTTGGGGTAGGCGTAGAGGGGACAAAACCAGTATATTGTAATCGTCTTAGGATATATTTTTACTCTAGATTTAGCGGAAAGTTTGCAGCTCACCTCCACACAAAATTGTGCTCTCTTGTATGGAGTGGCATAAGACCAGACCTGATTGATATGTGATACTATAGAGATGGGAGATGGTGGCTTGTGAAAAAAATGTAGGCTCAACTTTTGAGGTTAATAGGATTTAAATAGTGTTGATCTTATTCTTCCCAGATCATTTCTTGTATTGAGTAAAAGTAGCTTTGCTCTTAGGATTTATACCGCGAAACCGTTTACAACATTTGACCAGTTGTGTTATAGGCTTATAGCTATCAATACTCGGATTAGCTCAATTGCTTCATCTATTTCTAATAATAATATGAACGGCTTCCTATACCAGAATTGATCAGCCTTTTGCTCTCTGTGAGATTCTCCTGTCATGTCTTCGACTAAAATGCATTTTGCATGGATTATCCGTCCTAAAAACTAAGAGCAAAATTTATCTTGGTTTACACTGGGGCAAAAAATTAAATATAAAACTCGATGCAGGCATTGTAGAATTTGCCTCCTGGTAAATCAACATGAGGGCAATGGGGAATTAGGCATTGCAGAAGGTTTTCCTTTTTTTCATTTTTATAATGAGGTGCAGAGGAAGTTGACTCTTGACTAACTACACCAATCCCAGTCTTAATTAGTTTTGTAGCTGGATAGGTCCAGTACCACAGAAGCTTTACCTTCCCTTGAAGCTCGGTGCCAGGCAGCTTCTGCAACATAAGGAAGAGAGATAAAGCAAAAGTCCCCTAACATTCCTTCCTAAAGATGGGACCTCCGAACTGTGCTTACACTTGATAGACAAACAAACGGCAATTGCGGGATTTAAAAAGGAAACACGTGGGTCCTAGTAAACTCCGATACTTTCAAAGTTGACGGGTCTGATCTAAGCTGGACTTGTTGGTTTCTGCGTGGCGGAAGCGGGGTCGCCAGGCCTAACGACCAGTCAAGAAGTTCTTTTCTTACAAATGGGCAGCCCGGAACCTCATGGTTGTGGGCGAACAGGATACCAGTTCTCCTTGGGTCCAGATTTTCTAGCTCATAAGTTGCAACTTCACGTGATTCCGTAAAAATATTTTATTTTTTTCTCTAGAACAAGCCAGGGGCGTGCACGGGGTCGGGTTAGATCGGGTTGGACCAGAATACAATAATGTCTCGGATCACTTTGGTGACTCTAATCTTGGGTAGATTAATATCTTTTGAACTGGTTGAATATATTTAGTTGTTCATACTTCATATGGGCTCGTTTAATATGGAAAACCTTTGTGTTTGCTTCATTTGTACATGCTTGTTTTCGGTCGATGGAATCAACTCTCCGACCTTTCTGTCTCATGGGCTTCACTTTAATTTACTCTGGGTCTTCCCATCAATGATTCAATAACACGAGTGACTTGGTATCCCTACAAACAGGGATGAATTTATGATCCTGGTTTTGAAATGGCCCAGGAGCCATGGAGAATTTTCGGTACAGTCGTTGTATCGGTATATTATCCATTTAATTCTCGACCATTTGTGGATTTTATACTATTTGTGGGAGATCCATCGTTTCGATAAATATCAAGACCTGAAAGGAAAACGGATTTCCTGAAGTTTTTTGGCAAGGAAGAGGTGTTCTTGACAGGGAAAGGAAGCACATATGCCATGAAAGCTGGATTTACAGGTGCATGTGGGCGTTGCTATTTTTTTTTTTGATAACCGTGGATGTTTTCAATGTGGATAGGGCGAGGACCTAAAAATACCCCAAGTCACCATATTATAAAAGAAAAAAGCCCACATAGTTTCATGAAACGGACAAGACCAGGGTAAAATACAGACAAGTAAATTAAATTCGTCGATGCATCAACTGAAGATCACAAATATGCCACCTGGCACTGGACAGCTTACTGGGTTTTATTCCATATACCTGGGAGTATCATTTTTATACTACACCAAGCCTCCAACACTGTCAAGTAGTTTATTAAACAGCTACAGGGGATCTTACGATGTGAACTGATGATAACGCATCGCATTGTTTTGCACAACCAGATCTGGGGCACCCTTATCGGCTCATGCCCCCTTCAACCACTGGCGGCACTGAAGCCATCTCTGAGCTGCGATTCTTTTTCTCCACATTGCCATGCCATCCTAAGCAATTTCAAAACAAAAAATCCGCAATATAATTAAGAACCCAGATTAAACCCATAAAGCATATGCGTATATATAGTTAAGCGCAAGATTATATATATTTACCCATAGCCAAATCATATCCACGGCTTTTAAGCTCGCGATACTCTTGACACAGAGAACAACACTCGCAGAAGCAATGAACCAGACAGTCCCCGCAAGGGGTTTCCCTCAACAAGTACTGCTGCCTCATTTTTGCACGGTAGAAGCATGAGTAGCAACATGGAAAACAAGTAACACATGAAATCAGTGCGTAAAGTGCTCCATTTACACCACAAGCTGCATGTAACGCATACATCATACTAGTCAATAAATAGTGGTCTTAATTAAGATAAAATATTCTAAAAACATAGAGTTAAGTATTTTTTTTATTTATATGAATTCGATTAAGTTATTCGCTTGTTTAAACTTCTTAATTAATAATGAAACTATAAATCATAAAATTAATAACAGCACAAAAATTGGAAATATTTAGTTACACGAAGATCCCTTGTCGACGATTTCAGCAATTTGGCCAAATGTGACGCAGGGGCACCAAAACGTTATGCAGCCTGTAAAACCACAAAAATAAAGAGGGAGAGGGAGAGGGAGAGAAAAAAACAGCCATTAACTCAGACAATGACATACCAACTATCCCAACCCCACGCTCACAAATAAATCGCGTGTGAAAAACGCGCCACTAAGAGAAGCAGCTTTTTTAACTCACAGTTTCGCCAATCATCATGGCAGTCGCACAACCCAGTTGACCAAGGGCCTTTGTTCTTGGATCGGAGTTCAATAGAAGATCTAGAATCATCAGTACTGTAGAACTGGCTTGTTGAGGTGACTGGGATCCCAGTTGTTGTTGTATCTTGACTGAACGCTGGTGGCTGCGAAGTGGAGAATTTTTCATAAGAAGATGGGTTTTGTGAGTACATGATGAGCAATTGAGTAATGGGTTTTATATACCCAGATCAAGATGAGAAGAAAGTAGTTTGGAGCATGTGGTTTCCAACTCCAATGGCGGGTTAACTTGATAATAAAACCCGTGTGGCCGAATGTTTCATGGAATTATTTTTTAATTTTTAATGTATTTGTTTATTACGAGAGAAGTTGATTAATAAAAAAAATATTTTTTTAGTTAAAAAATTAATTTTTATAATTTAAACGGAAATTTTTTAAAAAAAAATTAAAAAATAAAAAATATATGGATACTAAGCATATTAAATTTAGTTCTTAATTTTTTTTATTATTATATACTTTAATACTTGTTTTTTTATTTATTTTTTTATTAAAATTTTTTATTTCTCAGATTTGGTTTTTATTTTTTTTATTACTTATTTTATCTGAAATAATTTGTGAAATTATTTTTTTTATTTTTTATCTATCATATTTATTTATTTATTTTAAATAATTTATGAAATTTGATTATTATTTTAATTTCATCTTTCTCAACTTTTTATCTATCACATTTGGATCATATTTTTTTAATAAACTTGAAAATAAATTAAAATATTAAAAAAATTATTTTTTAATTTATTTTCAATAACACTACTAAATAAAAAATAATAATAATTCAATTTTCAAACATTTATTTTTTTATAAAAACTATTTTTTAAAAAATAAACTATTTTCTATAACTGGGCCTAAAATAAAACAGTACCAATTAAAAAGAGAGTGAGGTTTTCTTTGACAAGTCAATGTAGACTTGCTTATCAATGATCAATTCTTTTATTTCCTTGTTTTTTTTTTAATTGACTTGTTTATTTTTGTGTTTAAAAAGTATTTTAAAAAAAATTGAATTTTTTTATTTTTTTGTTCACTTCAAATTAATTTTTTTGTGTTTTCAATCATTTTGATGTCCTGATGTCAAAAATAATTTTAAAAAAATAAAAAAGAAATTATTTTGATGCATTTCCGAGCAAAAAAAACTTTGAAAAGCAACCTGCAAAAGTCCTCTTTTATAAGCGTGGGAACTCTCTGATGGTAACGTCAGTAATTTTATTGAGAGAAAAGGTGCAACGATATTTTAGAGAGATAGACTCTGAAAATATATATGCTAAAAATATTGAAAATGAAGAGATTGTGAACCTTTAACTTGAGGATTCACGGTGTATTTATAGCTCATGAATCCTATCATTTTGTGGAGAGAAGGGGCTGGAGGTAATTTTCACATCTGTGATATTTTAAGTTGTATTATACTCAAAATAATATGTACTGGATCGGTATAAAATATGAAGGGACACATGTAGCGTCCTGGAAAAATCCTTGGAGATAGTGGGGCTCGAGCCCATTAGAGATGAGAAATGGACCTACGTGCACTGCACGAACCCAAGCATATTGGGCTCGAGAAGCGCTCCCGAGCCCGAGACCACGAGGGTGCTCGGGTGCACGCCAAGCCTGCTAGGCATGTCATGCCCAACATGGACGTGCACCCACTTGGGCGTCGGCCCCTGCATGGGGCTTGGGCTTCTTGGCCGAGACCATGCCCTTTAGGGAGTTAGGCTCAGGCTACCACGCCCGAGTCCAGTTTTTTTGGCCCCCTATTAATGCGCCTAGTATGCGAATGGGTCTTTAAATCTAGGTACACACACTTGAGATTGATTTTATTTTTTATATATATTTTTTAAAGGGGTGAACGATGGGAAAAAAAAATATGTAGACAATGTATTGTCTGTGAACTCATATTCTGACCATCCAGTGGTGGCTAGAAAATCAAAATAGTGTTTTTTTCCTTAAAAAAAAACCTAAGTTTTAAGTTATTTCAACCCCAAAATACCTCACCAACATCGTTGCAACACCCATAAATCAATTCATCAACTAAAAATACCAAAAAAGGGTAAAAAAAACATGAAATTAAATTGGATTAGATTTGTCGTCCTAAGCTTAGATATATTTTTTCAAGCAACATAGAGGTTCTATTCAACCACAATCAAGCCCTTCATATCTCATGGAACCCATGGACAAAAAAAATCTATTTTGGTGTCGGAAATGGCTTGAACGATGACCTTCTCTCTCATTGCGGAATATAACGATCTCTCTCTCTTTCTCTTCTCTCTAATTAGGGACTGAAAAATACTATAAATAAACTTTTGTACCAAAATTAATTTTCGTGGAATCTAAAGGGATCTAAATTGTATAATTTGTGTTATTTTTTAAGTTTAAGGATTTAAGTGTATTTTTAAAAAAACATGGCACGTCTCCCATATTTAACGTCCTTTTAATTTTGGTCCATCTCCCTTCAATTCCACCCCTGTCTAAAATATCAAAAGCAATTGGTCTTTAATTAAGATTAAATCGCCTAAAATAAAACATTGAGGACTAAAAAGAATTCTTGAAATATACACTGTATATCCACTATACGGGTGAGTGGATAATGTTTGTTCAACAATATTTAGCCGACTTGTTTTAATTTTCTAGTTAATATCATTTTAAGGCACCTTAGCTGTCAACAGAAAGCAAGCTATCCAGAATATTAAAATGCTAGACAGCTAGGCTCAACGCGTTGGCGGCCATGTATATCTTCCAACAGGGAGGACGAGAAGGAGATGCGGGGAGAGAAGATGTCGAGGACGGATTCTTCAGTTTCGATAACAGATAGAAGAACAAACAAATATGCCGCCCAACAGGAACACCATCACTAGCGCCACAGTTCGTAATGGCAAGGTTTCCATCCTCCTGGTGGACGCATGTCAACTATTGATTGGATGGATTTTTGTTCAAATTTAATCAATGATCGATCAAGAATTAAACAAATGATTAAAAAATGATAGATATCTTACATTCGATTGAAGCAGACTATTATCGTACAAGATTGAGGAACATTGCTTTTGTGATCTCAATCAATAAAAATAAACAAATACAAGAAAAGAGAAATATAGCAGCACAAAACATACAAGGATGCCAACGGCACAATCTTGATCACATCTTTTATTCTTCTTCTTTCTCTTCTACCGTACATATAACACACAAACATTCAGAGCATGCATGGCTCATTCAGCGTTTCATGCCTTGTTCAACGGTCGGTGCTGATGCGATCATGGTCACTCCACCATTTTGTCTCTTCACATTCTCTTGCCAACCTACGAAAGAAAAAACCAACTGATATAGATCCACAGAGCACAGCCCAGAAGGGATATAGCATCACTTATGCAATTAATCATTGAAGAGGCAAGGGAATGAGCACCCGAGGAGCTTACCCATTGTCATATCAAATCCACGATGTTTGAGCTCTCTGTACTCCTGACACAGAGCACAAGCATCACAGCAGAAATGAACCAAGCAATCATTACAAGGTCTGTCCTCGAACATCAGCTGCTTCCTCATTTTATTTCGATATAGACACGAGTATATGCAAGGACACCCAGTGAACCATAAAAGTACGCCATAAATTGCTCCACTTACAGCACAGGCTGCAACAAAAATCAAATCACAACCGCACATCTAATAAATATTAACTTTCCAACACCATCATAAATGTGGCTTGCGCTAAAAAATTTGCACATAATAAATGGTCATCTCCAGAACAAACAAACGAACTAGTAGTACTGTACTCACATGTTGTTCCTTTGTCTACAATCTCAGCGATCCGTCCAAAAGTGATGCAAGGGCACCAACATGTGATGCAACCTGCAACCAATTGATAGCAGCAAATGTTAAGCAGCTAATTAGTAAGGTTTCGGTTGCCATGATTTTTAGAAATTGTTTTTTTCAATCATAAATAAATTTAGTGTAATTGCATCTTTCACTTCAATTATGTTTAACATTCGTTGATTTTTATAAAAACAGGTTAAAAGATATATTCGCTTCTACTCAAAGAAAAAAAAGATTTGATTCTAATGTAAATAGAAATCCAGCATTTGCTACAAAATGAATGTTACTGATAATTGAAATCCAAATCATCTGAAAGAACTTACAATTAGGGATGTCAGAGAAGCAGTCACAAAGACCGGAGGACCAACGACCGGGCTGCTGCTGTTGATGCTGAATGGGGTGAGAATGAATCTCATTGTGATGCTGGTTTGTGAAGTGTCCTACTGGATGGCCGGTCACCGGTACTGGTGGCAAGGGAGGTGATGGCTTTTGGTTCATCTCATGAGCGGTGTCTTGCTTTGATGGATACATGCTGATGACAGATAGTACGTAGACCGTGGAAAGAATGTATTGAAGCAGCAACAATGTCGTCGACTAGCTAAGAAAGTGATGAAAGGAGTAGAATCGAAGTGTTTTTGCTGAATTTGTGCACTATTAGTTAGCAGAGGAATGCGCATATATATATGAACCATAATACGAGTGAAGATAAGAGGAGGTTTAGACACTTGTATTTTTCAAGTAGTGATCAGCCGCCATGACCACGTGAATTCGTCGCCATTTTTTTACGTGTATTTGAACGCAGAGAGAGCCGGTGAAGCGGGGTCAGAATGAAGGCAACTTGACATTGAGAATTTGATAGTAGAGGTCCTAGGGGATGATATTAAACACTTGAGATAGTAGCACGCGTTAACTTTTCACCGGTAACTCAAAACGAGGTCTAAACTGGTGCCCTGTCTGATCTGCAATAATTAAATACGAGTTGAAATGTTAGCTTCCATGGAGTTTCCTGTCTAAACTGGTGCCCTGTCTGATCTGCAATAATTAAAGGAGTAGAATCGAAGTGTTTTTGCTGAATTTGTGCACTATTAGTTAGCAGAGGAATGCGCATATATATATGAACCATAATACGAGTGAAGATAAGA
>Ga0307510_10006037_pt1 | contig 14444 bp, 12 predicted proteins | sample 12_EM_MG_FD_207224 | JGI IMG/M metagenome (GOLD analysis project Ga0307510, IMG submission 207224) | Populus trichocarpa ectomycorrhiza microbial communities from riparian zone in the Pacific Northwest, United States - 12_EM | ecosystem: Host-associated > Plants > Roots > Unclassified | place...
ATTTACCATAAATTAAAGGTATCTTATATTATCAGACTTGTTATTATAAAACATGCTCTAGTTAAGGAGTTATTGATACTTCAAGTGCAAAATGATGATATAAAACCTTGATAAAAATACACTTTTAAGTACTAATCACAATTCCATGTCCAATAGAACCCTTTAGATAGCGTAGGATGCCCTTGACAATACTCAGATGGAAAATAGTAGGTGCATGCATCAATTGGCTAACAAGACTAACTACATAGGCTATATCAGGTCGCGTAATGGTAAGGTAAATAAGCTTACCTACAAGATGCTGGTAGTGATTGATAGACTGAAGGGGCTCACTATTTTTGGGAAGCTGCAATTTATTGTCCAATGGAGTAGGGGCAGGCTTGGCATCCATCATCTCAGCATCTTTGAGTAAATCAAGAACATACTTGCGTTGATTAAGAAATAACCCTTTATGAGAAGCTTCCATTTCTATTCCAAGAAAATACTTCAATCTGCCAAGATCTGTAATTGGAAAATGATGTTGTAAGGTGGCTTTGAGACGTGATATAGCCTCACTATTATTTCCTGAAATAATTAAGATCATCAACGTACATAAGAACCACCAATGTTTCCTTAGGTCCAAGATGAACAAATAAAGATGAATCTGCATTACTTCTTTTGAAACCAAGCTCTTCAAGAACAGAACTTAATTGAGCATGCCAAGCACGTGAAGACTGATTCAAACCATGAAGTGATTTGTGAAGTCGGCACACTAAGGTAGGATCTGAAGCTTAAGGATGACCAGGAGGCAATTTCATGTAGACTTCTTCCTCAAGGTTCCCATGCAAGAAGGCATTTTTTACGTCCATCTGACACATTAACCATCCTTTGTTTATGGCAACTGATAATAAAACACGAATAGTGTTCATCTTTGCAACAGGAGCAAAGGTTTCCTTGTAATCCACTCCAAAGGTTTGAGTAAATCCCTGAGCTATAAGACGTGCCTTGTGTCTGTCAATGGTGCCATCGGAATTAAACTTTGTTTTATACACCCACCGGCCGCCAACAACATGTTTTCCTTTGGGAAGTTTGACAATACTCCAGGTTTGATTCTGAGCAAGAGCTAGGAGTTCATCATCCATGGCACGTTTCCATTCATCTTGAATATTACCTTCCTAAAAATTTTGTGGCTCTCGAACATTAGATATAGCAGAAAGAAATGATGTATGATCAGGTGAGAGTTGTTGGTATGTAAGGGAATTTGAAATAGGATGTCTTGCTGCAAAGGTGACAAAATCTTGCATTTTAATTGGAGGAGCACGATTACGAACTGGATTTTTGCAAGTATGTGGCAAAGGAATAACATGAGTCTCCAATTCAGATTGCTCATTTAGGGAATCACCCTTAGGATTAGCCATAATAGGACTAACAACCCTTGTGCTAGAAGAAGGTCTTTAAAACATCTCATTAGCTCACTTTTGAATTTTAAAAAGTAATGACTAGCGTATGAAAATCCTTAAAAACATCAACAACCTCACTTTTGAATTTTAAAAGATATATCCACGTTACAAGAGAAAAATCATCAACAAAAGTAACAAAATACTTGTAGCCATCAAAGGATTCAATAGTTGGTCCCCAAACATCAGAGTGTATAAGTTCAAACATCTCATTAGCTCTAGACATAGAGGGTGAAAAGGGCAGTCTGGTGGATTTTGATAGATGACATGTATCACAAGTGATCTTTCTAGCATCTAGACTGGGCATTAATTTTGTAAGAACATTCTTGGAAGGATGGGCTAAACGTTGATGCCATAAAACTTGATCCTGACTAAAGGAAGAAAGAGCAGAAATTTGAGGATGCTTAGAATTATTTGAAAAATAATAAAGCCCTTGAAAAAAGAAACTTTCACCAATCATCCTCTCGGTGGCGCGATCTTGAAAAAGAACTCGGTGAGAGTCAAATATAACACGACAATTTAGTGTTTTGGTGACCTTGCCAACGGAAATCAATTGGAATGGAAAAGATGGAACATATAAAACCAAAGACTCAATATTTTCAGAGCAATTTAATTTTCCCTTTACCTTCGACAGGGACATGTTTTCCATTTGCAACAGAAATATGAGTTGGAGTAGTGATTTTTTCGAAATGATGTAAGCTAGTCCTTTTATTTGTTATGTGATCAGAAGCACCCGAATCATTGACCCAAAAATTATGCACAGTACTAGGAACTAAAGCAGTTTTAAAAGCAGTCAAAATACCTTCCAAATTCTCTTGTGATAGATGATCAGAGTTTGCCATGAAACCAGCAAACTTACCAAGAATAGCCGTAGAATCAGAATTGCTTGAGGCTGTCAAGCTGGCATCACCCTTTTCCTTAAGATAATTGGCAAAATCATTAAGAGTAGATGGGTTGGTAGAAAAGTTTACTACATTACTTGGAGAAGAATTATCAGTAGAGCGAGCAGCAATGTGAGCTTTATATCCATAACCCTTTTGAAGTCCTTTTTCCTTTCCAAAGTTAGGCTTTAATTCCGGATGAAGGATCCAACACCACCCGATTGTGTGTCCAAGATTATGACAATGAGTGCACTTCAAATTTGGTCGCTTTCCTTTGTAAGATTTATTACTTTTCATCTGTCTGGTAACAGTGTATACACGGGTTTCTGGAAAGGTGATTCTTAGCTCTAGATTCATGATTTTTCTGCGAGCTTCTTCTCGCTGTATTGCAGCACATACATTCGCAAGGGATGGAAGATCAGAGTTCATCAGAACTTGACTTCGAAGGTCTTCATAATATATACCAAGACTGGATAGTAATTGGAATATCTTATCTTCCTCATCTTGTTTTTTCAATGCTGCAACATCAACAGTGTGAGTTCGATATAAAGCAAGTTCACTCCACATACCTTTCAGAATTCCAAGTAGTTGCACATAAGTCTTGCCATCTTGCTACAAATTAGCAAGATCTCTTTTGATTTGAAAAATGCGAGCTGCATTGTTTTGATTTCCATACATTTCCTTCACAGCCTCCCAGAGGTCCATTGAAGATTCTGAATAACTAAATATTTCAGCAATATTGTTCTCTATAGAATTGAGTAACCAAGACATGACAAGTTGATCCTTGTATTGCCATGCTTCATAGTTCTACGAGGAAGGGTTAGGGGCCTTGATATGGCCATTAACATAGCCAAGTTTGGACCTTCCCCCAAGAGCAATCGTCACAGCTCTTGACCAAGAAAGATAGTTGAGTTCATTCAACAAAACTGAACCTAGATGTTGGTTTGGATTATTTTGTTCTCCTTCTGATGTATTAGAAGATTTGTTGATGTCATCAGCACCAACATATTTAGAAGAGTCTTTCATAGAAAACTTTAAGTAAAACGCAAGTCAATCGAAACCAGCTCTGATACCATGAAGAAAAGAAAGAACAGAGAATCAACAATATTGAGAACAGAGCTGCTGCTTTGGAATGCAATGTAATCTTTATTATGTAATGTATCATATATATATATACAGCGCAGCAGAGGCATGAGTAGAAGTTGAATCTAACAGACAATCTTTATCTTATAAGGGCTGCATATCTTTCTCCTAAAAGCATTGGCATAATTAATCCTTTACGTATCAAATAACTGTTGCTAAAGAATCGGCTAATATTTAGCCTTCTTCCAATATGAAAATTATAATTCTGTGTATGAAAAATAGGTTTTTCCTTTTATATGTCTTAGGCCAATGTAGGATAGGTGAAACCCTGATAATTGTCTGAATGTTCGAAAATTTTTATACGAAGGTAATAGAATTAAAGAACATGTCGTTTGTTATTATATCTTGTAAGATACATATTTTGTTAGGTTTTATTTGTTTCCTATTATATAGGATTTGCTAACTACTATATATACATATATAAAGAGAATCAATTACTTCTGTATTATAGAGGGATTACAACTATTCTTAAACCTTGTTAGTCTTGTTATGTATAAATTGAATCAAGAATACTATTACGATATATAATGGAAATTAAACTTGATTTGGTTTGAAATGTTAATATAACACCTGCTCAATCCGATTCTAAGTTAAAAATTGGAAGACGAAAGGTTGTGCGATTGGTTTGGATATAGGCTTCCTCTATCAGTTGATAATTGTTAAATATGCATCTTCTAATGGAGCTAGCTAGTTAACATTTTTTTCTTTATTTATGATGGAAGGACTATTACAAAACAACATAAAGAGTAGAGGGACTCAATCAATTATGAAAAAACATAAGAGGCCCCAATAAAAAAATAAAAAGTAACTTTGAGCTGTGGACACACCAATACTTCAGGAAGTTCTGCTAGTTTATTTATCCCTTAATGGCCACTCCTTCAACCCAAAGCCAGCCTTTACCATGACTCCATGTTCTGTAGATGCTATCTGAATAGCAACATCACGAACCAAGCATGCATTTTCACATATTCTTCACTTTCATTTCCTAACAGCATACAAGAAGCTTTGAGGTTTTTGATTGCCAAATAAACTCGTTTCCTTGCATCTTCAATGGACTCCGCATCTTTATGTAACCCATAGCCAACTGCGTATCTCGTCAAGTCCTCAATTGGAATGTTGTAATCTTCTGGAAATAAACAGCATAGCAAGAAACATGACTTGGTTTCATTGGACATCAAAGAATCACAGCTCAACTTAAGACATGCATATGCTTTTTTTTTGTCCGTCAATTTGTTCCAAATGCCGAAATTGAGAGTTTTTGAGCTCTTCAGACGCTACTTCCCACTCAACAACAGATATCTCTTAGAGCCCTTCCCACTGTCACAAGTGCTGTAGGCAATCCTTTACATTCTCTCGCAACCTTCTTTGCCACCGTGTTCAAGGTAGAGTCCTCGTCACGTAAATCTGCATTGATTCTGAATAAAGCCCATGCTTCCTCTTCAGAAAAGAGACCTAAAAACACTTTTTCCTTGCACTTCATATAAGAACACCTGTCTTCAAGACGTGTTGTTAGAAGAATTTTACAACACCTGTGATCATCACCAAATGGGATCCCTATCTCTTGGAAGTCAATATCTTTCCAAACATCATCCAGGACTATAAGCATCTTCTTTCCCTGCAGTCTCTGCCATAGTTCATTTGCTCTCCCTTCTTTACTCTTCTTGTCAAATTTCAGATCTAAACTATCTGCCATTTGATCCTGGATGCCTGTGACATTTGGATTCTGGGACACCGTAGCTATCAAAACTTCATCAAAAAGGTGCAACTCTTCGGCTCTCCTGCCTACTTCTTGGGCCAACCTAGGCCAATTTTAACCTAACAAGGATGGGCTCAACCCATATATTTGGGCCAGCCCATCCCAATGTTTTTTATTATATATTTATAATAATATATAATATAATATTATATATTAAAAAGAGGAGACAAAATTCTGAAAAATTTCAAAATCTTTTCTAAAACAATTTGTGGTTTTCTCGTATATTTTTTTTTATCAATTTTGATTAATATTAATTTGTATTTTTATATTGTAAAAATACAAATTAGATATTTGTTTTGGTATGAAAATACGATATGAAATTTCTTATATTTTTTAGTCGTATGCATGAAAACAAGATTTTTTTTGTTGTTTTTCCATATATATTTTTTTGCAACATTTTGGAGAAAACTAAGAATTTCAAAAATTCAAAAAATATATATTAGCATGCATTTTGAGTTTTAATAACCAGTTTATTAAAGTCTTGAGAACTAGGTCAATATTTGAAAAATATAAAAAAAAATTATTTTGTTTTCTTTTAATATATGAGATTACAAACTTATACGTAAGATGTATTTTCAATATTAAATAAGTGTTAATTTTTCTTTTTGTAGATATTAGAACGTTTAGATTTTACCCGATAAGATAAGAATCGTCTTACCCAGAATGATTTTTTTAAAACCTTAGACGGACCAACCATTAAAAAACACGACAATGCCTTAGTTTATATCAGACAATTAAACAATGCATCTTATCTTAGATATGACGTATTTGAGGTGCTAATACATTGCCTTTATGCAATTCTGAAAAATTTCAAAATATTTTCTAAAATAATTTGTGGTTTTCTCGTATATTTTTCTACCAATTTTGATTAATATTAACTTGTATTTTTATATTGTAAAAATACAAATTTGGTATTTGTTTTAGTATGAAAATACGATATGAAATTTCTTATATTTTTTAGTCGTATGCATGAAAACAAGATATATATATTTTTTCCATATATATTTTTTTGCAACATTTTGGAGACAACTGAGAATTTCAAAAAATTCAAAAAATATGTATTAGCATGCATTTTGAGCTTTAATAGCCAGTTTATTAAAACCATGAGAACTAGGTCAATATTTTAAAAATACGAAAAAAATATTTTTTTTTCTTTTAATATATGAGGTTACAAACTTATACGTAAGATGTATTTCTAATATTAAATAAGAGTTAGTTTTTCTTTTTGTCGATATTAGAACAGTTAGATTTTATCCGATAAGATAAGAATCGCCTTACTGAGAATGACTTTTTTTAAACCTTAGACAGACCAACCATTATAAAACACGACAATCCCTTAGTTAATTATATCATACAATTAAAGAATGCATCTGACTTTAGATATGACGTATTTGGGGTGCTAATACATTACCTTTATGCAATTCTGAAAAATTTCAAAATCTTTTCTAAAATAATTTGTGGTTTTCTCCTATATTTTTCTACCAATTTTGATTAATATTAGTTTGTATTTTTATATTGTAAAAATACAAATTTGATATTTTTTTTAGTATGAAAATACGATATGAAATTTCTTATCTTTTTTAGTCGTATGCATGAAAACAAGATATATATATATTTTTTTGCAACATTTTGGAGAAAACTGAGAATTTTAAAAATTCAAAAAATATGTATTAGCATGCATTTTGAGTTTTAATAGCCAGTTTATTAAAGTCATGAGAATTAAACCAATATTTCAAAAATACAAAAAAATTATTGTGTTTTCTTTTAATATTTGAGATTACAAACTTATACGTAAGACGTATTTCTAATATTAAATAAGAGTTAGTTTTTCTTTTTGTTGATATTAGAATGGTTAGATTTTACTCGATAAGATAAGAATCGTCTTACCGAGAATGACTTTTTTTAAACCTTAAACGGACCAATCATTAGAAAACACGATAATATCTTAGTTTATATCAGACAATTAAATAATGCATCTTACCTTAGTATGACGTATTTGAGGTGCTAATACATTGTCTTTATGCAACCAGTTTCCATGCCCGATCTCTAAGACTAGTTAAGATTTCTAGTAATCAAAATATTAAGTGACAATTATCATTCTTTCTTTTCACTGATAAAAAATAAATTTTTTTATCTTACCTATTTTTCAAATACATACCAGAATAAACGATCATCACGACACCGCATACTAGCTACTCGTCTTTGGCAATTTCGTTTGGCTCTCTAGCTTGTAGCTCCTCAATTATTTTGTTGTTATTATTATTATTATTATTATTTATTTTTGCTGCCAACTCCACCAGCATTGACTTTTTGAGGAGTATCAACATTGATACATTGACTTCTAGCTAGTGCTGTTCATGCCCTCCTCAACCTCTTTTATAAATTTTATTCACATAATTAATTCATTAAAAAAAAGGGGTCTGGATTTTCTTCTGACTGTTTAATTTTGTTCACAACAAAAAATATAAAAATCAAAAGGGTAATTGAGGATATGTTAATTGTGTACATAAAAAAAAATAGAAGGAAATTGGAGGACGAAAGGATGTGCGATTGGTTTGGATATAGGCTTCCTCTATCAGTTGATAATTGTTAAATATGCATCTTCTAGGCAGTGACTATGCTATAATTTTAAATCATGTTTAAATTAATGACTATGAATAAATTTTAATTTAAAAGTTCAACGCATTAAATCATGTTTAATAACTATGCTATAATTTTAAAATTCATAGACAAGTCACTCCTTGAGCAAAAAATATGGGTCTTTATTTATGATGGAAGGACTATTACAAAACAAAATAAAGAGTAGAGGGACTCTCAATCAATTATAAATAAAAAAACACAAGGGGCCCCAATAAAAAAAAAGTATGGATTAGAGTACTCTTAAGACATCTTTCACTTATCATAATTAATTCTTTTTCAAATCAAGTCATCCTCGTCCAAACCGATCATATCTTATAGTTTTTTTTTCGTAGAGTTCGAATTTCCAATAATAACATAAATATGGGGTTTCGAGGAATCCATATTCATAAGAGAGAGAGAGAAGAAAAAAAAGCAAGAAATTTTCATTTATCTTGACACCTAAATCATATGGGTTTTCAAGGAATCCAAAGCCTACGACTAGGGTTCAGTTCAAGTGGGACTTCTTCACTTTGGGCCTTATTATATTTCCAACTTTCATTACTCTTGAGGCAATGGGCCTCTCTCCTTGCAGAATTGTGTGCTTAGGATGATTGATTCCCTAACTTAGAAGAAACAAATTTCAATAAATGTTATTAAACTCGACTGAGTGAATTCAGTACATGAGTCTGGTAAATTAACTTAGGTTAATTGAAATAATTAAAATCAAATGGATTTTGTTTCACGGGGTTAACTTTCATGTGATTGTTTTTAAACCTATCTGGGATAGGTTACTAATTAAAAAAAATATATTTTTAAATTTTTTCATGCTTATTTATTATTAAAAAATTGATAAAAAATACTTTTCACACAAAAAATTTGATTTGTTTTTAGAATAGTATTTTCCTTTTAATTTTTACATATTATACTTTTAAAATTTTTAAAAAATTAAAAAAAATATCATGTTATTTTGATTATATTAAATCTAATATTTAATCTTTTAAATTTTTTTTATTTTTAAATTAAATCACTGGGTCCCCAATGAGACCTCTGCTTCTTCTTTATTCATCTCTCTCATCACCAAAGACCTTGTGAGTCACCACGACCAGCCAGTAAATTACTGATATAATGTACTGAAAAGTTTATTTTATCCTTATTTATTTAACATTTTCAAGTGTTGGCAAAGCTAGCTTCTTAGTTTAACTTAGACACCGGAATCCTTATGAGTATAATTTAACTGTTCAAATGGTAAATTAATTTTTTTAAAAATTATCAATTTAAATTCTATAAATTTTTAGATCATTGGAGGCTTATATAATTATTAACTTTAAAATTTATAAAATTAGTTAAAATCACTAATTTAATATTAAAACATGAAGTTAATTAGTCTTCATAGTAGAAATAAAATATAGATATGTATACAAATATTTTACATTAATTGTTCTTTTTATCTTATTCTTGTTTAGGACAAGCTACGTACTATAAGCTAAATTTAAGTTATATTGGGTATTACTTTTATAATTTGATTTAAGTTATTTTTCAATTTATGGGCATTACTTTTTCTATTTGATTAAAAAAATTCCCTTTATTTTCCAACTCAATTTTCTCAGTTTGGAATACGCCAACAGTTGACAACATACTTGTGTAAAAATTAATTAGGACTGATCTTGTTTGATGAGTTTATTTTTATTTTGTCATTTGCAGCCCAAATTTGCTAATGGGATTGTCGTCATTTAATCAGCTCATGTGTTGTGTAGGCCTGTGAGTGTTTCTTTTTTAAACTTTTATTCTGTGTTGTGATAATCAAATGTTTTTTTTTTAAATCATAAATCAAATTAAAAAATTAGACTGTTTAATTAGTATTTTAAGTTAGAATAAACAAATACATAAGAGACAAAAATATATTTGTTGAAGAAAATGAAGATAGTTACCTAAAATAAATTTATTTTTGAAATAATTATTTTTGATGAATTTTTATATTCTTAAAACAAAAAATATATGAAAACATGTCTTCTCCATTTTCACAATCTTTATCTTTTATATTCTAAAATAATACTAAACACTACTTTAATCATCAAGTTTAACAATCTCCCCCTCTACATTCCTCATTTTTGCTATGTATCAAGATAGACATATCTTGACAAAAAATTGAAGTACAATTTCTTTTATCGGGTTTCATGAAATACTGCACTCACAAATAATTTTACAGGAAGAAATTCAGATAAATATATCTTTTAGATATAAGTCAAATAAATCTAATTCTAAAATTAATTTGGAGTAATGAATATTGGTTGAGGTTATTTTGGTTTTGTTATTTGTAGCGCAAATTACCTAATGAACCATTTTATAAGTGCATTTATTATGTAGGGGTGTGGGTGCTTGTTTTTACTCAATTTTTATCTTGTTTTATGATGTAATAATCAAATGCTTTAAAAACAAATTAGAAATCAAAAGAAAAAAAATGGTTATGTAGGTTATTTTGGTTAGTATTCAAGGGACGAGAGATACAAATATATTTGATTAAAAAAATATAAATAAAAAAATAAAAAATAAATATATCTTTGTGATAATTTAGGAATAAATTTTAGTAATTTTAAGATAACAAGCACATAAAAACATCTTTTTTATATTCACAATCTTTGATTTTCTTATTCTGAAATGATAATGATCAATTTCAATACCATGATCACCTCCTCGTATAAACGAAGAGGCTTGAGCAATTAGTTATTGGAAGAAGAAGAATACATTACTCATTATTTCTATCAAGATTCATAAATCAAGGACATTATTTCTATATCAAGATTCATAAATCAAGGACATTATTTGAAATTACAATAAAAAAAGGACATTATTTGGACTTACTCGTGAAAATCTCTCCTTTCTATCTTAACCGAACCTCATTAAACAACTGTGCTCAAGAAAATGCAACTTTATCTGTCTTTGTCATTGCCATGGCTACAGCTAGAGCACGACCATTGATTACATTATCTGTTGTATTGAAGAGCGTTGGTTAGTTTGTGGACTTGAAGTTAGGGTATCTGTGGCATCATTTATGAAAATTATTTTTTTATTAAAGTAAAGTTTTGACTCAATTTTATAACAAATCTTGATTTAAGTCAAAATTTAGATTATATTTGGTAACTAGAATTAACTTTTGATTTAAATCAAAGCTTATGACAAAGTCATTATTCTTTTTAAAAATTAAAATAATAACAACATTGGCACATTAACAAAGTTAACTCCTAAGTAAGCATTTCAGTAACAATGAGCAAATAGAATATTTAAAGGGGTATGGCAACAATATTAAATGATTAGCATGCTAATAAATATTTCTGGAAGTGAACTGTTTTTTATTAAAAAAAGAATAATTAAGCTATCCTCTTCTTTTTATATAATAATAACTACCGTAATTTAAATTATCTCGGAAGGTATGACTTTCCACACATAATTTCAATAATAATAATAATAAAACAGTTACAAGTCTTTATATTCATCATCATCATCATGGAAAGTGAGCTCATAACATTAACATTTTATTCATGTTTTTTTTTCTTAAAAAAAGACTTTGACTCCGGGTCAACGTTTGAAGAAGGATTATAAGTTCCGATGAAGACGACTTTCTTAAGCTAGTTGTAGTATATAGAGAATTTTTAAAAAACATTTTAGAATTATAATTCACATCTGAATTAATAATATAATAGGTTTTAATATTTACTTTTAATATATATATAAAATGAAAGATATTATGAGCTTTTGATTAATGATGTTAAGCCACATACGTTTATAAAAATAATTTCTATTAAACCACATGATATGTTTCAGGATTTGCAATATGAATTTTAAATTTAATATTAATAATTATAGCTTCCTAAAATAAGTTTATTTAGTTAATGAAAACTGTTCCATCTTTTTCTTTTTCTTTTGAGCTGTTCTGTCTCTCTTTCTATCTCCCATTTCTCAATCCATCAAAATTCTAAATACACAGCACCGAGCATTTAACGTTAAGAATTATATCCATTGAATTGTACATATTAATCACTTGATGAAAAATTAAATATGACAATAAAAAATGATAGTATATTAATCTAAGGTCCATTATCCATTAATTACTCGGTGATTGCATTCTAACACACTAAATTGAGATTTATTTTTTGAATTTAAAATATATTATCCCTTCTAAAGCTTACGGGGTAATATGGTCTCACGGACTCATCTTATCCCGTAGAAAAAACTCTTGATAGCAATGGTTTCACGGATCCATCTCACACTGTACATTCCTATACATCTTACTTTTTTAATTGTGGATTCAATCAATGTTATTAAAATCAATTTCAACATAAAATTATTTTTAATATTACCATATTAAAAAATAAAAAAATAAAAAATTTAAATAAAAAATCAAATTTTAATTTTTTTTATTTGGAACGCAGCACCAACCAGTTATTAAAATCTAGATTAGCTAGAGAGGATGTGATTAATTTAATTATTTCACTAAATATGGTCAATTACATTCTTATCAACCACTTTGATTGTTCTTCACTTTCTTCACTCTTTCTATGATTTAAAAGTTATTTATTCAAAAACAATTTAATTGTGGAATGGTATGGTAGTTGGATCTATTTGTTTTTTTTTTTTTGTGTGTGGTTAAATTAATTATTTCAATAAATATTTGGGGAAAAATAAAATTAATTATTGCTAGAGAGGCACTGGAGCCTTTGATATTTTGCAAAGGCATGGAATTCGATGCCAAGAGAATGTAAGATAGTTGTTGACTGCTGGTGTCAACGTGATAAAGCAATTAATTATAGTGAAAATAAAATAGTTAGCGACAACAACCTAATTCGAGTTTGATTTGAAAATTCTCAGAAACTTTATTATTTTTTGCAATGTATGAATAATGAAAATTCAGAAACTCTCCTTGCTGCAGGAAATAGCCCTTGTTGTTGAATTTGAATCCATTAAAATAATTCTGAATTTTCACTATAATGAAAATTATAGTGAAAATGATGCAGCAATAAAATATACCCACAGAACAGTAGGCTAGCCGAGTCAAAAGAAGGGTTGCCTCATCTTAATGATATTTGAAGGTGGATAATGATTATTTTTTAAAATTTTTTTATTTTAAAATATATTAAAATGAAAAAAAAATTTAATTTAAAAAAATATTTTGACATGTTGTAACCCATTTTTGGGTCCCCGTACAAGAGAAAATACTAAAAAATTATTAAATCAAAAAAATGAAAAAATAATATATCAAAAAATATATCAGTAAAAAGAGGATGCCACAACGCCAAAAACAAAACGGTTAAAATTTGGTTGAGGAGGTTCAAAAATACAAAAATTAAAATTTGACATTATTTTATTTACTGATGATAGCCCTGTTGACAAAGAAAATTCAATTTGAGGAAGAAAAGTCCAAAATTAAAGGTTGGTGGACTCAATTAAATTATATTGAAGGTTTAATTGAATTTATGGAGGGTTTGATTGTAAGACAAATTGATTTTTTGAGTTAATTTGGGCTTTAATTGGAAGAAATTAAAGTTCTGGGGTCAATTTATAATTTTAGAGAGTTGATTTGGTCAAATCAGAGGCTTAATTACATAAATATTGAAGTTTAATGGCCAATTGGGGACTTAATTGAAGAAATCCGAGACCACGGACTAAACTGCAAAACTCGCACAAATTGAATGATTGGCTTGAAATCTGGCAAAACACGCACAAATTTAAGCAAAACGACGCCGTTTCATGCATTTGAAAAAAAAAAGGGGACGAAACGGTGTCGTTTTGAGGCGGCACTATTTCTTCTTCTTCTTCCCCTGGGCGTGCAACAGGGGAAGAAAAGTTTTGTTTTCTTCCCCTTGTCTCTTCCTCCCACGTGCTTTAAAGCCAACACAAGACGCCACCTGTAGCTCCTCATGATGAGAAGACAGAGAGGCCGTGTCGTACAAGCGACATCCCCATTAGACGTCTCAGTCGGTGCTGTGACAAGGTAGAGCGGCGGCTTCGCACCCTATGCACAGCAATGGGACGGGGCAGGGTCGTTCCCGCTCCCCCTGCCCCTATAAATACCGTCCGAGTGCAGAAGACCAGTGGGGGGAAAAAAAGCAGAGAAAAGAGAGAAGACGGTAGAAAAATGGGGGAAACCGAGAGAGAGAAACCGACTGGGTAGAGAGAGAAACAATCAAAACTGAGAAACACAAAAAACAGGGGAATATCGACTGGGAAACTGAGAGAGACAGACGAGGAGAAGGGAGAAAAAGAACAGAAGGGATAAACCGGCGGGGAAGAAAACGCCGACTGGTGTCTCTGCACAGTGGAGAAGAAGCGCCGCTGTTGTCACTGGGTCTCACTGTCATCGCCACCGCAGTGCCACCAAGAATAGCCACCGTCATCGCCAGCTCAACCGCCCGAGATCACCGCCTCAGGTAATTCTTCTTCTCCCCTAGCTGACTCTGCATGCATGAAGAAAATAATTAGCCGGTTACTGTGCATACGCACAGTGACCAGCTAATTAATTAACTGGTTACTGTGCTCACTCACAGTAACCAGTCAGGGGTTTCTTCCCTTCTCCGGTGGGCTGGAAAATCAACCCAGCCCCTTTTTGTGTCAGGCTGG
>Ga0307510_10006038_pt1 | contig 14444 bp, 16 predicted proteins | sample 12_EM_MG_FD_207224 | JGI IMG/M metagenome (GOLD analysis project Ga0307510, IMG submission 207224) | Populus trichocarpa ectomycorrhiza microbial communities from riparian zone in the Pacific Northwest, United States - 12_EM | ecosystem: Host-associated > Plants > Roots > Unclassified | place...
CGCGAGTGCCTCGGGATCGCGCGTCGCGCGATCGGGCAGGCGCACCGCGAAAGCGTCGGCGAGATTCGGCGCGCGGTAGAAGGACGTGGCGCGCGAGCCCGGAGGCAGCGGCACGGAAGTCACGGCGAAGGTGGTGTCCATGCCGAGATGGTACGCAGCTCGCGCGGCGCGTGTTGTATCCGTCCTTCCGGCAGGGCGGCTCAGCGGCGGACCAGCATGCGCCCGGCACGCGCCAGCGTCGTCGGCGCATCGCCGGCGTAAGCCAGCGCGCCGTTGACGAACACGCGGTGCACCCCCACGCTCACGCTCACCGGCGCCTCGAAGGTCGCGGTGTCGGCGATCGTGGCCGGATCGAACACGACGACATCGGCCATCGCGTTCGCGCGCAGCACGCCGCGGTCGTCGATGCGGAAATTGCGCGCGGTGAGGCCGGTCATCTTGTGCACCGCCTGCTCCAGCGTGAACAGGCCGCGCTCGCGCCAGTAGCGTGCGAACACGCGCGGGAACGCGCCCCACAGGCGCGGGTGCGGATGCCGGTCGTGCGGCAGGCCGTCGGAGCCGATCATCGTCAGCGGGTGCGCGATCACGCGCTCCACGTCTTCTTCCTTCATCTGGAAGTAGCACGCACCGCCGGGCTGCAGGCGCCGGCACGCGGTCTTCTGGTCGACGTCCCATTCCTCGGCGATGTCGGCGAGCATGCGGCCGCCGAACTCGGGGAAGGCGTCGGACCAGGTCAGCATCACGTCGATCACGCCGTCGACCAGGTCCTCGCGCAGCACGGTGGAACCGGCCACGTACGGGTAGACATCGAGCGCGATTTGCTGGCGTTTGGCGAAGGCCTCGACCAGCGGCAGCGTCTCGCGCGTGCGGCCCCAGTTGGCCGGGCCGGCGCACTTGTGGTGCGACATCACCAGCGGCACGCCGGCATCGAAGGCGCAGTCGCTGGCCTCGCGCATGGCCTCGAGAATGGTCTCCATCTCGCTGCGCAGGTGCGTGGCGTACACGCCGCCGTGCTTGGCGACCACGCGCGCCAGCGCCGTGACCTCATCGGACGGCGCGGCGTAGGCCTCTTCGTAGAACAGGCCGGAGGACATCCCGTGCGCGCCCTGCGCCATGCAGGCGTCGAGCAGGCTGGCCATGTGCGCGCGCTCGTCGGCGTTCGCGGCGCGCGTCAGGTCGGCCATCGCGGCGAAGCGCAGCGTGGTGTGGCCGATCAGCGCGGCCACGTTCAATGCGGGCTGTGCGGCGGTCACGGCCTCGCGGTAGTCGGCCATCGACGCGTGCTTGAACGAATCGGCGCCGAGCAGCGTGAGCGGCGGCAGCGCCTCGCGTGTCGCATACGGCGCGAGCGAGATGCCGCAGTTGCCGGTCACGACCGTCGTGATGCCTTGCGACAGCTTGGGCAGGCAGGCCGGGTCGCGCAGCACGATCGCGTCGTCGTGCGTGTGCGCGTCGATGAAGCCGGGCGCGATCGCGTGGCCGCGGCAGTCGATCAGGTCGATGTCGGCGAGCGTGAGGCCATCGGGCAGCCGCTCGCGCAGGCCTTCGCCGAGGCGCGCGATGCGGTCGCCGACGATCAGCACATCGCCCGGCCACGACGGCCCGCCGCTGCCATCGATCACGAGGCCGGCTTCGAGCAGCTTGGCGCGCGTTGTCGTCACGGGCTCAGCCATGATTGAGCTCCGGGCCGTCCCAGCTTTGCAGCGGGTGCGCGCGCGTGTCGATGCCGTGGCGCGCGAACGCGGCGCGCACGCCGTGCAGGCGCTGCACCGCGGCGTCGCCGAGGCGCTGCGCGACCAGCACCGTGAGGATCTCGATCAGCGTCAGGTGCGTGAGGTAGGCGTCGATGCCGACGTGCATCACCGCGTCGTCGGGCACGCTCAGGCTCAGCAGCATGTCGGCGCGCTCCGCGAGCGCGGTGCCGGGTCGCGTGATGCAGATCGCCTTCGCGCCCTGCGCGCGCGCGATGTCGACCGCGTCGAGCAGCGACGGCATGCCGCCCACATGCGAGATCGCGATCACGACGCCGGTCGGGCGCTGCGCCGCGGCCGCGACCTGCTGCAGGTGATAGTCGGACCACGCGTTGGCCGAGAGGCCGAGGCGGAACAGGCGCGACTGCAGATCGGTGGACATGAACCACGAGGTCTGGCCCGCGCCGTAGACATCGATGTGCGGCGCGGTCGCGATCGAGGCCACCGCGGCATCGAGCGCGACCATGTCGATCTGCGTGCGCACACCGGCGACCGAGGCGGCGGCGCTGCGCGCGATCTTCGCGACGACGTCGTCGGCGGTGTCGGCGATGTCGACACGCCGGTGCAGCGCCGAGCCGCCGAGCGCGAGATCGTGCGCGAGCGCGAGCTTGAACTCGCGCAGCCCGGCGAAGCCGAGGTCGCGGCAGGTGCGCATCACGGTCGGCACCGAGCTGCCGGCGCGTTGGGCCAGCGCGTCGAAGCTCTCTTCGAGCGTGCGGTCCGGGTCTTCGAGGATCGCGTCGAGGATCGCGCGTCGCGCTGCCGGTGCCGATGTGCGCAACTCCGCAACCCGTTGAAGCAATGCGTTCATGACAACACCCCGCTTGACGGGTACGGCAAGCGACCCTCCGGGAGGGTCGGGCCTTGCTTGGGGCGGCCCGGCGCGGCGGCCCGCACCGATCGGGTGTTCACTGAATCATTCATGCTCAGAAGTGCAAGCTCACCGCATCGCTGACGCGGTAGTCGTTCTCGACGATGGGCATCCAGTGCCACTTGTCGAACGTGGTGCAGGGGTGCGAGATGCCGAGGCCGACGCGGTCGCCGACGGCGGGTGCCGCGGCTTCGTCGGCGGTGTCCCAGCGCAGATACGCATGCTGGTCGTTCAACGCGGTGATCTTCCAGCTGGCGGGCACGTCGCTCGCCGCCATCGCGCCGCGCGCGGCGCGATGGATGGGGAAGGGCAGCTCCAGGTCGTAGGAGATGTCGCGCTTGCCGACCGCGAGGATCGCGAGGCCGGGTTCGGGCCGCGACTGCACCAGCGCCCAGACCTCCATCGCCGGCCGCAGGCTCTCGCCGGTGGTGCACAGCCCGCGTTCGTCGACGACCTTCAGGTAGCGCTTGTACGAACCGTGGTCGTGCGTCACGTAGCAGCCCGAGCGCAGCAGGCCACGCACCGGCCGGCCGAGCAGCGGCGCGAGGCGGCCGGCCACCAGATCGAAGATCGCCGAGCCGCCGGCCGAGATCAGCACCTCGTCGGCCTGGAACCAGCCGTGTGTCGCGCACTCGCGCGCGACCGCTTCGACGCGGTCCATCAGCGCGCGTGCGAAGGGCTCGTCGTGCGCGCTCGTGCCCTGGATGCCCATGCCTTCGTAGCACTCGATGCCGATCAGCTTGGCGGCCGGGCTCGCGTGCACGCGCGCCGCGAGCGTGATCGCCTCGGCATGCGTGCGGCAGCCGGTGCGCCCGCCCGGCAGGCCGATCTCCAGCATCAGCTCGAACGGCCGGCTCGGCGCGTGCGCCGCGGCCCAGCGCTCGATCAGGTCGAGCTGCGCGGTGGAGTCGACGAGGAAGACGACGTGCAGGTCGATGTGGCCGGCGAGCAGCGCCTGGATGCCGTGCAGGTCGGCGTCGCCGACGACCTGGTTCGCGATCAGCACGCGGCGCGCGCCCGCAGCGATGCCCACGCGCGCCTGGCGCACGGTGGCGAAGGTCATGCCCCAGGCGCCGGCCTCGAGCTGGCGCTTGAACAGCTGCGGCGACATGGTGGTCTTGCCGTGCGGCGCGAGATCGATCTTCCATGCGCGCACTTGCTGCTGCATCCACGCGAGGTTGTGGTCCAGCGCCTCGCGCTTGATCAGCGCGATCGGCAGCGGCAGATCGCCGGCCAGCACGTTCCAGCCGATGCGGCCGACCTCGCTGCGGCGCACCGAATCGTGCGTGTGCGGAAAGCCCTTGAGGCGCGAATCGAGAAGGGGGTCGAGCAGGTCGTTCATGCGGCCGCTTTCATCGTGAAGAGTTCCTTGCGCACGCAGGCGACCTGGTGGCCCGCGGACACGGTGTCGAGCGCCGGCACCGCCTGCGCGCAGACATCGATCGCATGCGGGCAGCGGGTGCGGAACACGCAGCCCGATGGCGGATTGACCGGGCTGGGGATGTCGCCCTTCAGCGGCACGTGCACGGTCTCGATCGTCGGGTCGGGCTTGGGGCTCGCCGCCAGCAGTGCCCGAGTGTACGGATGCAGCGGCCGCGCGAAGAGCTCGGCGGTGCTCGCCACCTCCATCACCTTGCCGAGGTAGAGCACGACGACGCGATCGCACAGGTACTCGACCACGTCGAGGTCGTGCGAGATGAACAGCATCGTCAGCGACAGCCGCTCGCGCAGATCGGCAAGCAGGTTGATGACCTGCGACTGGATCGAGACATCGAGCGCCGACAGCGGCTCGTCGGCGACGATGAACTCCGGCTCGACCGCGAGCGCGCGCGCCACGCCGATGCGCTGGCGCTGTCCGCCCGAGAACTCGTGCGGGAAGCGGCTCGCGTGTTCGGCGCGCAGGCCGACCGTCTCGAGCAGTTCGGCGATGCGCTTGTCGCGCGCCGCGCGGCCCGGGTGCAGCCCGTGCGTGGACAAGGCCTCGCCGAGGATGGCGCTGATGCGCATCTTCGGGTTCAGGCTCGCGTATGGGTCCTGGAAGATGATCTGAAGCTTGCTGCGCATCTTGCGCATGCGCTCGCCGGACAAGCCCGCGAGATCGTCGCCGCGGTAGAGCACTTGCCCGTCGGTGCGTTCGATCAGGCGCAGCACGGTGCGGCCTATGGTGCTCTTGCCCGAGCCGGATTCGCCGACGAGGCCGAGCGTCTCGCCGGGCTGGATCGCGAACGACACATCGTCGACCGCGCGCACCGGGCGCGTCGCGTTGCCGAAGTATTTCTTGAGGTTCCGAACCTCGATCAGTGGCACGCTCATGCGGCGCTCCTCAAGACGCAGCGCGCTTCGCGCGCATCGGCGATCGCGACCAGCGGTGGCATTGCCTGCGTGCACGCGGCAACCGCCAGGTCGCAGCGCGGCTCGAACGCGCAGCCTGGCGGGGGCGCGAGCGGGCTCGACACCTGCCCGCGGATCGCGAACAGCCGCTTCGGCCTGGGCTGACCCGCCGCATGCGCCTTGCCCGGCAGACACGCGAGCAGGCCTTGCGTGTACGGATGCTGCGGCGTCGCGAACAGCGGCCGCACGTTGGCGCGTTCGACGACGCGGCCGGCGTACATCACCGCGACGTCGTCCGCATGGTGCGCGACGACGCCGAGGTTGTGCGTGATGAACAGGATGCTCATGCCGGTCTCGGATTGCAGGCGGCGCATCAGCACCAGGATCTGCGCCTGGATGGTGACGTCGAGCGCGGTGGTGGGCTCGTCGGCGATCAGCAGCGTCGGGTCGCAGGCCATCGCGAGCGCGATCATCACGCGCTGGCGCATGCCGCCGGAAAGTTGATGCGGGTACTCGTGCAGGCGCTGCGCGGCGGCCGGAATCTCGACCAGGTCGAGCATGCGCTTGGCGTGCGCGAGCGCTGCGGCGCGGTCCAGCTTCTTGTGCAGCCGCACGCTCTCGGCGATCTGCTCGCCGACCGTGAACACCGGGTTCAGGCTGGTCATCGGCTCCTGGAAGATCATCGCGAGTTCGTTGCCGCGCAGCTGGCGGATCGCCTCGTTTGGCAGCTGCAGCAGATCGACGCGGCGGCCATCGCGCGTGCCGAACTCGGCACGGCCGCTGACCTGCGCGTTCGCGGTCTTGGGCAGCAGCCGCATCAGCGTCAGGCTGGTGACCGACTTGCCCGAGCCCGATTCGCCGACGAGCGCGGTCGTCTTGCCCGGCGCGATCGAGAAGCTGACCTCGGCCACCGAACGCACCAGGCCGTCTTCGGTCGGGAAGGACGTGCTCAGGTTCTCGACGACGAGGCGCGGCGCGGTGGCGTTGATCGTTGCGCTCATGACGAGGTCTTCTTCAGCTTGGGGTCGAGCAGGTCGCGCACGCCGTCGCCGAGAAGTTGCAGCGACAGCGCGGTGAAGATGATCGCGAGACCCGGGAACAGCACGACCCAGATCGCCTGGTGCGCATACTGCTGACTGCCGGCGACCATCGTGCCCCAGGTCGGAATCTCGGGTGGCACGCCGACGCCGAGGAAGGACAGGCCGGCCTCCGCCAGGATCGCGTACGCGAAGATGAACGACACCTGCACCAGGATCGGCGACATCAGGTTGGGCAGGATGTGGCGCCACAGGATGCGCGAGGTGCGCACCCCCAGAGCGCGCACCGCCTCGACGAACAGCAACTCGCGCACCACCAGCGTGGAGGCCCGCACGACACGCGCGACGCGCGGTGTGTAGACCAGCACCAGCGCGAGCACCACGTTGAGCAGCGACGGGCCGAGGATGGCGACGAGTGCGATCGCGAGCAGGATGTCGGGGAAGGACATCATCGCGTCGACCACGCGCATCAGCGGTGCATCCAGCCGCCGGAAGAAGCCGGCGACCAGGCCGAGCGCGGTGCCGGCGATGACCGAGCCGAGCGCGGTGAGTGCCGCGATCGCGAGCGAGTAGCGCGCGCCATAGACGATGCGTGCGTAGAGGTCGCGGCCGAGCTCGTCGGTGCCCATCAGGTGCTCGGCGCTCGGGCCCTTGAGGCGGTCGAGCACCGCGGTGTCGTTCGGATCGAACGACGCGAACCACGGCGCGCCGAGCGCGAGCACGACGATGGCCAGCAGCACGATCGCCGACACCATCACGATGCGGCGATGCAGGAGCTGGCGGACGATGCGGGGGAGTTGCATGGCAGTGCGAGCCTTCAGAACTTCACGCGGGGATCGACCACCGCATAAAGCATGTCGATCGAGAAGTTGATCAGCACGTAGATCGCCGCGATGACGAGCAGCGCGCCCTGGATCACCGGGTAGTCGCGCCGCAGCACCGCGCTGACGACGAGGTTGCCGACGCCGGGCAGGCCGAACACCGTCTCGGTGACGACCGCGCCGCCGATCATCAGCGCGACCGTGAGCCCGAGCACCGTGACGATGGGCACCATCGCGTTGCGCAGCGCATGCTTGAGCACGACACTGCGCTCCGGCAGTCCCTTGGAGCGCGCGGTGCGCACATAGTCCTCACCGAGCACGTCGAGCATCGAGGCGCGCGTGAAGCGGATGATGAGCGCCGAGTTCAGCGTGCCCAGCACGATGGCCGGCAGCATCAGCGCGTGCAGCCGCTCGGCGAGCGGTGCGTCGGGCGCGCCATAGCCCGACACCGGGAACCACCCCAGCGACACCGCGAACATCTGGATCAGCACGATCCCGAGCCAGAAGCTCGGCACGCTCGCGCCCAACATCGCGACGCCGGTGAAGAGTTGATCGATCGCGCGCCCGCGGAACACCGCCGACACGATGCCGCACGGAATGCCGATGCAAGCCGCGATCGCAACCGCCATCAGCGCGAGCAGCGTGGTCGGCTCGGCGCGCTCCCACAAGGCCTGCGTGACCGGCCGCTGCAGGAAGATCGACTGGCCGAGGTTGCCTTGCACGACCTCGCGCAGCCAGTAGCCGAACTGGATCGGCAGCGGCTTGTCGAGGCCGTAGTCCTTCTTCACGCGGGCGATGTCGTCGGCGGTGGCCTGGTCGCCGAGCATCACCGAGATGGGGTCGCCGGAGGCGGCGCGGGTCAGCACGAAGACGAGGACGGCGACGATGGCGAGCACCGACAGCATGCCGATCAGCTTGTTGAGGATGAAGCGGTGCATGTCAGTCGGCTTTCGGTGCCGGGGTCGTCGTGCGTTGGTGGCGCGCGTCGCGGTGGGCGCTGCCCGGCGGGGGCTCATTCGGTGGCGGTCGCCGCTGCGCGTCGACTGCACTGCGCTGCTCGGGCCGGGGTCGCGTCGCCGAACTCGCTGCATTCGCTGCGCTCATTGCGCTCAGACAGCGGCGACGAGTCAGACAACGAGGCGCGCTGGCGCGCGCCGACCCCGACCCTGCGCTGCTCGTCGCCACCCAAATCGCCCCCGCCGGGCAACGCCCACCGCGACAACCATCGACAGCTGCCTTCCCTGGAGACGCTGCCGACGTTTGCTCAAAGGAGCGTGCGGGCAGGCGGCGGCGCGCCTCTGGAGCGCCGAGAAGCGCAGGGCTCGTGGCCGCGCGCGCAGCGCGCATCAATAACTGACTCGTCGCCGCTGTTTGAACGCAGCGAACGCAGCGAGCGCAGTGAGTTTGGCGACGGGGCCAGGAGCCCGAGCATCGCAGGGAAGTCGCAGCGAAGCGGAGACCGCGCCAGTGAAGCGTCGCAGCCTGCCTGCGCGCTCCTTTGCCGCTCCGCCCGACGCAAGCAACAACACCCTCACAACATTCAACAGCGATGTTCATCCCGGTCGACCCGTGTCAGAGCGGAGGTGCCTACTTGATCTTCGCGTTCCAGAAGAACGGCCATGTCGCAGGCACGTAGTTGTCGAGCGCCGGGCTCTTCGCCGACAGCCCCGCGAACTTGCCGACGTTGATGTACGGCACCTCGTCGTACACCACCTGCTGCACCTTGCCCCACAGCGCGCCGCGCTTGGCCGGGTCGCTCTGCTGGTTGAAGGCCGTGAGCGCGGCGGTCTTGGCGGGGCTGTTCCACCAGCCGGGCGCGCCGTCGCCGAGTTGCGGCGGCGACAGCATGGGTTCGGGGAACTGGCCGCTGTGGGTCACGTAGATGTCCCACAGCTTCGCGTCGTTGCGGCGTTGCACCAGCGTGGCCCAGTCGACCACGTTGAGCTCCACCTTGAAGCCGGCGCGCTTGAGCTGTTCGGCCATCAGCAGCGCCATGTTGTAGTGGAAGTCGTACTGGCGGCTCGTCAGCACGCGGATCGGCTCGCCCTTGTAGCCGGCCTTCTCGGCGAGCTCTTTCGCGTGCTTGGCGTTGCGCTGGTTGTATTGCTCGCTGCCCGCGGTCGAATAGAACGGCGAGCCTTTGGGGAAGTGGTTGGCCTCGGCGGTGAAGAAGCGCGTGTCGCCGAAGCCGGCGGCGAGCATCTCGCCTTCGCCGATTGCGGTCTGGATCGCCTGGCGCAGCGGCTGGTTCGCGGCCACGCCTTCCTTGGTGTTGAGCACGAGGTAGGGGAAGCCGAACGACGGCGTCATGATCGGCAGCGTCTTGCCGCTCGCCTTCTCCAGACGCGGCAGCGCTTCGACCGGCAGCAGATCGGCGTAGTCGTACTGGCCGGCGAGAGCGCCTTCGACGCGCGTGTTCGCGCTCGGCACCGGCACGAAACGCAGCTCCTCGATCAGCGCCTCGCGCTTGCCGCCGTAGCCGCTCGCGGGCTCCTTGCGCGCGCTGTACTTGTCGAAGCGCGTCAGCAGCACGTAGGCGTCGGGCTTGCGCTCCTTGAACTTGTACGGGCCGGTGCCGACGAAGTTGACGAGCGGCGAGGCGATCGACTCCTTCGCCATGATCGCAGCCATGCCGCTGGGCAGTGCGAGCTGCGAGACCAGCGGCGCGTACGGCCCCTTCAGCACGAGCTCGACACTGAGCGGGCCCTTGACCTTCATCGACTCCAGTTCCTTGCCGACGGCCTTGCCGCGCGGCGAGGTGTCCATCCAGCGCTGCAGGCTCGCGACGACGTCGTCGGCGGTCAGCTCGCGGCCGCTGTGCAGCATCACGCCCTTGCGGATCGCGATCGTGTAGGTCTTGCCGTCGGCCGAGATCTTGGGCAGCGACTCGGCCAGCATCGGCACCACGGCCCACTTCGCGTCGAAGGTGTAGAGCGGCTCGAACACGTGCTGCATGATCGTGCCGACGAGGTCGGCGGTGGAGGCCATCGGGTCCAGCGTCTGCGGCTCCGCGACCATCGCCAGCGTGGCGTAGTTGCGCGCGCCCTGCGCCAGCGCGGCGCCACCGGCGGTGCTCAGCACGGCGGTGGCCAAGGCCAGTACGAGCGGGCGCTGGAGGAAGATTCGGCGAGCCAGGGCGAGGGTCATGGGTTGCTCCAAACTGAAAGTAAATTTCACGATAGCGCGACTATGCGGGGTGATAACTGGGAATGCATCCGGGTTTACACGCATTTCTCATGCCAATCATGAAATACACTTTCATATTCAAGCTTCTTCAGGAGATTCCATGACGCTCGAATACCTCGGCGCACCGCCGCTCGCTTCCGACCGCCAGGCGCGGCCGTTCTCACCCGCGGTGCGCGCGGGCGATTTCATCTACGTGTCGGGCCAGGTGCCCGCCGACGCCAACGGCGAGATCGTCACGGGTGGCATCGAGGCGCAGACGCGGCAGGTGATGGAGAACCTCACGGCCGTGCTCGCACTCGCCGGCGCGACCTTCGACGATGTCTGCAAGAGCACCGTCTGGTTGCAGGACGCGCGCGACTTCGGTGCGTTCAACCGCATCTACATGAGCTACTTCAAGAACGGCAAGCCGGCGCGTTCGACGACCGAAGCGCGCTTGATGGTCGACGCCAAGGTCGAGATCGACATGGTGGCGTACAAGCCCAAGCGCTGAGCGGGGCAGGGTCTGTGGCCATTGCGGCGCAGAACCATCGTCCTATGCTGGGGCACTCACACCGAGGAGTCCCACCATGGTGCTTTGCCCCGTAGCCATCGCCGTCGGATGCAAGAAGTGCCCGGCGTTTTCAGTCTGCCCGCTGAAGAGCGTGATCGGTGACCAGAAGCCGCCGCCGCCGGCGAAACCGGGTTGAGTCGACGCACCTGCTTTTTCCGTTCGCAGCATTCGTAGCCTTTGGGCTACACTGGACGGATGCGCGTTGAGAAGACCGACGAGTATCGCGAGTGGCTGGATGCGCTCAAGGACCGCAGCGGAAGAGCGCGAATCCTGGTGCGGGTCGATCGCCTGATCGATGGCAATCCTGGCCAGCATCGGGACCTGACGGATGGCGTGTCGGAGTTGAAGATCGACTTCGGTCCGGGCTACCGCGTGTACTACACGTAGCGCGGGCAGAGGCTGGTGCTGCTTCTGATCGGCGGCGACAAGTCGACGCAGCGCAAAGACATCGACACTGCCATTCGTCTGGCCCGAAACTTCAAGGACTAGTCGTCATGCCCCGGAGCGAATCGAAGAAGCCGACGAAGGCCACCCTGTACGACGTGGCGGAACACCTGCGCACGCCGGAAGAAATGGCGGCTTATCTCGACGCGTGGCTTGAGGAAGCGCCGGACGACGCCGCTGGCATCGCCAAGGCCTTGGGCAACGTCGCACGCGCCAAGGGCATGACGCAGGTGGCCAAGGATGCAGGGCTCAGCCGCGAGAGCCTGTACAGGGCGCTGAGCGCGGATGGAAATCCGAGCTTCGCGACCGTGCTGAAAGTTGCGAGGGCGCTTGGCGTGAAGCTGCACGCGGCCGCGTCTTAGCGAGCGGCACGCAGCGACGGCGTCAACCGTAGTTCGCGATCCACTCGATGCCCTGCGCGTGCGCGGCGTCGATGGCGGTTTCTTCGGTGGTGTAGGCGCCGCGCTGCACTGCGATCTCGCGCGGGCGGGTGGGCCAGACCTGCTTCGAGACGATCAACACAGGCGCGAAGCGCCCGCTGTCCACGGGTTTGGCGGAGCAGACCAGTTCATAGTCCTGGTGCCGGAAAATCCGTGTGGTGTCCATGAGGCCTTTCGACTCAGAAAGAAGAAGTATGCGCCACGCGCGTGTCAGACCCTGGACACCGCGGCCAGCGGCTCGAACTCGGCAGGCGCCTTCGCCTTCCACGCGGCGATCGCGACCGCCATCTCCTCGGTGTCGAAGATCGCGCTCTGCAGCAGCGTCATCTGCTGCAGGCTCGCGGCGGTGCCGTGATCGCGCGCGTGGTTCAGTGCGAGTTTGCTGCCGGCGATCGCGAGCGGCGATTTCGCGGCGATGTTCTGCGCGAGTTTCATCGCGTGATCGAGTGCCGCGCCGGCGTCCGGCAGCACGGCGTTCACCAGCCCGATCTGCAGCGCGCGCTCGGCGCTGACGCGGTCGCCGGTGTAGGCCATTTCGCGCGCCACGCCTTGCGGCACGATCTTCATCAGGCGCTGCAGCACGCCGAGGTCGGCCATCATGCCGATGTGGATTTCCTGCACCGTGATGCAGCCGCCTTGTATCGCGCAGATCACCGGCAGGCGCGCCTCGTCGATCGCGCTGAAGCAGTCGATCAGCTTGCGCAGCGTCTCCTGGAAGTTCAGCCGAGCGCGTGCGGTGCGCGTGACGAGCAGCGCGTCGTCGCCGCCGAACACATCGAGCGCCATGCCGGCGCAGAAATGCTTGCCGGTCGACGAGATCACGAGCGCGCGCGCCTCGCCGCCATCGTTCAGGCCGCGCACCGCGTCGCGCAGCGCAGGGAAGAACGGTGGCGACATGGTGTTCAGCCGCTCGGGGCGGTTGAGCTGCAGGTGGGCGATGCCGCTTGCGATCTCGAGCTGGAAGAATTCGTTGGTGGTGGTGGTCGTCGTCATGGACTGTCTCCGTGCTGCCTCGGAGTATGCCTACACTGCGCGCGATGAACGACAAGCTGACCACCGCCGACGGCCCGAAGCTTCATGTGCGTGAATGGCCGACCGCAGACGCGCGCGGCACCGTGCTGATCGTGCACGGCCTGGGCGAGCACATCGGCCGCTACGCGCATGAGGCTGCGCGGCTCAATGGCTGGGGCTGGAGCGCGGTCGGCTTCGACCACCGCGGCCACGGTGCGAGCGAAGGCCGGCGCGGCGCGCTCGCGCATGACGACGATCTGCTGCAGGACCTGGCCCGTGTCGTCGACGCGGTGCGTGCGGCCCATCCCGGCCCGCTGGTGCTGCTCGGTCACAGCCTCGGCGGGTTGATCGCCGCGCGCTTCGTGGCCGAAGGGCTGCGGCCTGTCGACGCACTGGTGTTGTCGTCGCCCGCGCTCGACCCGGGCATGAACGCCGCGCAGAAACTGCTGCTCGCGGTGCTGGGGCCGCTCGCGCCCAACCTCGCGGTGGGCAACGGTCTGAAGCCCGCGTGGATCTCGCGCGATCCGGCCGTCGTGAAGGCCTACGAAAGCGACCCGCTGGTCCACGACCGCGTCACGCCGCGGCTGGTGCGCTTCATCGTCGACGGCGGCGAGTTCGTGCGCGCGCGTGCCGCGCAGTGGCGCGTGCCGACGCTGCTGCTGTACGCGGGCAGCGACCGCTGCGTCGCGCCGGCCGGCAGTGCGGCCTTCGCTGCGGCGGCGCCGGCGGCGGTGGTCACGTCGCAGGTATTCGCGCCGCTGTTCCACGAGATCTTCAACGAGCCCGAGCAGGGGCAGGTGTTCACCGCGCTCGGCGCGTGGCTGGCCACGCAGCGCCGCCGCTGACCTGCCCGCCACTCGGAAAAGGCCGAAGTTCTACACTTGCGGATTGCATTGCATTCCCCACGAAGGAGCCCGCATGAACGCTCGCGATCCGCTGCTGCCCGTCCAGCCCGATGAAGCCTCGGCCCTGGCCGAATTCGCCGCCCGCACCTGGGACGAAGAGATCGTTCCGGCGATCACGAACTACATCGCGATCCCCGCGAAGAGCCCGATGTTCGACGCCGACTGGGTCGCCAACGGCTACATCGAGCGCGTGATCACCGATGCGGCGCGCTGGGTCGAGAGCAAGAACGTCGCGGGCCTGAAACTCGAGATCGTGCGCATCGCCGGGCGCACGCCGGTGATCTTCTTCGAGGTGCCCGCCACCAAGGCCGGCGGCAACGCGCCCGATGCGCCCACCATCTGCCTCTACGGCCACCTCGACAAGCAACCGGAGTTCAACGGCTGGCGCAACGACCTCGGCCCGTGGACGCCGAAGTATGTCGACGGCCTGCTCTACGGCCGCGGCAGCGCCGACGACGGCTACGCGGTCTACGCGTCGCTCACCGCGATCATGGCGCTCGACAAGCAAGGCATCCCGCGCCCGCGCTGCGTCGGCATCATCGAGAGCTGCGAGGAGAGCGGCTCGTTCGACCTGCCGGCCTACCTCGACGTGCTGCGTCCGCGCCTGGGCAACGTGAGCCTCGTCGTTTGCCTGGACAGCGGCGCCGGCAACTACGATCAGCTCTGGCTCACGACCAGCCTGCGCGGCATGGTCAGCGGCGTGCTGAAGGTCGAGATCCTCAGCGAAGGCGTGCACTCGGGCGACTCGAGCGGGCTGGTGCCGTCCAGCTTTCGCATCCTGCGCCAGGTGCTCGACCGCCTGGAGGACAGCAAGACCGGCAGGCTGTTGCCCGAGAGTTTTCATTGCGAGGTTCCGGCCGATCGCGTCGAGCAGGCGCGCGCCACCGCGGCCATCCTCGGCAACGAGGTCTGGAAGCGCTTTCCGTGGTCCTGCGGTGCCGACGGCGGCCCCACGCTGCCCACCACCACCGATCCGCTGCAGGCGCTGCTCAACCGCACCTGGACGCCCACGCTGAGCGTGACCGGCGCCGATGGCTTCCCCGAACTGAAGAGCGCCGGCAACGTGCTGCGGCCCTACACCGCGTTCAAGCTCAGCC
>Ga0307510_10006039_pt1 | contig 14443 bp, 3 predicted proteins | sample 12_EM_MG_FD_207224 | JGI IMG/M metagenome (GOLD analysis project Ga0307510, IMG submission 207224) | Populus trichocarpa ectomycorrhiza microbial communities from riparian zone in the Pacific Northwest, United States - 12_EM | ecosystem: Host-associated > Plants > Roots > Unclassified | place...
GAAACTCAAATTCCACACGCACAGCCCCCCCAACTTCTCCTCCCTGTCCTCTCGAGTCCCAAAAATCTCTAACCTGCGAAAATGCTGCCTAGCATCCTTCAGCTCCTGCTTACCTTCTCTATTCTTTTCAGCACCAAAAATCTCGTAGCTTTGTCTCTCACCTTACCACAAGACATCTCAGCTCTCAAAGCCTTCAAAGGATATGACAAAGTCGGTGGTAGAGGATTAAGATAACAAGTAAAAATGTTGGGAGATCAAAATGTATAAGATTTACTCAATTTTAATTGACAAAAGACTTCATTGGTATAAATATTTTATTTGGGGTAAAGAAATATAAATTTAGATGGTTAAGGATTCAATGAGAATTTTGAAATGCTTAATTAATTTTATTGAGGACTTCTTTGTGAGGAAAATAAATTTTTGGAGTCAATTTGAGTGTTAATTAGAAGAAATTGAAGTTTGAGAATTGAAATTAGGCTTTAGAAGGTTTAATTGGTCAAATCAAAGATTTAATTGTAAAAGTAAATTAAAGTTTGGATGCCAATTAAAGACTTAATTGTAGATTCCCAAGACCAATGATTAACCTGTAAGTGGTGCACAATTTTAGTGGTATAAATTGGTCAAATTAGGGGCTAAATTGAAAGGAATTGACATTTTGGTAGTCAATTAAGGATGAAATTGAACAAATTAAAAACTAAGGACTCGTCTATAAAAGGCGCTGAATTTTGGGGCTGATATTTGAATTTGGCAAAGGTGCAATTACATGTAATTAAAAGTTGGGAGATAATTACAGGTGCAATTAAAAGGAATTGGAAGAGCAGAGACCAAATTGAAATTAGCCAAATCTCAAATTAAAAAAACCATAATTACTAGGGTTTAACCTAAACGACGTATTGTTCACCCATTATTCATCTCATTCATTGTCAACTTTGAATGATCGAGTGAGCATATTCAGGCAAATGAATATGACGTTTCTAACCACCTCACGGGCTATAATCACAACCATTTAACTGAGAAACACCTCCTCTACAATCTCATGCCCATGAATTGGATTTTTACACCTCAATTCTTGCACAAAAATCTCCAACTTCTTGTCCTCGATCAGCTTTCCCTATATTTTCAGATATTAGGCTGATCGAGTAGGCACTTTTGAAGGAATAAATGTAAAGCTACAAACCTCTAAATTGAGAAAAGTTGGATCCAAAAGAAATGTGTGCACCTCCTCTACCAACTTCAGGTGATTCCATTGATGTTTACATGGAAGTTGCTTCAGCGAAGCCTTAAAAATGGTCAGCCCAATCAACCTTGACTGTGACACCTATTTTTCAAAAACCAACTATTTTTTCATGTGTTCACACTTAAAGCTTATCAAATGGTTTTATCAGTGGTTTTAAAACCTCCCTTTCAAGATCAAAAGGCTGGAAATAACTCATTGCCCTCAAAGTCTAGCAAAACCGCCAAGTACCCCTAAAACCAAAACCACTATTATAAAATCAACCTAGTACAAGAGCTTCCAGCTGTTAGCTTTTGTCCAGAACCCTCTCACTTTGATCAAAGGGCTAAACTTTGATCAATCTTTGGGGGAATCCATCAAAAAACCTAGAAAAACCCTATAAATACACCTGGAAATCAGAGCTAAAAAAAGAAGAGGAAAAAGAGAAAAAAAAAAGGGAAATACTATGTTAATAGACCCTATTTTGAAGGTTTAATAACCTAAAATAGAAGGTCTAACAAGTTTTAGAGAGAAAAAAAGAGTGAAAAGGAAAGAAAGAATGGAAATAGAAGAAAAAACAATAGTCTATAGTCAACAAGCTTGAAGAAGGTATAACCATGTAAAAACTCAAAGGTGGAGTCCATATTGCCTGACCATTCATACTTTCTTAATGTTTAAGTCTTTTTTGAACTTGTTTTAGTGTTATGTTGTTTTCTAATTTTGTTTTGATTAATACGTAAAAATATTATTTTTATTTTTAAATCTTGTTTGGAGTTATTGTTCATGTTACTGAGTGTCAAGGCAATATATTTGTGACTAATTTTGATAAAATAAAGTAGTTTTGGATTCTGCTAAAAGGTGGCAGTCGGTGTTTGATGCCTTTTATATTTTGTTACTATATGTTCTTGGTTCCTGAGCATGATTTGGGTTCCAAGTGTTCAAAAAGTTAGTTGAGAATCAAAATTTGATGTTTTTGTTGGTTGTCATTGGGGTTGTAGTCATGAAGTTGAAACTTCATGCATGTTATTAATGTTATTTGTTAGTTTTTTTTTATTCAACTATGTTTGGTATTGATAATGTGGTTTGTTAGAACTAAAAGCAATGTGTTTAGACCCCTAGAAGACCAAATCTAGGTTTTGGCATTAATTCTTTGATTTCTAAAAATTTTCTAGATTCTGAGTTCATGTTCTTCGCATGAACTTTGCCTTAGCCTTTATTTTTTTAGTTGTTTTGGGTTAATTCTTGGCATAGACATGTCATCTTTATCAAATAATTCAGGGTTAAAACGCATTAATAACACATATTCATGCATTTAGATTCTAAGGTTCTTTCAATTGCCCAAACACATTTCAATCATATCGTGGCTTGTGATTTGATCTTTAAGTGTTAATCAAAGAAAATGTTGCTCAATCATTTCATCTTTAAGTGTTAATCAAAGAAAATGGATGCTTGATTCTTGATCTACGCATGATTATGAACAAAATCTTGCCCTTGATTGCATGAAAACTTGTCTGGCTTGTGATTTGTGTTTGCTGGGTTTCGGTTTGAATGTTCATCGTGTTCTTGATGTTTTTGATGTTTGATCTGTTTTTGTAAAAAAAAATATGTTTTTGTTTTTTTTTTTAATTTTGATATGTTTGTGGTTTAATTGTTTGTTTTGCTTTAGTTTTAGGTCAAACCATGATTTTTGGTTCAGTTCAAAATTAAACCAGTATTTTTAAGTCAACTTTATTGGTTTATTTTGGGTCAGATAGTATAATTTTGTTTGATGATTGGTTTTTTTTTTTTTTGTTGACAAATTTTTGGCTCAAAGTGTTGACGAAGTACCGGTGTGATGAAGGATTGGCGATGTAAATTGACAAGGCTAGAGTGGAAACAATGTGTGGCTGTCGGTTCATCACATCAGCAATATTTCACAAATAAATACAAATGATCTATATTGTAATATGGTCGGCTTTGTTAATTCTTTAATATATATTATAATCTAACGATTTGATCACAAATAAATACAAATGATCTATATTGTAATGTGGTCGGTTCATCGCATCAGCAATATTCCTTTACAATTTTACTATATTATTTGAGATTTATATTGAGATGGGATTTCGTGGAAGTGATCGAATATCGTACATATACAATAATTGCATATGCACTTTAAATTAACTTGGTTTATGATTAACTGATTTCTTTTTTTAAAAAAAAAATCAGTTAATCATAAACCAAGTTAATTTAAAGTGCATATGCAACCATCACAATCAATCGATGATTATCCTCCTCTGGGCTTCCTAATTACTAGTTACCCGTTACAAAAAGGTATGCACTTGCCATTTGATTACTAGTTAATTACAATTAAAAGAAAGCCTTTACAGAAGGATTTTGATAAGGTTGAACATTAATTCTTAATTGTTTTCCTTCAATTCTCCTCGAAAACCAAGGCTCTCCTGTGGTGTTATAAGAAAACTAAAACGATTTTGGATATTGAAAAGAAGCATTTGAAGTTATACTAGGTCTGAAGGAAACATATATGAATAAGGAGATGCATGGTATCTGTTTTTCGGTTGCTATAAGGATTTTGAAGGGACAACATAGACAAAATGAGGAGGGTAGGGGCCACCAAATGAAATCCCGGAATTTGATATGCTTAGAAATAAGATTATTTGGTGTTTGGATAGTGGTTAATTACTTATTTATGTTGATATTTCTTTCTCCATAACACAGGAAGTAGGGGTGAGTAAAAAACTGAAAAAACTGACACATGAAAAAAAACTAATTAAACTGATTAGAATATTTAAAAAAATATTCAGTTCGATTCAGTTTCATAAGCCTGAAACCGAACCGAATCGAAAAAAATAAAAAAAACTGAACCGAATCGAAAAAAATAAAAAAAAACCGAACCAAACCAAAATCAAGCCCATTAGAAAGTCCCAAAAAACCCCAAAAAACAATATAGTTTTTGGTTTTTAATATAAAATAACCGAACTGAACCGAACCGAACTGAACAAAATCTGGTCAGTTGGGTTTTGATTTTTAATATAAAATAACCGAACCGAAACCGGTCAGTTTGAATTAGTTTTGGTTCAGTTTCAGTTTTATTTTGTGAATTTTACAAAATTTTAGTTTGGTTGTTTTTATAGGTAAAAACCGAACCAAACCAAAAATGATCACCCCTAACAAGAAGTATGTGATTATTGGTAAAAGTTTTGATACTTGCAAAATAGTCCCTATCGGTGGAGTTTAGGGACCTTTAATGATATAATTAGTGACTTTTAAATATGAGAATACAATAAATGAAAGAAAGAGCTTTAAATTCTAACAACAATGATGTTTATTCTTGTTTTTGGTATGATAAATGCTCTAAGAGTTAAGGTATAAATGTTTGGAGGGTAGAAATTGTGAATCTTTTACTCAAGTGATTAAGAGGGTATATATACTCCATGAACCTTATCGTTTTGATGGAGTAGAGGGATTGGAGAGTTGTTTTCTCTAGATGACATTAATGATGAATAAAAATATCTTACACGTCATTAATGAGATGAAAATATGATAAGTCCTTCTAACACCTTTCATACACCAATAGGTGTTAGGAGATTATTATTTCTGACCTTTTTTACACCTACAGGTATAAGGAGATGATTATTCATAACATGAATAGGTCATGTTAATAATCTTAAGATAGAACCCTATAGTCCAAACATGATCTCTAAGACCAATTTGGTCCAGCGCATAACCAAACCTAGGGGAGATAGGTCTACCGGTTCATTAGATCCATGATGCTTTGGGTACAACTCACGGTTGAACCCAAATATATTGGGTCTAGCAAGTACTCAGACCTATGGTGCCTTGGTTAAACTCAAGTATATTGAGTCTGACAACTTGCTTGGGCTTAACTCATGGAAAAACCAAGGTATGTTGACTCTAACTACTTGTCAAACCCATGGTGTCTTAATATATGATCATGGCTGAACCCGAATATATTAGGTACAACAATTTGCCAAACTCGTAGTTCCTTAGGCTCAACTCATGACTAAACCCAAGTATATTAAGTATGACAACTTGCTAGACTCACGGTGTCTTGGGCTTAGTTCATAGTTGAACCCAAGTATATTGAGTCTAACAACTTGTCAAACTTAAGGTGTCTTGAGCTCAACTCAAGGCTGAACCCAAGTATATTGGGTCTAGTAACTTACTAGATCCATGGTGCTTTGTGTCCAGCTCATGACTGAACATAAATATATTGGGTTTGACAACTTGCTAGACCCACAATGCTTTGGGCTCAGCTCATGGCTAAACTCATGTATATTGGGTATAACAGCATAGGAGACCCACGGTATCCTGGGCTCAGCTCATGGCTAAACCCAAGTATATTAGGTCTAGTAGCTTATCATACCTATGATTCCTTGAGCTTAGCTCATGGTTGATCCCAAGTATATTAGCTTTTGCAACTTGTCAAACCCACAGTGCCTTGGACTCTACTCATGGCTGAACCCAAGTATATTGATCTGGCAGCTTACCAAACTCATAGTGCCTTGGGCTCTACTCATAGCTGAACCCATGTATATTGAGTCTGTCAGTTTGCCAAACCCATGGTGCCCAAGCTCAGCTCATGGCTAAACCCATGTATATTAGGTATGACAACTTATTAGACCCATGGTACCTTGGGCTCAACTTAGAAATGAACCTAAGTATGTTACATGCCAGACCTACATTCAATTGGGTTCAACACATGGTTGTGCCTAAGTATATTGGGTCTGGAAAAATGCTAGACCCATGTTAAGTTGGGCTCAGTATGTGAATGAGCCTAAATATATTTAAGTCTGACAGCTTATAAGACCCACGTTCGTTTGAGTTATCATCCTGTTAGGGGTTTAGGTTGTTTCAGTGCATGAAAATATTAACTCATCAGTTCCTCCAAGTCTTTATGCATTCATTGCAAAAAGACTTGAAAAGCCTTATGGGAGACAACCGGTCAGGTTTATCTCGTCTTCCTTATAATAGAGGTGTCGTCCCATATTGATTTAAAATATTGTTAGATGGAGGCGAAACAAATCTTTTGAACGACCATTCAACTATAAATAATCAATTCAATAGGTGTTTAGCCTTCCTAGGGTTATGATGTGATGTCTCATGTCCTTCATGTATTAATGAGAACAACAGGCGATGGCTTAAATAAACCTTTATCTTTTTCAATCCCATTTTTGTACTTTTGTCAAGATTTCGTTCTATTCTTCCTACAATTGAAGCCTTTAACTAGAAGAATAGGTTTCTTTATTTTTGCTGAAAAGTCAGCTTCTAGGTAAACACACATTGCACTTCATCCTTTCTTTGTCGTTTGTTTTAAACCTTTTAGACAAATAGATTCTAGAACAGGAAAGAAAATCATTTGTTTCTGAAGAGGATTTTAGTTTCAGGCCTTAAACTGGAAATACTTGTCAGGGATCTACGACTATTAGAATAGGCCATAAATTTAATATTTGTGATGTTCAACCCTCTTCTACTAGAAAAGAGAGAATGTTCATCAATAGGTTTCAAACCTCAAAGGACAAATAAGGTTACCTTGGACGCCATAGGATAAGGCAAAAGGTATGATGTTATATGAGCATGTGACCCTAGTGAATTCAAAACAGCCAAGAAACTTTATGGTTTTATTGTATGAGACTAGTGACCGGGTTACTTAGGTAACTAGCAAACCTATTGGGGGAAATTTTATCATGACTACCCCTATATACATGTACGAGTTTGGGTACTCTTTTTCCATACAAGGGTTTGTAAGGGATGTATAGTTTTATTTCCATCTAATTCCTACTCAATTTTACCCTAACGAGTGGATTGCCCTATCAACCTTTGATAAGCTAATGAAGATTATCCAAGAGAAACCCACAATTAGGGTGTTTAGGCATTGCTAATCAGCGATGCTAATAGGCGACCTTCCATACCTTTTCAACTAGGCTACAAGGGCTTATTAAAGGTATCTTTCAAGGCAAATCTACCCAGTCAAATAAATGGAAGGGAAGATGGGTGATTGTGAGATTTAAAGGTGTGGCTAGACCTTAGAAAAGGTATAGTACTATCTGGGGTTGTTCCCACTTTTGAAGAGCACCCCTTTCTAGTGTGAATGACAAACATTTCCTCAATTAGAAACAGGAGGAGAGGGTATGCAGTAGGTTACGTGCACTTCAGAATGAGTATGAAATAAAGTGCATGGCACAAGGGTTTTATGACACTTTTGGTAATTTTAGCTTACTGCGTTGTTTTAATTTCATATGTTATTCATTATCTGATTTTTTCTTGTGTATGATCTTTTTTAAGAGTGGTTGAATTAAAGTTCAGTGGATCTACATCATTCATGCCCAGCCATGCACCCACTTTAACACCTAGTTGTGCCTCTTCATCTGAAGACATTGTTATCTCACTTCCTAAGGAATTCCTAGTACATATGAGGCAGGGTACAAAAGTAGCTCCTATGGATGTAGAGGAGCTTTTGGTGGTTGTTTCTTGAACTAAGGTTAGGCATCAAGGCACTGCAAATGGAACTCGATCCTCCATATCAGGGGGTTCTAAGGTGCTTACTCCCACATTAATCATTTTTTATGTTGCCTCTTGTTAAAAGAGAATAAAAGTATTTATGGCTTTTGACTTTTATATGGAAGTGATTCCTCCTCTAAGCAGTAATCTTGTTCCAACCATCTCAGTCCCTATGCTTGCTTGGTCTTCCAACCAGGTGCCTCACACCTCGAGGGTGTAAGACTTCTTCTCGATGCTAAATTTGGATCGCACTCATATTTGTTTTCCCAACCTAAACGAGGAGAAGAGAAGCGTGATGGAGTCTATTCTTCAGGGGAGGCCCACCATTAGGCCTAGAGGACTGGAGGTGATCAACAACTTGGATAGGTTGCTTACCTTTCCATTTAATGTCAGTACATTGACATATCCTAGTTATCAATGTCACTTGGCTATAATTAGGCAGATGGCCTTCCAGGTATAAAGAATCTTCATACAATGCTTTATTTTCTAACATACTATCAATGTCATTTATTTTCTAGCATACTAATTAGTCTTAGAGGAGCAAGTACTAGGTGATGATCTCATGGGTTAAGGATATTAAATGAATTATTTACCATAGATGGTCGTGAAGACTTCAGTGAGGGTAGCATTTAATGGAGTAGTATACATTTTAAGGTAATTTGGGCATTCTTTGATCGACCTCTTTTGAGTTTTCCTAGGGTTTTATGTTCCTTCTAGGAGAACAATCTTTCTTGGAAAAACTCTCAGTCAAATTTTTTTTAGAGAAATAGGGAGGACAATGACGCGGCACACTCGTTTTCTCTACGCGAATATGTTTTTTCATGGCTTGTTTTACTTTCAACAAGCTCTTGTTTGGTAGGGCATACAACTTTTTTCCACAAAGCTCTTCCCTTTACTCCATTAATAAGGGATTCATAGCCATAGGCTTTAACAATTCTTCAACCTTGAGTATTTTCTCATTAAACATTTTCAAGTATGCTCGTGTGGACTTGTCATCCGCCTAAGTGATCCTATAAAGCTTCATAGAACTCTATTTTATTAGGATGTTTGTACTAAATCTTACCACTAGTATGGTACAAGGATCATTGAAGCTTGTGATGGATCCTGACTCTAAATTATTATACCATGCATGCACCGACCCCCTGAAGGTTATGGGGAGGATCTTGCACTTGGCATAGCTATCCTGGATGACCAATTCTAAGCTACTTCGTACATTTTGTATATGTTACTTTAGGTCTAAAAGATCATCATAATTATCCAAGGTTATTTTTTAGTCTTTGGAAATACAAGTATGCAACACTTGTTTGGATAAGGAAGAATCTTGAATCCGATGGGGGTGTAGATGTCCCTATATATATATATATATATATATATATATATATATATATATATATATATATATATATATATATATTCCCCTACAAGTTGTTTTTCACTCCTATGTCTGGAAGGTTCTAAAGAGCTTGAGGTTTTTGGTGTGGAACGACGTGACCGATGGATAGCCTCTTTCCCATGATGACCAGATGGACATATAGAAAACTCACTATGTACACAAGCATCATGATGACATGAAAGCTCTTTAGAAAGGTTGGATGGCTTCTGAGGGCGAACATCTTTCATAGTTTCATTTATCATATATTCCTCTAGGTAATGTAACTATCTATAAACATTGGTGCGGCCTGTTGTGGTAGGGGTGTAAAGGAGGGTGTAGCTGCTTGTTGAGGTGGTGTTGAGACCTGTTGAGGTGGCATAATTTCTTTTGGCCCTTAGGTTGTCAACATTGCTTGGGTGAGGAGTTGCACCTGGCTAATGAGTTGTTAAAAGGTTAGCTAGGCAGAAGTGTTTGTTGTGGCAAAATATGTCTCACATCTTATTCCAAAAGTGTCTTAATTTTCTATCATGGATGATGAATATGGATATCAATAAACCAGTTTAAGAAGAAATAATTAATGGCTTTTTTATCTTTCTCACAGACGACGCCAATTGATGATGCTAAAAATCTAATACACTTAGAAACAAGGTTATTAGGTGTTTGGATAGTGGTTAATCAAATGTTCATCTTAATATCCTCTTCTCCATAGCTGAGGAAGTGCACAATGGATGGTAGATTTCTTGGTACCTAAAAAAAATCCCTTTTTGATAGGATTTGGATACCCTCCGATCATAAAATCAGTAACTTTAAATAGAGATTGTAAGAAATAAAAGAAAGAGCTTTAAATTCCAAGAACAAGAATGTTTGTTCTTGTTTTTGCGTGATAAATGCTATAAAGGTTAAGGTATGAATTCTTAGAGAGTATAAAAAAAATGAACCTTTTACCTGAATGGTTCGGGGACGGGTATTTATACTCCCTAAACCTTGTCGTTTTGATGGAGTTGAGGGACTAGAGAGTCATCTAATCCTGATGGAATTAATGAAGGATAAAAATCTCTGACACATCATTAATAAGAGACAAATATCCCTTACAGATTATTATTGAGATGAAAATATGGTAGGTTATTGGTAAACCTTTTATACAGCTATAAATGTAGAGAGATTATTATTCCAAACATGAATAGTTCATGTTAATAAGTCTTAAGATAAAACTCAAACCAATTGGGTATAACATGTAGTTAAACACAAGGTACTTTGAGCTCAGCTCATGACTGAACCTAGGTATATGGAGCTTGACAAGCTGTTAGACCCACGGTGTCTTGGGCTCAACTCATGGTTATGCTCAAGTATATTGAGTTTGACAGCTTGCTAAACCCATAGTTCTTTAGGCTTAGCTTATGGTTGAACGCAAGTATATTGGGTCTGGCAACTTGCTAGATCCACGTTCACTAGGATTAACACCTTGTTAGGGGTTTAGGCTTTTTCAAAGCATGAAAATATTGAGTAAAGAACATTGACTCATCAAAGTTCTAAGCTTTTGTTGGACATTTTTCATGTAGCATGTCTTTATAGTGTTAAACTAAATATATTTGCTCACTAGTTTAATATATATTTACAAATTTTGATTTACAAAGCTAGTTATAATGAGCCATTTTCATTTATAAACAAGAAGGTATAATCATTAATATGTAGAAAAGAATAGTATTAAGCATGTCTTGTCTTCTAGAATTAATATGGAAAGTTTGCGAATCAAATTTAGATGAATATCAATTTAAATTATAAAAGATATTGATTTGACAAAATTTAATTGACTAAATAAATTTATTAGTGTCTTGATTGATCTAGTTAAACATGTTTAAATTTGGTAGGATAAACATTAGAATTTTTTAAAATAAAATGATGTAATTTTAATAATAATAACTTAACTGGATTGATACAATACCCCATGAATTGACACAGCAACTCAATGACTTAAATTAAAAATATTTTTAAAAATAGTAAAATTATCCCTTCATCTTTTAACACCGGAATTAATTAACCTTCGAGCGTCGTAGCAGCTAAATTATTAGTGGTGGGGCCATGCAAGCAGAGAAATCAAATTCAAGGGGTATGGACGGCTAAAATTTATGTTAATTATGTCATCAATCGAAATGCACTTATATTAATCATTGTTCATCTGTCCACTCCTTTTTCTCTACCATAAATACTCCTTCACCACTCACATCCCCAGCGACACATTAGTAATAGCCTTTCTCTACATTTGAAGTTGAGGTAGCTAAGTATGGCGAAGGACATTGAGGTTGCAGAGCATGGAGAGACTGTGAAGGACTACCAGGACCCACCTCCAGCTCCAATGATTGATGCTGAGGAGCTAGGACAATGGTCCTTTTACAGGGCTCTTATTGCAGAATTCATCGCCACCCTTCTCTTCCTTTATGTCACAGTCTTGACTGTTATTGGATACAAAAGCCAGACAGACCCAGACAAGGGTCTGGATGCTTGTGGTGGTGTTGGCATTCTTGGTATTGCTTGGGCCTTCGGTGGCATGATCTTTGTCCTTGTTTACTGCACTGCTGGTATCTCTGGTCAGTTAATGTACTCATTATAATTAATTAACACTTAATTACGTCAGAATCACCATTAACAGCTAGCATGCATGAATATTACAGATTCCTGATTGATTAATAGTAATAAATTTGCACTTTACACATGCAGGAGGACACATCAACCCAGCAGTGACCTTTGGTCTGTTTCTGGCGAGGAAGGTGTCGCTCATCAGGGCTGTTTTGTACATGGTGGCACAGTGCTTGGGTGCGATATGCGGCTGTGGTTTGGTGAAGGCCTTCCAAAAGTCTTATTACAATCACTATGGAGGCGGAGCCAACGAGCTGCAGGAAGGGTACAACAAGGGCACTGGATTGGGTGCTGAAATCATCGGTACTTTTGTTCTTGTCTACACTGTCTTCTCCGCCACTGATCCCAAGAGGAATGCTAGAGACTCCCATGTTCCTGTAAGTATCCCTGTTATCAATTTAACTTGAAATTCAGAATCCAAATTAATGTAATGGGTTGAATAACTATGATTTGTTGTAGCATGAGGGTCGTTTCCTTTCTGACTTTGATTGTTTTTCTCATCTCGGGATCTTGGTTTGTGGAGACTCCATTAATACAGCTACAATCTTGAATTGAATTCATTTTTTCTTAGGATAATTGATTATAAATAGTAATTACTATGTAAATAAATGGTACTATTAACCTTATTTCATAGCTCACAGAAACACCCTTCAACAAAAATTTGTAATGATCATGTAGCCATGCTAGTTTTCATAAAAGGGCATGAAAAAACCTCATTAGGTATATTTTTATTTTTTGTTCCCTTTTCTTCTTTGCTATCAAGGTATTGGCACCTCTCCCCATTGGATTTGCTGTGTTCATGGTTCACCTCGCCACAATCCCAATTACTGGTACTGGCATCAACCCTGCTAGGAGCTTCGGGGCTGCTGTTATCTTTAACCAAAGCAAGGCCTGGGATGACCATGTACGGATATCCTCTTTCTCCTCTCCTCGTCTTTAAGAATTAACAAGCAGACGAGTCTTATAGTGATTATTTATTATTTTCCCCTGATTATGTTACAGTGGCTCTTCTGGGTTGGACCCTTCATTGGAGCTGCCATTGCTGCTTTCTACCACCAGTTCATTCTTAGAGCAGCGGCTATTAAGGCTCTAGGATCCTTCAGGAGCAATGCTTAAAGCCTTCTCAAATTAATCAAGGGTCCCTTGTGCAATTGGGAAAACTCTCTCTTTGCCTTCTCATGGGAAATTTAGATGGCAGTGGAATTATAAATAATAATAATTAAAAAAAAAAAAAAGTCTTCTCAATCCCTGTTGGTTTTTGCTATTATTGTATTTCTCAGTTGGGTCATGTTATGTCTATCCTTAATCTTTCTCTTCCTTTTTAACCATCTTTTCTTGTCGTGGTTCCTGTTATTTCAACATCATTAATCTGGTGAAACGAACTGGTCTTCTTCTCTGTCTGCTTGATTGTCTATGTTTTCCACGTAATTATGGTGAAATGCATAGTTGTCTTACCGGCTTAAACATAGCTTGTCTTTTTTTTGCGGATGCATTTTAAAAATATATTTAGTTTTAAAAAATATTAAATAATATTTTTTTTAAGTGTTTTCATATAATTTTGATAAGTTAATAAAATAATATAAAAATTTATTTTAATATATTTTTAAATAAAAAATATTTTACATTATATTATCAAAAACGCACATAGATTTAGTGCTACCCGAGTAATCAAAACAATAAGTTAAACTCATATACTACGATTGTAGGCATATTGCCAGCCCTAACACTTTCAATTTGTGGCCACATGTAACATGTGGTATATATGTTCATGTATATATAACTTAGTTAAACATGAGTTGTGAGAATTGTCTCAGGAGGCGTAGCGTGATGGCAAAGGGCTTGAGATATGCACAGCAGGTCTTGAGTTCGAGTCAGGGCATGCATCTCTTGTAAGAGTCTGGAACAGCCGGGATTTTACTTGCTCACCTGGGCTCACAAAGTGCGCTTTCCGGGAAGTGGGGTTTTCTCGAATCCAAAAAAAAAAAAAGTTGTGAGAAGGGACGGCATGCGATGATGAATTCAAAGCATGAGGGTTGATTAAACTTATCAAAATATAAAACTTCAGACCCCATCAAGGCATTGAGTACCTTCGAATTAAGGATCTCACCTTGTTTGTTTTTATGTTAATATTTAGGCCTTATTTGTTTTTACATTAAAAAAAAAAACATAGGTAAATTAAGGATCTTTTAAGACAAGAGAGTCCATTCCGTGTGGATTTAGAATAAGTGTCTTCTCTCAACACTCTTTAGACCTTAAAATAATATAGAGTTTAACACTGGATTTTTTTTTCAAAAAAGCATTGATTTTGTTCGGCTTGATTTGATGTTGTGGTGCTGATTACTTTTTAAAGATGTTTTTAATTAATTAATATATATATATATATATATATATATATATATATATATATATAAAATTAATATATTAAAATAATAAAAAAATAAATAAAATATATTATTTTTATATTTTTTTTAATATTAAAAACACTATAAAAAATAAATTATAACACAAAAACAAACACCCACTAAACATTGCATCATCAACCACTCTATTAGACAATTACAAAATATATATATATATTGATTAAAGAGCTTATGGCTACCAATAAGTATTAAAAATCCTACATGTACTTGATGATGACATTCCTAAACGGATTAATGGAGATGATGACATCCCTAAACGGATTAATGGGAATGTGATGATGC
>Ga0307510_10006040_pt1 | contig 14442 bp, 7 predicted proteins | sample 12_EM_MG_FD_207224 | JGI IMG/M metagenome (GOLD analysis project Ga0307510, IMG submission 207224) | Populus trichocarpa ectomycorrhiza microbial communities from riparian zone in the Pacific Northwest, United States - 12_EM | ecosystem: Host-associated > Plants > Roots > Unclassified | place...
GGTTGTTTTTCAAAGTGCTTTTTACTTGAATATACATTAAAATAATATATTTTTATTTTTAAAAAATTATTTTTGATATCAGTGAATCAAAAGTATCTAAAAATACCAAAAAATATTAATTTGAAGAAAAAAAAATATAAAAAAATTTTAAATTTTTTCAAAAGCGCATTTGAAACGCTAAAACAAACGGTATTTTACGAAACTTAGTTAAAAAAGCATGTAAAAACTGCTTCATAAAAACTGCGTTTTAAACTGAATTTTTTAGTGGGTCTCACAGTATAAAATGTTGTTTTTACAATTATCAAACACCTTGCTATATTTTTTGCACCGCAAACACAAAAGTAGTGCAAAACAAAAAGAGACATGGTGTAAGATCCTAAATATTTTGATTTCAGCAAGAGCATCTAGTCCTCTTTCATCCTTAGCCTTTTGCTAACAGAGGTGTCTTACTACATATTTAAAAGAATTGAGGATGTGGACAGTGCCTTAAAAGACATAGAAAGAAGAGGGAGAATATACATATCAATCTAGAGGACATATGTCTGATAAAAGAATGATGAATAAGAACTAGAATTAGGGATGAAGAGGGTTCCTCCATAGAAGAGTAATCAATCATATAATATCATTGTTAATTAACAAATTTAGGTTTAAAACATCCGGGAATGGCCTTAAGTGATTCAAATAAAGATAGAATATAATAGGATATGAAAAGAAGGAAAAAATCGAAGGAGAATGATGTTGTTAGGATTTATCATGAATCTTTCCTACCAAGGAAATTGCATCTATGGAGACATTATCATATTCAAAAGATGCATATGTATAAAGCCAGAATAGTAGTCTTGAACAGTTTATCATCCTCTGCATATATATTCTTGAAGATCATGTTCATGTTGAAATCCTCTCGCATCATCTTTTAAATGATAAACCGTTTTTAGATAGTTTCACATGTCAAAAGCAATTTGATAAGGTTGTAGATTCAGTGTTATATGTGATTCAACTTCTCCTAAGTCCCAACTGATAAATTGAGCATTATTTGAAATTCATCAATCTTGATCATCGAGATTCACAAACACAGAGATAAAAGTGAGTTTTTAGTAAGAGATAACTGTTCACAAACACAGAGAGACTGAATAATTCTCTGAACAATTTGTAAGCCTCATCGTGAACAGAAAAGAGCAATTTAGACAGAGAGATGACTAGCTACGAGCAACAATCAATATTGCAAAAATACTAAAACAAAAATTCTAAATCCTCCAATGATTAGATTCTATGCTATTTTTTTGGTCGCAACTTGATTTCCTTTTCTACACGGGTTAAATAAAAAGCTATTGCTAATGCTACTGCTGAATTATAATGGGTTCAATTTCTTGTCATGATCCTGGTGATTCGGGTATAATTCCTCATTTTCTTTGATTGCATAACTTAGAAGCAAATCCAATCTTTCATGCTTGCATGGAGCATATGGATATTGATTCCCACTTCATCCATGACATGGTAGCTCGTAAAGATCTTGAAGTTCAATTTATTGCCTCCAATGATTAGATTGCAGATATATTCACCAAGCCTCTTTTCTCGCCATGGTTTATGCTTCTATCATCCAAGTTGAACGTGGTTTCTTCCCTCACCACATTCAACTTACATGGAATCAATCTAATCCAACATAGTCATAGGCCAATTATCTGTTATATTATTCTATTGTATTTATTATATTGTACAAATACCATTGAAGTAAGCTAGACATATGCTTGTATAAGAGACATGTTTACTTTGTTCTTTTTAATTTTCTTTTCCATCTCTGTCAAACTGCAAATACTAGGCTTGCTGGCTCGTGAAGACTGCAAAACCTCTCTGTCCTAAGACCCAAAATGGCAACCGTAGATTTCACAGACCTTTTCAGCTGTCCCTAGATTCCTCTCCTACACCAAGAAACTAAGAAAGTGCTGAAACTTGACCACCCACAAATCAAACTATATTAATTGTTTTTATCAAATGATAAAAAAAATCCTGTAAGACCCACATTGGAAAGCCAACTTCTTGATGATTCAATTTTTTAAAGTTTTGACTGGTCATATCTTTTACTCCTATCTCATGTGCTGTCATGCTTCCAAGGATTCTACCTACGTACGTAGAAATCTATACTCCCAATCTGGTGATAATGGCCTTCTCTTCTTTTAACCATGCATGGGAATGCGTATTTTAAGTGTGTGTGTGTGTAGAATAAGCAAAAACACCTTGGATTCATTAAAGTTGTCTTGCTAAAAAGAAAAGAAGAAGAAAAAAAAAAATGAAAAAGTCATGAAAACAAAGGAAACAAAACAAGTTTATAAAATACAAAATCCAGGTAAGAGAAGTTAAAGCATAATTGAATGATTGAATATAAAAAGGGGTGTTCTCCTTCACTCACTTTCACGGTTCACTATGTATTTCTTTATTTCCATTAATGCTGCCAAGAAAACCTCTGGCACCATCTGTGACTTGATACAATACATCCTGTAACCAGTAAGATCTCTCTCTCTCTCTCTCTCTCTCTCTCTCTCTAATTATGCAAGCAAGATCAGTTTTTATCCAGCTCATGACTCGTTCTCATCTTGTTGTCGTACTTCTATTTGTTGTTCAGTTCTGCTCTATACTAGGCTAAACTACCAAGTATTTCCATTGAATTAATAGAGCAAATCTTGAAGTTAAGTACAATGCTAGACCATCCAATTGGGATCCCTGCTTGCTTTACATCCAGTGACAAGGTAACTGATGATCCTGCCACAGTAACCAGGTCAGGGCAGAGTGTTTTCGTGTCTGTTTATCGTACAAAGATTGCTGATCAGTGTCGTTTGATCACAATAAGATGGTGCAAGAATCTGTTGCTCCATGGTCTATCAGTATCGGTTGAAGGTCCTGAGGGAGAGAGCCACTACACCTGCAAAGTGGAGCTGAAGCCTTGGTATTTTTGGAGGAAACAAGGCTCCAAACGGTTTGTAGTGGAGGGTAAAGCTGTGGATATCTTCTGGGACCTCAAGACTGCAAGATTCAATGGTGAAACTGAGCCTAATTCTGAGTACTATGTTGCTGTTGTTTGCGATGAAGAGGTTGTGCTTCTTCTTGGTGATCTAAAGAAAGATGCTTATAGGAAAACTGGGTGCAGGCCTGGTCTTATTGATCCCATTTTGGTTTCTAGAAAGGAGCACATATTTGGCAAGAAGAAGTTCGCTACAAGAATCAAGTTCCATGAGAAAGGTAGGTTTCATGAGATCTCAATCGAGTGCAGGAATATATGTAATTACAGTGGCAATGCTAGTAATGGGAATTCTATTAACCGGGATGAACCAGAAATGGACATAAGGATCGATGGAGACTTGGTCATTCATGTGAAGCATCTCCAATGGAAATTTAGAGGTAACGAGTATATTAACCTTCATAAACTAAGAGTAGAAGTATATTGGGATGTCCATGACTGGCTATTTAGTCCTGGTTTAAGGCATGCTTTGTTTATTTTTAAGCCAATAATGTCATGCACATCTCTATCATCACTATCGACGTCATCTTCATCACCACCATTATCTTCATCGACATTGACACCACTGTCCTCTCAGACAGGACCTGGTTCTGGTTCACTAGAGAGGCTTGATGCAGGTGGTGGGCCATTTGATTTTTGCTTGTTTCTCTATGCTTGGAAAGCTGAATGACAGGGATATACAGAAGCACCAACGTTACATCATCATCATGAACACCCAAGAGAATAAGGTTGTAAAAAGGAAAGGAAAAATGGGGTGTTCATGGGATGGGTCAGCAGCATGAGGTAGTGAGGATACAGATTGGGTTAAGACAGTGACAGATGATTTGGTTAAGAAAGGAAATGGGGTCCAATACTGAGGTTGGGAGTTAGCTACAGCTGGGGTTGAGCAAGTGGGCATAATTGGACAAGACAGATAGCATCACATAACATGGCCAATATTAATTTTTCACATCTAGAGGCATCTTCCTGTCTATCTTCTCAAAATCATCTCTTCCTCTCTCTCTCTCTCACTTGATCTGGTCTTGAAAAACGAGCAGTTTGCTTTCAGATTATAGTACCAATGGTGTATGCTTCCTTAATTTTATATATAGAGAGAAAATATAACATGTTTTCAGTAGGCTACTGAATGTCTGTATCAGGCAAAACAAGGCAAATTAATGCGTGTGATGATGAGCATAGGGGAGGATTTAGCGGGCTATGGATGATGATGAAGAGACACGTGCACGTTTCTATGCATATACATGACATTTTCACTCGATTTGCTCACTCTTCTCTTTTGCCTTCTCATATTCACTCTCCCATTTATTTACTTATACGAACGCGTAGGTTTTTCTGTTCATAATCTTTCCGGGAAACTAAGATCCGGCCCTGACACCTTGACTAGTATTCTTTCTATGGAAACTAGAGATAAACTGGCCTGGTGAATTGAAAAATAAAACCTTTTCAAGGTGCCAATTCTATTAGAATAGACATGTATACATCAGATTATGTAAAAGCGTATTCGAAGATCCAAGGTAAATGCGTTTTAATCCCGTACATATATTGCTCGGACTCAGATTCATATCTGACATGATCAGTGCATCCAAGGTAAGAATTTTAACCTGTGGCAAGGCTTCCAAATTGATACAAGTTTTCCTGTTAGTTCCAGTTTATTTGTGATTGAAGTCATTGAGAGTGGTGATCAAGTGGGCATAATATTCTAGGAAGGCAGGGGTTTTTGGCTGTTTTGAAGTCTCAAATTTTTTTTTTTAAAAAAAACCATACCATTGAATCGTTTTTCATAGTGTTCGATGTTTGAATCTCAACCATACAAATTTGGCATGGGACGTGTAATAATTGACATTAATAAGCATTCTATAAGCCGAATTCCACATAAGGATCAACTAGCTATAAACAATTGAGTTTGTTTTCATGCACAAATTAGATCTAGAAATTGTTAAAAAAGAATTCTTTAGTTTTCTTAGTGATTTTATTTTCTTATTTAATTTATGAATCCTAATGATAATTGAATTCTATTAGCGATGCAACTTTCAATAATTTTTTTTTATAAAGATTCAGGTCTATAACTAATATAAATAAGAATATCTAGTTATTTTTTTAATAGATTATCAAATTAAACATATTAAAATATTTAATCAAAAGTTTTTAGTTTAGAGTTTTATATATAGTTTAAGGATTGTAATTTCTCCATAATTTAGGACTATAATTTTTAGAGCGTGAGACAGCATCACCTTTTATTTTTTTTCTATATGTTGTGTCTGTTTATATAGAGCAGGTTGACATGTTTGATGGATGATGGTATTGACAACATCATCTCATCCCACGAGACAAATCAAAGAGTGGAGTCTATTTGAAGCCCTATAAGGGCTTGAGAGGTAGCATAAAGAACTCTATTGAAAAGATTTTATAGGTTGCATCATTTGTTAAGCAAACAAGAAAACATAGATTGTAATGAGAAGAGGGATGTGTCTAGAGACTTACCTCGAGGCAGACCAAACCCCAAATATATTCTCGTAAGCCTATATAAACATCATATTTATATGCAGAGTGAAGTTTACAAAAAACAATGCACTGAAGACTTGGTTTACAGTTATCCTTTTCGTAGATGCATTTTCAATTTTGATAAAATTCCTTTTTTTATAGGGAATTTTTTTAAGAAAAGATTTATAAACATCATATCTATATGACGTGTTGTTTACAAATCTAGATTCCAATAACATGAGAGCGGTAGGAAAATCCAGTTGGGGTGTTTTTGGGTTCAAAAGTTTATTTTTTAACCTAGTTTACACAAAAAACAAAAGAAACACCCTAAACATCTCAATAACCTATATTCCAACTATTTAAGATGGCAGGAGAATCAAGTTGGGGTATTTTTTAGTTTAAAAGTATGTTTTTTTTAACCTATTTCACATAAAAAAACAAAGAAACACCCTAGTAACCTCAATAAACCAATCTTTCAACTCAAAACACCCCTAAATTGGTTCAAAAAACATAAAATCAAACCAAAAAGAATTCTCTCTCAAGCCTAATGTACTTTTTTTAAGTGATGAAGGTAAGAAACCATCATCATCGAATTCCTCTCATCGAATGAAACCATCTAACACTAATCTTGGCTGTTTTTATTGTTAAAATAGTGATAATTGAAACCTTTCTCTCTCTATCGCTGTTTTCTGGTGAATTTCTCTCATTTCTCAAACCTAGAGATTTAAAATTGAACAAAATGAATTTGTATACAAAAATAATATTTGTTGTAAATTTAGGGTTAGCTATATATTCTTGTCGTGTTTTACATTTCAATCATCTATCTTTTAATGCTACAAGTTTGAGTCGATTGCAAAACATGTTTGAGCCAGCATATATATTTTTGGTCATTCTTATGATCGTTAAAATAATTTTTTCTCATGCTTAAATCAGAGAGAAACACTCTTGTAAGGTACTCCTAACTGGAAACACTCGAGCAAAGTAGTTATAAACATAAACAAATAAATGAGATCCACTCTTAGAATTTATAATAAAATTAATCAGCTCCTTGTATTATGAGACATTGTTTTTTCTAGCTCAATATGCATCATATAAATTAAGTAGATTATATACATAGCTCTGATAAATAAATGCTGGCTTAGAATTGGACCCAATTTATATATGAGGAGCGGCTTATCATTATAGAATGGTAAACTGTGATAAACATAACTAATTACAAGATCATGTCTAAAGATTTAATATTAATAGTTGTATTTATGTTGCAGAATATAGATGACAAAATACTTGCTTTTGATGACAATGAGATGATGTTGCCAATGAGACTATTTGGTGCTTTCTAACATTATTGTTTAAAACAAAAAATAATAATAAATTAGACTTAATAGACATTTTTCTTCAGTAAAACCAACTGCTCAATAATAATAATAATAATAATAAAATTCTAACCTTGTCACAAGTTAAAAACACTACCATAAAATTAGTAAATACAAACGGAATAAGTATGTTGGTATATTCTAAAAAGTTAGAAAAGAATTACTACAAATTTCATTGCAACTATTAACTCACCGATAAAATTACATACGGTTCTCTTATCGATGATATGTTAAATCGTACAGAGAGAATTACTGATGGAATGAAACGGTTATTTTTTTATCGCGCATGTTTTGTCTATAAAGTCATCGGTAAATTTATTAATGATGGACTTACCGACATACCAAAAATTACCGACGAGCATTTTTGTGACGGACATTTTCCATCCATGATCTTACGGTAAAATAATCACAAACAGACTGTTAGTGTAAATACCGAAAGAAATTAATTTCCATCAATAAAATTGTTAAATCTAGTAGTGAAAATTTTACGATCTTCATTTACCAACACCAAACCACTCTGCCAGGAAGAACTTGTTCTTTTCGCGAGAGGCATCAAGGGTTGCTTATGTCGATGCAAACACAAGAACTACTAGGTTATTAAAATGGTGTTAAACAACATTAGAGTTTGAAGGATGAATACCAATATTTTTAGGGTTATAAAATAACTAAAAAAGTCATGTTTAGAATTGAAGTTGGGCATTACATATTCTTTTCTTCTCCCAAACTTTCGTAGCACCAAAAATGATCATAAATACTTAGATGGATCAATAATGCATTACCTGACTTTGTTGTATTCACTTTAGGTTTTCCATTTCTCATGTTATTAGAATTAGCAAAAAACTAATTGCGGTGAGAAAAATAATATAGACAAGGTATACGTAATTCACGGTGGATTGGAACACTAAAATTACATCTTTTCCCTTGATAAAGAAAATCAATTAACTAACTTTGGAGGGTAAATGGGTATTTTCACGGGGTTCATTAACATGACCTAATTACTGTGGTAAAAATACTATAGACAAGGTATAATTCACTATAGATTAGAGCAATAAAATTACATCTTTACCCTTAACCAAGAAAATCAATGAACTGGTCTAAAGGTGTAAATGAATCTTTTTAAGGGGTTCATTAGCCATTCTTCGATTGATTGATTGAGGGAAGTTCAATTTTTTTGTATTTTTTTACATAATGAAATGACTTAAATACCCCTAAAAGAAAAAAAAATTCAATAGCCTTAGAAGGGCTTTTTTTGGGATTTCATTTTTCAAAGCACATTAAAATTACCATGTTACCCTTATATTAAAATTAAAACAAGACTCAAGGAGTTTTTTTTTTGTACTTTCACATTGGTTTTTTTTCATTATTATCAGGTGGGCTTAAGGGCAATTTGGAATTTTAATATATATATATATATATAAAAGTTGCATGTGAGCGCAACATATGCGTTAGTGTGAAAGCCGCCTCATCATCTTTAAGTGGCTCGTGCAAAGACTTATGATGGCAAAAAATAGCCCTCCTTGATGTTTTTAGATTTGTCATGGTGGTGCCTACCTCTTTGAGTGGCGCGTTTATTTTAGTCATCGCTCGTTCTATTTTTTTTTTCCTTTTTCTCTTTCTCTTTTTCTTGAATTGCATGCTGCCACTAAAAAACTTCACAATAGCCCTTTAATTTGTTTTTTTGTCAGATATAAGTCCTTGTTCTTTTAGTTGTAATTTTTTTATTTGAATAAATTATTTCAATTTGAAAATTGTTTTCAATTTCATCCTTTAATTTTTTCATGTCTCAAATTTGATCGATATTCTTTTAATTGCTTATTGTTTTTAATTGAGATGATTTTAAAATTGACTTTTTTTGTAATGATTTCATCCCCATTAATTTTTTTTTTCAGGTTTGAGTCTCATTCTTTCAATTGCTATTTTTTATTTTGCTTTGGTATATTTTCTTAATTGGTTGTTTTTTTTTCGATTCCATCCTTTAATATTAATTTGGTTGGGAATTGACCTTCTTGATTGAGTCCGGGTATAGGATTTCATGGGTCATGAATTTAGGTGATTAACCCAAGTTTAGAAGACTCGCTTAGGTTTACTTTGTTTTTCATATTATTAAATTACTATTGTCTATTTTCTTAATATTATTAAATTAATAGAGTTTATTAAACTCAGTTGTCTCAATGACTGGAATCTCGATTTTCTTTTTTTGATTCCTTAAAAACTCTAGCGTCACCTTAAATGATTTCTTTTTTGTGTTCAGAAAACTTTGGTTCGGCCCGCGGCTTAGTGCCAATCACCAATATAAGTTTACTAGAGTCACTTTTGTTAGGTCTTATTTTTAAACTAACTTTTTTTTTTTCACTTTCGGTCATCAATAAATGGTTAATTAGAAATAGGCTTCCTAATTTTTTTTTTATATGAATTCCATGAGTTTATCAAATTCTTTTGAGAAGAGAGGGGATGATAGGATCCGAACTACACTAAAGAACCTATTAGAAGTTCTAAATGGGCTAATCACCAGGTTAAGGACAAATAATCTCAAATATACGTATAATGGGCTTATTCAAAGTATTTGGGTCATGATGAATTTTAAGAAGTCTATATCTTTAACAAGTAATGATCAGACTTTAGTTAATCTAATCTATGTGCAAAAGAGGTTTGATTCATCTACTTCATGAGATACTTAGTTTCAGCAATTTTATGTTTTATATTTTTTCATGTGTTTTGTGGATTCCAAGTTATTGGAGGATTCCTTATTATGTGTGAACATCTGGGGCTAAGGAAGAGTTAATTTCCTTATTTGTTCAGGATTCCAAGGGGCGTCAATAATATCTATTCAGTCAAGGGGTTTCTTTAATCAAGGAATTTATTCAACACTTGTTTATTTAAATCTCTAGAGTGCGGCAACTTAAGTTTAATTTTAGAAAAAATATTTTTTAATTTTTTTTGTTTTGGGCCTTATTTGAGATACTTTGGATCTTATTTTAATTTGGGTTGATGTTAGCCCATTAGGTCAACTAGGGTTTATTTTATTTCAAGTATAAGTATTATTTTTGTAAGAAAATAATTTATTAGAATGGAAATACATTTTGTCGCATATCATTGTGTGTGAGAGAGAAAATTCTCTTAATTTGGTTTTTTTATTAAACTACCATGACTTATCTAAGAATTGACCAAGTTTCGTGGCGTCTTCCATACTTCTCATTCACATCTCTTCATAGGCTTTAGGTGGGGGTTTTTTGGTTACTTATAGTTTTGGTTTCTCGGTACAGATTATTGTTGTGTCAAGCTCAAAGCCTGAATTTAGCTTTCTATGGAAATGATTATTTGATTATGAATTTTTGTGTCTTTATATCCATGGGGTTCACATCAATGACCCTACTTTCAAAATACTCGATCTTACTAAAATAACCAACCACATACTCAAAACACAAAAAAAATACCAAGATTAGTTACCACCTATTTTCATGCCCCTAAAAGAGTTATACCAACACTTGATCAAGCTATAGCAAATCTTTCATATGCTTTATAGTCCCTTACAACCACCTTACCCATATTGGTATAAGTCAAAAAAGAAATGTGATTACCATCTTGAGGGTGATAGGTTGTAGCATTAACGTGTTTGAATGTATGGTTGCTTTTCAAAGTGTTTTTCACTCAGAAATATATCAAAATAATATATATTTTTTTAAAAAATTATTTTTGATATCAGCGCATCAAAATGATTTAGAAACACTAAAAAAATATTAATTTGAAGCAAAGAAAAAAAATAAAAAAATTTCAAATTTTTTCAAAAGCGCTTTTGAAACGCAAAAACAAACAGGGACTTGCAATTCATTCAAGAAATGGGTTGGTCTACTTGTTAAACATGGGTGGATAACTTTCAAAAGGGACTTAAATTCATTTAATGTTTAATTAATTATAGATAACAAAAATAAACACTTGTGAAATTGAGTACAAACCAAATGTTGGGACATTTGTTTTAAACTATGATAACCTCATAAAAAGCTAACTAAAATAATATATAAAAATATATTTTAAATCAAGTAAATGTTGAATGATAAAATTGAAAGAATAATGAAAAAAATAATAGAAGAAAAGGAAGTGGAAATGCAAAAAATAACAGGTACAACCAAAAAAGATCACCTCCTTCAATGTTCATATAAACAGTAACGGAGTGGAGTTGACATCCCCCAACTTTTTTAGATGTAGTATAAGTTAAAGAAATTTAAAAATATTCCTTTTCTAAAAGTAAACCAAATGTGTTTTAGAAAAATCGTAAACATAAAAATTAATAAGAAATGAGCTTAGAACTACTAAGCCTGCCAATGAACTTAGGTCTACATGTACATAGGCTCCTAACCCTACCTTAAAGAAAGATTAAAACAACAAAACAAGATTGGGATGATAACAAAAAACCTTATATAGTTTACTCTTTTTCTCACTTTCCCTCTTAAGTCAACCTAATTTTTCAAATCTAATAAAATTATCAAATTATCCTTATATATAATATAACACAAGCACCACAAATCTTCTCCCTTTTTTCTAACCTAACCACCTCCTCTTCTCCCCTTTTCTATGTAGTTTTGACATCTCAATCACAAGTATTGATGACAAATGTTAGATAATCATTGCTTAAATGAAGATCAATACAAACAACTCAAGAGATGAATCAAAAACCAAGCTCATTGCTTTTACAACAATATTTATGTGGGAAAATCCAGTTTCCCATCTCACCATGATGAATAAAGAACCGTTGAGATTTCTAGCCAAATTAAAGGAGGCTTCACTCCTATTACATGGGTATGCTTTTAAGAACATAGTTTGGGCATGTAAGTTCTTTGGTTTCTAACCAAATAATAATAAAAATAGATATCTATAACATCACCCATTAAAGTAGAAGAGTATTAAAAAAGTCTTGGATCGCAAATAATTTCTTGATCATAACGACTTTCTTAAAAAAAAAAAAAAACAAAACCAGAGATAAAAAAAAAATTAAGAAGAAAATCATCTTTCTAATGGTATTGGATCCATGCACCATCATCATTATAATAAAGCTCAAACCCCCACCACCTTACATCGACCACAACCGATCATGGGATGTTTTTGTTTGATTAATCATGGGTTTTTAATTTCTTCAATGAACAAATTACAGAGTTTTGTCTCCAATCCTGAGTGAAAGGGTTGCATCTATAGCACTAATATGACTATGTAGTTAAAGATCACATCAAATTGAACAAAAACCCAAAAACAAATTTGGGTTAGATTTGAAAGATTGGAGCTTTATGGTGTTAGAAATAAGGATGGCTATTGGAGTGGTTTGCAATTAAGGTTACAGGGAAAGATGTAGTCCTAGAACAACAAGATGAAGACCGAGGGAAAGATGAGGATTGCAAGGCTAGTGGCTAGGATTGTGTAAATTTTGTTTTTCATATTCTTAAGTATACTTTTGTAGATCTAATTGCTTAAATCCAAAGGATTATCCTTGTCTCCTTCACAATTTGCTTGAAACCGCTACCTCACCTCTTCCATCGCACTTCCGTTGTGTAGGAAAGATATCAAATTCTTGAACCACCTCTTCCTATCTACTCAAGCCTTGCATGAGTCTGAAATAAATTTGTTATTGAGATTTAGAAAGAAGCACCGGTAAAGCTACCTAATAGACGGACCCATGCCTCTAGCTCTCCGACTACAAATGAGAGTTCGAGCGGATTCTCCTTTCAAAACTGCTAGAAGAGCTGACCGGTTTTAACAGTAAACTCTTGCTACAGCTCTAGGCAACCTTGCCAGATTCCGGCCAAATATATACTTCCCACCACTCTTATGCTAAGGACTCATTTCCGCATGCTTTTGAATCCAAGATTTGTGTTTATACTTTTCCAAGCTAAAAATTCCAAATCCATCTATCTTTTAGTTTGAAATTACCTAGTTTAGACCTAATTCATCATAATGGTCGGGTTCCACCGATCATCGCCAGAAGTGGTTGCCAGTTTTCTCCCTTTTTTTAATGAAGGAAGTAAAGCTTAAGGACTAATCCATGAAATATTTGGGTGCAGACTAGCACATGAAAACATAAAACAGAAATTGTTTAGCCATGTGTCATCCATTGAAAAAACAAATACGTTGAAATGTAGCAAAAGTACAGTAGAATTTGCCTGCCTTCCATGTATTATCTCTCAATTTTCCAAATAAAAAAGTAAACTACACCACCATTCTCTTTTGCCCCCGTATTATTTATTACCACATTAAAACACATTCATAAACAACACGCAGTGTATAGTAGAACCTGTCCTAGAGTTACAAAGCGAGCTACTCCACACCATGCTCTTAATTATTCCAAACATTTTCTCGCTCTGTTTTTTTTTTGTTGGTACTCTAAAGTGAAAATAGCTTGCGCAACAAACATCTCCTCCTAATTACCGGTAGTGTTTTCATCAATACCGAAGCCTAATGTGACGTTGCACATCTTCTGGAGTTGGATAAAGAGATCTGCATCCGAAGTTTTATCTGAAGGCTCCGAAGTTTCAGAACTGCTGAGAGTTGGTGCATTCTTTCCGAGTATATGAACCGCAATGCAGTCTCTGACACAATGGCATGTTGTTTCTTTCCCGAGGATGATCTTAATCTTTCTGACTATTCGAAGACCGTGACAACATTTGAAAGAGGGGGCACCGACCAAGAAGCCAAGGCGGAGGACATCGGTGCATGGATTGAGATTGGAGCTGATAAGTGCGCAATTGGGATCTCTTCCAGCACTAGTTCCTGTACACAAGACTAGCAACATAGTCAGGAGAAGCAATGATTTCATGGCAATGCTCAACTGTGCTTTTTTTTTTTTTTTTTTGTGTATGGTTTGGTGTATTAGGGATATATGGCTGGGTTCGCCTCTGGCGAATACAGAAGGCCTTTTATAGAGAGTATTCAATCTGGACCAACTGAGCGCTTCCCAAAAAGTTGGCTGTACAAGTTGGGAGTTGAATTCTAAAGAGAAGGGAACTTCAATTGATATGCTGATAATAAAAAACAAATTTAAAAATAAAATAATATATTTTTAAATAAAAAATATTTAAAAAAAAAACTCTAAACTAAGAAAGAGAGAAGTGTTAAAAAATAAAAGCTCATTTATTGTTATTTAAACTACGCACCCAGTACACCAAGAGATGTATAATGTGTTTTTTAAAATTAATTTTTGTTTTAAAATATATTAAAATAATATTTTTAATTAGATTTTTATTTATTTTAATATTAGTATATCAAAATCATCATAAAACACTGAAAAAATATTAATTTAATATTTTTTTCAAGTTAAATATATTTTTAAAATACAATCAAATATAATTTGAAATGTAAAAACAAACCGTATCTACTGTAAATAAATTCAATCCAAATATAGTTTAGTAGTTTCCAATATTATCCAAAAAAACAAACAGTCTCTGGGTAAAATTGAAAAAAGATTAGAGATCAAAGGTTTACAGCTATGTTTGGAATAGTTAGAGGTATAATCTGCTATAAGGGCTAATGCATTCAGAATTTGAGTATGTTGATAATAAGTGTGTTGATGAAAGGGTAAATTAATCAATAAAGCTT
>Ga0307510_10006041_pt1 | contig 14440 bp, 14 predicted proteins | sample 12_EM_MG_FD_207224 | JGI IMG/M metagenome (GOLD analysis project Ga0307510, IMG submission 207224) | Populus trichocarpa ectomycorrhiza microbial communities from riparian zone in the Pacific Northwest, United States - 12_EM | ecosystem: Host-associated > Plants > Roots > Unclassified | place...
GTGTGCTCATCTCCTTATTCACACATGCTATCCTCTTCTCAAAGAAGACATTACCCATCGGATTTCTTGGCAAATTCATACCTCAATGTCTATCAGGGTCACATTGACACTTTCCACTATATTCAAGAGCATCGTACAGGTGCATTTCACCTCATGATGTTGGACATATATGCTCAGGCAAGGTGTGTGTCGAGTTTCATCAATTTGCTGTCATCACTAATATATTATTACATTTTTAGTGCAGGGGAGGAGGCTACTGCAGTTCTGATTGCGGTCATTGACCTTGAGGAATTGGAGGAGTAGAAGGGTCCCGATTGCAGTTTCAACATACTGCTTTTCTTCAAGTCCTATTGTATGTCATCCATCTAGTCTTGCTTCACACATCTACTGACTTAAATCAGTCAACAATAGGTCTCTATACCAGTTGTCTCTTTTGTCACTTGTTGCGTTGTTCTAGTCATCTCTTATCTCTCTATGTGACTTGGGGTTGATACTACCCATGGACATATAATGGCCCGCGTTTGCGTACCGTTGTGGTATTGTGGCCGACAAGTTAGTTACATAAAAAAATATTATTTATTGTCGCGAAAATTTGTGTGAAATTGGTGTGAACACACTTTTAAGAATTATTCAACAATGTCGCGCGGAAAGTACAATAATTTAGCGATAATTTATCAATAACCAAGACTTGGTTACTGGTGGCAAGCTAGCGAGTGATAATATAATTTACTGCTAAACTAGTCTTGATTACCGCTAACCAATCCAAATTATCACGGGATGGGTTTCCTGATGCATCCTCTCAGCACAAGCCATTCTACGATTGTTTCGCTACTATCTGTTAAAAGACGAGCATGATCTGGAAACATCAATCCTCCACTTTACACACGTGGTGTTCCTACCGTTTCACGCCTTCATTAAATGCGGCACAAACCCAATCAAAGCCTTCTTTCTCCTCACGGAGGTTCTTCATCATCGCTCGTTCAAGTTGAAACAGCCCGGCGACATCAGGCACTGCCTCAAGTACCTTCATTACCTTCGGGACCCATCATTTGAAGCCTTTGGCGTCCCGCGCAATAAGCTTACGACATTACTGGTGCTTACACTGGCTCTTCAGCAGCAGTTTGAGCCCATCAGCGCCAAGCAAGATCTCGAGGAGATGTCGATACTTTGCCGCGAGCTTCTCTCCTCAAATCCTTCTGAAGTGGACCTAAGGGATGCCGTTACAAGTCTTGCTCGATCTTTCGTTATCTATCACCTAAAATCATGGTACCAGCCTCCACATCAAGTCGTCGAATGCTTCCGCGAGGCGAATATGCGCCTGCCAGACCTGCAGGAGGTTTCCCTCGCACTTTCCGCCGCTCATTCATTTCGCTTCTTGATGACATCGTCAATTGACGATTACAACGACGCAATGGCCCCTTTGGACAAAGTCATTTCTACTCATTTCCCTGGAGATTGTCTCAGTCAAAACGTGAGACTATCGTTAGGCTCAGCTGCGTCTCTTGCCCATTACCGATTCAACCTTTCTGGAGACCCAGAGCATTTGGAGGAGGCAATCGTCCGATTTCGTGCCTACCTCGGCTCAATACCACTCGAGGATCCGGAGAGTGGCAACATCATTCGGTCCCTGGCGGACCTCGAGAGGAGGCGCTTCAACGAATTTGGTGTAACAAATGGCCTTGAAGAAGTGCACTCCGGTAATCCAGATGTTCCAAATGTTACCAATCCTCCCTCATTCTTAGATGTTGTCAAATCTCTTGCTGAGACCAACTCTGTCATGTGCCCTTCGATGACGGCGACAGACCGCTTTCGGTTTCTTGGAGCCCTTCATTCTGCGGGTCGCATCACCAATAAAGCAGACGTCGAAGAAGCTGCCAAGTATTGCCGGCTGTTACTTCCATCACTTCAAAAGAGTCTTGATGAAATGTCACCGACACAGCTGATTATTATCAGTATAGGCATCTTCCTGTTTAAATGGTTCCACGTTACAAAGAATCCAGAGTATCTCAACGATGCAATTGACGTATATCATTGCATTCTCAAAGTACCTGATGCACAATGGGCCCGCTTTCCTGTCGTTCGCAGACTCATATCATGTTTGTCCGCCCGGTTCGAGCTGTCGAAGGACAAAAAGGACTTCGACGAAATGATGCAACTATTTCCCATTGCCGCCAACGATACATACACAAAGGTACCCGATCTATTCGTATTGTCATGCGAATGGGCACAGAGAGCCCGATTTTCCCTGCACTCTTCTTCATCTACCGCTTACGAGCGTGCCATGTCATTGTTGCAAGATTCTCTGGCATTCGCCCCTACTCTCGAAGTCCAACACTACCGCCTCGTCACAAGGCGCGATCATTACGAGAGGCTACCCTTGAATTATGCATCATATCAGGCGCAAATAGGTCGGGTCAAGGAGGCCATCGAGACTCTGGAACGAGGCAGAAGCCTCCTCTGGTCTGAGATGCGGGGGTTCCGCACCTCCATTGATCAGCTGCTTATGGTTGACCCACGTTTGGCAGAGAAATTCGCAGCTGTCAATCGGGACCTCGAAGCACTGACAACATCAGGCTCTCCAGACATCTTGATCAGAGGTGGTGAAGTCGATGGTAGCGAGGGGATGAGCCCGTTTGGTCGCATCGTGGTGACACAGCGAAAATTATTGGGCGAGCGCAATAGTCTCATCATGCAAATTCGGTCATTGCCTCGCTTTGGCGACTTCTTGATGTCACCGTCATACGACACTCTCCGCTGTGCTGCTATATGTGGACCAATCATCATAATCAACCACAGCAAGTGGCGTTCCGATATACTCATCCTCCTCTACGATTCCCTTCCTCTCATCATCACGATGCCCGATGATTTCTACGATCGTGCAATCGAACTGAGGGATCGGTTGGTGAAAACTCGAAATCAGCACCGTCTCGAGTCGAAACAATATCAGCATGCCCTACGTTCGGTGCTCGAGAACCTTTACAAGCTCGTCGGCCGTCCAGTGATCGAGGAACTCCGCAAGTTGAACATAGCGGAACAATCAAGAGTTTGGTGGTGTCCAACATCTGTCTTCTGCTCCCTTCCTCTCCACGCGATGGGCCCGATTCCGTCAGAAGACGGCGTCAAGCGCTACTTCCTAGATCTATACATCCCTTCATATACCCCGACATTATCTGCGCTCATCGAGTCCCGCAAATCCGGCCAAAAGACGTCAGAAAGCCCTTCAATGCTTCTCGTGGCGCAGCCAGATGAATCTCTTCTGCATGCGTGGCCTGAGATTCAACACATACAGCGTGTTGGTACGAATGTGACGAGTCTTATCTCGGAGCGGGCGACGCCATCTGCCGTGTTGGAAGGCCTCAGGGATCACCGGTTTGTTCACTTCGTGTGCCACGGCAAACTCGAACCGGGAAAGCCCTTCGATGCGTCGTTCCAGCTCCATGGAGACGAGCGCCTTACTCTGTTGGAAATTGTACGATCTCGACTCGCCACTGCCGAGTTTGCCTTCTTGTCAGCCTGCCACACGGCAGAGATAACAGAGGGGAGTATAGAGGACGAGTCACTCCACCTTACGGCAGCGGTGCAATACTGTGGGTTCCGAAGTGTGGTGGGGACGATGTGGGCGATGGCGGACATGGATGGAGAAGGCCTGGTTGAAGACTTCTACAAGGCAACGTTCTCGTGTGAAGAGTCCGGGACAAGGGTTCCGTATTACGAGAGAACTGCGAGGGCACTGCGAGACGCTGTGAAGAAACTGCGGAGAAAGAAGGGTGTACCACTTGAGCGTTGGGTGAACTTCGTTCATTACGGCGCATGAAGCCCTGGGTTCGAGGCTTATCCGCCAATATGTGGGTGACTGAGTATATCTGCGCCGATAATTCTTCCTGACCATGGGTTTGTAGAACAATTCATGGTATTGTGGTGGCTGTATAAACATGTTCTATGTATGAAGCAGGAAGTGTCGATGCGTGTATGGTGCCATGGTGTGGGTCGATGGAAAGAGGGCCATAAGAGAGAATTAGTAAAGCTTCAAGGTACCACGTTAAGCAGTCTGTTTCGATGGGTTATTTGAGACACAATACAAGCAGTCTCCTCAGAAAGTCAATGATTAAGAAGGTTTGTGAAGCAGGGATCGCAGAAACTCCGCCGAGTACTCACCTCCAAGTTGATCAACTCGCCTGGCCATTTGGCACACATCCTCACTGCTCCATAAGATTTGGAAAATGAGCTGTGTCTGCGTATAATCAATAAGACAACAAGGCCCGATCACAAGCAACACCAAGAATACTGTAACCCCAACGTGAGACTTCCGACAGCTGGTAGTCGGTCACGTGGTCTGCACTGAACTTCCCCGTCACTAAACCAAGCATTGAACACATTGATGAACCACTCGCAGGATGAGACGCAAGTGTCTAACCAGTAAACAACCGTGGCGTCAGAGGAAAGTCGACTAGTAAGAAGGAGCAAGGAGGCAAGTCGACGCGGTGGCAAGGTCGAAGTCCCTCCAACTGACCGTGGGGTTCACAAAAGTGTGTGTGTTCGGCGGAAGTTAACTTAGAAACGACTCTTTACTCACAGTAATTCAGCCGCGTGGTCGGCTAGGTGGTAGTAAAGAAGGACGTGCAGAGCGGGCGAATATGTAGAATGTGTGTGGATGGTAGAAAGTTCGTAGGTATTTGCCCGAGCATATAAACAAACAGATTGGAAGGGGCCAAGCATGGCTGACTGGCGGTCTCTGGATTGGGTGAGGTATGGATCGCACTATGGAGACCGCGTTTGGGCATTTTTGACACACTTTCCCTCTGCTCATTCTTTCATGGAAATTGATAGCGCAGAAATATGAGAAAAAAGAAGATGCGCCACCAGAGTGAGGCAATCATTGCGCCGCATCCACGAGAAATAGTTGACAAGGATAATTCAACCGCAGAGTATCGTAGCACCGTCCTGCTGCCAGTGTCAGGGCCGCGCGTCTCAAATCGGTCACGTGGAAGGCTAAAAGGCCACGGCGCAGCAGCCCGCTTCTGCATGGGGCAAATACAGGTAAACATTGCCTCGGTGTCTTGCGGACGCGTCCGCAGCAATCAAATTCGGACAAGCTGCGCAAGGGCTAGCATCACCTGCGAAACAAAGTTGCGAAGTGCGAAGTGCTTCACATGTTGTCCCCTCTACTAATCCACGCCTACCCACCAATTAAAGGCGCGACACACTTACAAATCACCCGGACCGGTCACGATGAGCCAACGTCAGGCTGCAGGCAGAGCATGTCCAGGCGAAGCACCGGCCACAGGAAGAGCGCAAGATGCTCACAGAGCTCTTCGAACTGAACAAGGTGATCAAGGCGAAGCAGCAGCTTCCCACGTTGAGGTTTCGATCAAGAAGCCCGAGCGAGGTGCTTGCCGTCGCCATGGAAAGGCAAGTCATCCCACCGCGCCAACGAGTCTCGAGATGCAGTATTGGTGGACCATGTAGGAGAGCCAGTGAGTGGGAGAACCGGTTAATATTCTATATGTCTGCTGAGCATAATAGCGCATGCACCCACACATTACGATTGACTAGTCACAGCTACCTTATCCAGGAAGGTGAATCCGGCCATCGTTATCGCTCCGTCACCTCCCTTTCCCCAAAGGTACTACTGTGGTGGGTTAATGCTCTGCATGCCTATAGCTAGGAGCTCACGTGGGACGGAAGCCCTTATCATCAAGAATCGATCCGTAGCATGCACGTAAAAAACAGTTTTTGGCCTGTACCCAGGGACCTCGACTAGTAGGAAGAACCTCAGAGGTCCCTGTCAGAAGTCAACCATGTGCGGCAACTCCTTGCGTCGGTACATTCCCGCGTACTGGGTACGCACGTACATGTCCAATTATCAGGGACTGATCCTCAACTTGTGGGGTTTAGCGTTAGGATGGTGCACATTGCAGTCACTTTCTCTTCCTGATGCGCAACGTTAATGTCCAAGCCACCTATCGGGTCCTAGTTAGCCGGAGGTTGTGGTTTCGCAATATTTTTGCACAAGACAAGGCTTGGGCGTGCGTGCGCTCGCCTGTCGTCACCTTTTCCCGTGAATGTTCAACGAGGTGCGATTCTACTGTCGAGTCTCTCAATCGTCTGTTCGATCTATTCCTTACCCTTCAGCACCAAGCCCGGCGCCTTTTCAAACTCGCCTCGCGCTTCTCAACATCGAGCAAAAAATGCACGTTAGCTCGACCAAGCCACAGCTCGGCAGAGAACCATCACGCACCTGTCGATAGGGAAGCGTTCCCACCAAATACCTAACGATTACCTGGCGCGTCAACGCCACGCTCGCCATTATCACAACAAGTCTACGTTACGCAACGATGGCCACTGAGCTATGGGGGCAGAAATCTGCTTTGAAAGGACCCACGTACATACATACACAGTCAGATATGTAAACATTCCTAGAAGTGCTACATGGGGCACGGATTTCAAATCTGCGAAAATAAAATTATGGACTGAACGTCCTGGACTTTGGTGGCGAGATTTTAAATCGAATATGTCGTTGGGATAATGGATGACTATGACTACTGTACGATTGATTGCGGCGCAGCCAGCTGCGGATACAAATAAGCGCTCATACATCGGATTCCGCGGCAGCGCGCGTCCGAGTCACTACATGGCAGTCCCAAACTCGGACTTGGAGACAATGCACGTTTGCTTTCCTGGCCGTAGTCCCCTCAAATATAAAATGACCACCGACTTCCTTGCGACTATCAATCCCCCATGTCTTCTCTCTCTCTCCCCCTCACTTCTCATCTCTGAATCCTGATGCGCTCGCCAACCTTGGCCGAGCACCAGTGACGTCAGGTCCAGCCAGAAACGCAGTCGCCCGCACAAGGCAACCCCCCTTTGCTGATGTGGGCCAGCGTCGGCGCCGTGCTCGATGTTCGCGTTTGCGAGGATGGCTCTCGGACCCAAGGACACATCACCTGTCGCCGGACGACCATGCCCAGTTCGAGAACACGGCTTCACACACGCTTTAAGGGATGGTGACGCACCACCATCCCGGACAATTCCAACACCTTCCCCCCGCCGCTTGCAAAACGATACCGATAGCATGTCCCACAGTACGTGTGTTCTCTGTTTCTCACGACTTCCATTCATCTCTTTGCACAGGCTCATTGTCTCGCCCCTCACGTCCCCACGCTGAAATCGATCCCACCGCCCACCTCGCCCTCTCCACGACCAACATCAGATCGGATAGTGGGACCTTGGACTGTCCCAGCCACATTACAACCCACCCCATACTCATCAACGTCGACACATCAACAAGCTCTATGCACACGCCTGGACCACTGAACGACCCCATGCCCGAGATTCTCGCGGATCTTGGGCCATTCCAATACTCTTACACCACACCACAATACAGAGACGCCAAAGCATTCCCCACCCGACGATAGCCCTAGTGGGACCCGGATAGGAGTGATGCGTGGTTGAACATGCAGAGGTCCGCATGTCTTTCTATACGATCATCTCTCACTCTGACTCAGCTCTCTGCAGCTCTCGACCGGTGCTCTAATCGGCTATGAGCTGCCATCGCTCAAATAGCCGAAAGCACATTCCCCAAGACAAGACCAGTTCCATATGAGGCCCAGCTCCAGACGCCCCCACGAACGTCTAGCGAGCATCTGCAACGGCCTATGGATGAATCCCAAGACTTCACCACCAATCCGCACCCCCTCGCGACCTCACTCCGGCACAGTTGTTGACAGCGTGCCGGGGTCTGCTATATCCCAGAGCCGTGTAGTGGCAATGGACCACCCCCCTTGACGAGAACGAGTTCATCTACATACTATCCCTTCAGTGAGCCTTAATGAGGTTGTGATGATGTTAATACAGCCCACTTGCATGGTTGAGATTACCCTTGTTCATTCATTTCTATTTTTATATATGTTTATATTTGTTATTTTATCACTGCGAGCAGGAGCAGATAAGCAGACACCTATCCCTACACAATTGGATGTCCAATGAATACCAGACCCGGTTTATTTCCAAGTCGCGGCCGTTCATTGGTCATCTGATTGTGTGGTGTGTGGCTGCTTATCTGCTCCTGCTCATGGTAATAACCCCATATATCTACCGTAATACATACTCATTCTCGAGATATACTGCTACCATCTCACCGAAAGCATAGTACGATGCTTCTAGAAAAGCCAGTACCATGGCGTTTAATAACGGCCTGTTCACCCCCAGTCCAAGGCACCAGCTACGAGCAACCGCGAAGTGAGGAACGCTGCGCTCGCTAATGGCGTGATCAGGCACGCTATCATCGTCATGCCTTTACTTTCTCGTTAGCCTGAGAGTCTTTAGATTACTATCGCGCTTTATTGGCACTATGTCCATGTAAGGCGGCAGAAGTCTCTGGCTGTCTTCCTTCGCCTTACATTGCACGCGCGAAGGGATGTTCGACATGTGAATGCTCGGACATGCACCGGAGCAGTGCACAATCATAAGAATGAAATAAATCACATGTGAATCAATGAAATGATCGAAGTGTTTGGACTAAAGTGTTTGAGGGTAAAGACCCTCAAAGAGTGCATGTATTCGTCGGCCGAGATAAGAAGAGTTTCGGATTTAGTACCAAAGGTAGATACAGAACAGAATGTATTTAAAGGATGCCGCTCCAAGCTGGAGAGGCAGACAATCTTCTTTACGAGACTTTCGCAGAAATAAATCCCCACGTTTTGGGCCGGTTTTATCCTGTGTGAAGCCCTTAGGAAGAACAGTCTTTTTATTATCATTCTTATCTCATTCTATTTCTCACACAAACATACATTCACGCGCAAGCGTGTTACAGTCCAGGTATAAAGTACATTCTTATCGCCTCATAGCGACCGAAACCCGCCACTGGCTGCGCGGTTATTAGATTTCTTTCTCGGAAAGTCGTCTGTCAATATACTCCAGATGAATCGCACGTACGTCCCGACTCCCGATAGGTAGATAGTGTGGTAGACTCGGAGCAATCAAGGAGCGTTGACGGGCCGCCATAACCTTGAACCCTACCAAATATAGCAACATGGGGTGGCGAAGGCACCGCAGAAGCGGAATCTCTTTGTTGCCCCATGGTAATTGCTGCCGATGTACTAACTGTGGACTTCGTCGTGGGTGTTAAAGTTCGCATCGTATTTCTCTCTCGAGTAGCGATGGTCCTGCTGCAGAGCCAGGGTGTTTGATCAAGTGTGGATTGTGCAAGCTGAGGGAAGTGCCTTCGGTAACACGCCACTTTCTCGGCTGGAGAGCCTCGAATTGATTAGGCCTTTCTATACTGCGGCGAGGTCAGAAAGCTTGAAAGGCCGAGGCTTCAGTGTTATGCTTACCAGCTCCGGGTAGATACATACGAGCCCCCGTGTAATCGCTCAAACGTCTATCAGTGGCCACTTTGGCATTCTTCCGTCGCCGTGTGTTATGAGACCGACGGTGTCGCGGACGGACTCAGTGTCGCTGGCTGACTGAACTGTAAACGGGGAGCACACGTGACCTGCGGCGCTGTGCCGCGGTGCGGTAATCTCCGACTTTAGACGCCGCCGCCGCGCACTGATGGCACGCCACCGACGCACTGAAACCCTTTTTTGTCCCCCCTTCAGCCTATCATGGAATTCCGCAGCATACTTTTCTTTGCGTCTGTCTAAATGGGTGGGGTCCTGACGTGGCTACTTTCTCCGCTGACCTAGCTTGCCTGGGATTACTCGAACACCTCATTCTCCAAATCTTGGCCCCTCGCAGCATGATGCTCAGTCAAGAGTACCCAGGTAGCGATTTCACCGCATATACGCGATGGATTGCCACACATGGTGTCGCTCATCGCTGAGGGGCCGTGCTAGGCCTATATGCTTTTCTCACATGAGAAAACAGCCAACCGGGGCGTCTTCTTTTGCTGCGGAAAACGGAACAGGCCAACCAAGAAAGGGTCGCGCGAACTACAAGTTCTTGTCGAAATTGTCATCGCGCTCAACGCTGTTGCGCATGACGGTGTATCCGCAGTTTCCAGGGCGTCGACGTCGCCTGTAACCCCTTCTGCTATCGTACGCAAAGAAGCGAAGATTGCATTGCTCCCTATGACGGCTCCCATTATGACATTCCGCAGTATCGTCGCACAGAACGGGGGTCACATCATAACGAAGGTCAGAATCGTTCGTGGGAACTGAACGGTCGGTCCGGCTACCCCCGGCTGTAATCCCCGGACACAAAAGCTGCGCTCTTCTGCTGCGCGCTTTCGTTGCCCCCATCGCACATATCCCTAATCATGTCTGAATCTCCCAATGCCGGTCGTGGCGGTCGTGGTAGGCGTGGCGGCCGCGGTGGTCGTGGTGGCGAACGTGGTGGCCGTGGTGGCGAACGCGGTGGACGTGGCGGCGAACGCGGCGGACGTGGTGGCGAACGCGGCGGCCGTGGTAGCGAACGTGGCGGGCGTGGCGGCGAACGTGGTGGTGGTCGAGGTGGACGGCGTGGCGGTGGCCGTAGTGGTGGGCACCCGGGTGAGCGCGGCAGTGGACGAGGCCTCCGTGGAGATAATCGTGGCCGCGCCAATCGTGGAGACGGTCGTGGTCGTGCCAGTCGTAGTCGCGGCGGCCGTGGGTCTCCTCGCGGTGGAGGTGACCGTGGGTCTCCCCATGATGGTGATGACTCGGACCAGGAACGCGGCCCCAGTCGTGGTGCTAGCAGCCCAACCCCTCCCCCTGCATCGCATCTTCCTGCCAGGCGCCCACATGGGAACAGTGGGAAGCCAATCAAACTGGAGAGCAACCACATAGAAGTCGAGCTCGACCCGAAGATCATTTACCACTATGATGGCACGTATCCATCTTCTTCTGGCAAAAACATGTGACTTAGAGGTCTCGTTCGTGCACCGACGTGATGCAGTCGGTTAGTGTTTGCCCTTTTTTGACTTGCGCGATCACTCAACATTGTCTATCGTAGTTATCCTCCCAGATGATGGGAGGCGGTCCATTGAGCAAAACTTTCGAATTGTCCTTGCCTTGCAGGGTCAGGTTGAAGGCCCCGTTTCTTCTGGGGTATACGATGGGCGCAAGAACTTTTTCACATCCTCCGACCCCGATTTTGAATTTGATGCTCAAGAAGTAAGTTTGTCATCACAAGCCACTTATCTCCCGGCTGGACATCTCGCCCGTTTTACAGTTTGTCGTAGTTATGGGTGCTGAGTTTAGGGTTCGCCTGACTCGCGCGGACGCAGAGCCGATTAACACCGAGTGCGTGTCGTTCCGTGCCACTAAATCGATGAGCACTCATTTGATTCCTAGAGTTCTCTCGCGCTTTGTGAATAACCAACAAAGCCACAACAACGACGTTCTGATGGCAATAACGGTGCGTGAATTCCCTCTCATTTTGAAGGCTGTCCTTGACCCCCGGTCAGGCATTGAATATTGTCGTCCGTATGGACCCAAGTCTCAATTATCCCTCAAACAAGAATTCCTTTTTCCCCGACCACATCGAACCAAGACCTATCGGCGGGGGGATAGAGCTATGGCGCGGATTCTTTCAATCTGTGCGACCCGCCATTGGCCGCATGTTGATCAACGTCGACACATCAACTGGTGTGATGTACAGGTCCGGAAATTTTATCGATCTAGCGCTTGATTTCTTCGGAATGTCTGGGACACCAAATGCCCTCTCATCACATCACGGACTTCCGGACCGCGAGCGCCTGCGACTATCACAATTCATTTCGGGAATCAAAGTCACCACTCCACACAATGTACAGAATCCCGATCGACGGCGTCTTGTTAAGAAACTCACTCGGGATAGTGCCCGAGACCACACCTTCGAGACCGGCGACGGTCAAACGATGACCGTCTTGGAGTATTTCCGGGATATGTTGAATATACCGCTCCAATTCCCAGATCTAATATGCGTTGAGGTGCGTACAACATCCTTCTTACCATCTCACGTGTTCTCATGTCCTGTAGCTCTCTTCCCGGGCGGTACTCCCCCTGGAACTTTGCGAGGTTCCGCCAGGTCAGTTCGTCCGAAAGCACATGCCGCCCGGCCACATCAAATCCATCCTTGAGTTCTCGACAATGCGTCCTAATGAACGTGCCGGGCGTATCCGGGATGGCTTGGGAGTACGTTCTGGCTAGTGGGCTGGCCTGCTTATTGATAACGTGCTACTAGGTGCTACAATACGGGCAATCTCAATACGTCCACCAATTTGGGATGAACCCTCTGACGAATAATCTCGTGGAGCTCGATGCTCGAGTCATCAAGGCCCCGACATTAAAATACAACCCAAGATCCAAACGACCCAACATGGTATGCACTGCTTACCTCTCTTTGACAAGCCCGAGATGGGTTGACTTGCCACATTGAAGCAACCGAAAGACGGTGCATGGAATATGTGGGTTTCATCCTCCCTATTATCCTGTATTATGTGGTAATGGTCCCTCAGGCTCGACAAACTCATGTTTAAATCTGCGGATGTCCCCAATTGGGTCGTTATCATCTACGAGCGTCAGCAACGTTTCCGCCCAGGCGTCGCAAATCAGATGGTCACGGACTTGGTGAAAACTTGCCAAGAATTCGGTAGGCAATTCATGCAAGCTCGACTACCGCTAGCCGTGCTGAATCCCGGTAGGGATCACCATGAATCACCAACCGGCTCTCATGAAATGGGAATCGGGCCAAGGGATCATTAGTCGCGTGCGCAATCTCGCCCTCCATAGCTGACCACATCTACGACTGACCCTCATCTCAGCAACTCCGCGCTGCTTGTGAGGAGTGCGAGCGGAAATCAAAGGCCAAGCCATCACTTATAGTCGCCATACTTCCGGACAGTGCCGCCGATATTTATACGGCTATCAAACAGTAACTACCTAAAGGGTTTGTAACAACACGACTAATTTTTGATGCCATGTCCTTTTCGCACCAGTTTTGGTGATGTCACGGTAATTGACCTTCCATCGTGGTCTTTTCCTACCAGCTGAAGTTTTCGCACAGGCAGGTATCGCTACTCAATGCATGAAAGGCTCGAAGTGCTTCCGTGCGAGGCAACAATACTATGCGAATGTATCGCTGAAGTAAGAGTATTAAGATGATCCTTAATTCCGCTCACTGGATATCTATTTCAGAATTAACGTGAAACTCGGCGGGACTAATGTCGTAGCGGAGCCCCAGGATATATCCTTTCTCACGGATTCGGCAAACCCTGCCATGATTATGGGTAGGACTCTCGGCCTTTGGCACACACCTAGACTCAAACATGGTCTACTCACCAGGTGCAGACATCACCCACCCGCCCCCCGGTTCCAGAGGCCGTCCGTCGTTCACTTCCGTCGTTGGAAGTGTCGACCGCGACGGGGCGAAATACGTTTCAAGAATCGGGGTGCAGACGTCCCCTCGTGAGCTCATCGAGGACATGGAGGAAATGTCTGCGGTATGTGGTTGTGCTGCCAAATTCACCTGAGGACGGCGATCGCTGAGTGGGCATCAGCATGTGTTCGAGCAATACAGAGCTGCGATGGGATATTTTCCCAAGCGCATTCTGTTCTATCGCGGTTAGTGATTCAATATCGTCTGAGTACGGGTCTAAACTTACTTCTCTCACAGACGGCGTCTCTGAAGGTGAATTCGAGGTTATCATTAATGAAGAGCTGGACAGCATCCGAAGTATATCCTGCTTTCCCGGATCTTTTTCCTCTACGCCACTAACAACCCCTTTCCTATCTGACCCCAGAGGCCTGCACTACCTTGGGCTTCGCCCCGAAAATCACGCTCATCGTCGTTGGCAAGTATCACAAGGTCGTGTTCTTCCCCAAGTCCGGCGCCGATCGCAGCGGCAACTGCCCTGCCGGAACTGTAGTCGACACGACAGTTGTCAGTCCAGTGGATTGGGATTACTACCTATTCGGCCACGCGGGGCTGCTCGGCACGAGCAAGCCCGCACATTACAACGTCCTCCTCGATGAGAACTCGTTCACGTACGCTGTTCCATCGCGTTCCTGACTCAGCCCTAGTACCCGTGGCTGATGCATATCTGCGTAACTTCGCTATAGATCCGACGGTATTCAATCTCTTTCTTTCGCGCTTTGTCACGTCTATGCCCGTTGCACGCGCTCCGTCTCGGTCCCAGCCCCGGTCTACTGTACGTACCCTCCCCTTTTCTCTTCGATGTAGCAATTTTACACATAACTGACCAACGTATTTTTCGCTCCAAACCCAGATGCGCACAACGTGTGCTCGCGGGCCAAGAATCACTATGACCCGCAGCAGGGCCAACGACTTTTCGACTCAGATATTGTAACAGAAGCAACCACCCAGGCAAGCGCAGAAACTTCTGCAAGAGGCTCCGGAAATGAGTACCAGAGGGGCTTCATACCTACGCACGAAAACATGGCTAGGGTGATGTATTTTTGCTGAGAGGTGATTAGTGGCAATTGGGCTTCCACTCCGAAGCCTATCAGACCCGTGATCA
>Ga0307510_10006043_pt1 | contig 14437 bp, 14 predicted proteins | sample 12_EM_MG_FD_207224 | JGI IMG/M metagenome (GOLD analysis project Ga0307510, IMG submission 207224) | Populus trichocarpa ectomycorrhiza microbial communities from riparian zone in the Pacific Northwest, United States - 12_EM | ecosystem: Host-associated > Plants > Roots > Unclassified | place...
ATTTCATTGGTCAATCCAAAATTGTTGATTGGAATCCTGTTGCAGAGGGCTGTTTGATAAGGTTGGGCAACATCCCCAATTCCGGCTCTAACCACAACAATGACTTCCTGTATGACCTTATGTCAAATAAAAAACCATAGACTAGTTCTAATTTGTTGTTTAAACAATTCTACAAGAGGAATTTCTATTATACCTTCTGAAGAAGAAACTATTCCCAATTTATAAACTTTTCGTCAAGTTGGCCGCGAGGGCACATTTTTGTTGACCGGCACCATACCATATCACCATCCACTCAACTGGCTCACTCATACTATATCATCATCCTATACCTATTAGATCGACTACATCTCCGAGGACAAGGCCTGAAGGTCTTGAGCCGGGCCCAGAGTACATTTATATTACAGAATGTCTTTCACAAAAGCTTCGGGGCCACGGTGCCCCTTGTATCGTGATTTTGAACCTCATCCGCATCTTGATATTCAATTATTACTAGTCTACTGCTGTGACTAGGGCGTCCAGGACATCCTGGCCACGGCGATTCTACGTTTCTGAGCTCTCGCTCAGATCTCGCTCAGAAATACATCCCCAATTGTCCTGACGGCTCCACAGATTGGCCAACCAAATATAATAGTATTAGATTTTGGGAAAAACTATTTCTCTAAAAACTCGACAGTTCGCACATCTCCAAGTCTACAAAAAACCATTCTCTCCCATGCCTGCGTCACTTTCCTGCGAGTCGTCCAGGCTCAACAATAGACGACTGGCGAAACCAAGGGTCACGGGCCTCTCTTGCGCTACTCCCAGCGTCAGCTCCTGTGAGTTACCTAGGCTCACAGGATCTGAATCTAGCATCTGCAGCGCCTGGGCAAGGCACGCCTGATTGTAGTCAAAGGACAGTTCGCTCACCTGGGATGCATCTTGACCCTGCTGGTGATGCACTAACCCCGCGGCGTGATTGTGGACTGGTGTCTGTTCCCGCACCGCAGCTCGTCTGGCATTCCAGCAGGATAGCTGAGGCCTGGATAGCTGATGCTCTAGTTCGGCATGAACTGTGGCATGATCATCGGTAAAGCCTTCACAACTTTCCTCCATCACCAGATACTCTTGCTGGATCTTGTCTGTGATCGTCTCACCCAGATTCATGAGCATGAGTTGCTGCGTTGGCCGTGGTACCACACGCCAGTTGTTCTTCTGCTGTATGAATAGGTCTTACAAGATTGGTTAGTGATCAGAAAAGAAATCAAGGGCGGGGACATTCAGCGACTCCTACATTCTGCTGCGTGAGGCTTCAAGTCCCGAGGATCCGGATACACCCCAAGTCGATAGGCGCGTAGTTGATGGCACAGGATTGCACAAGTGAGACACGTCATCGTACCATTGACACAATTGATGAATTCAGGGTGCAGCATCCCAAGCTTTCTCTTGCAATTGAAATACTTACCATAGATGGCGTTGGCAATGTGAGGCGCCAGGAACCGGAAGGATACAGTGCTAGGGGCAGGGACTCCCCGTCAGGATTTACACGGCAAAGTTACCCTACCTTGACGCCGAGGAACTTCGAAGGAAAAAGATAACACCCCCCTCCAGCCCTGGCTTTGGGACGGCGCGTGATCACTGGCCACCAGTGTAGTTGGGTCCTAACACCAAAGACCACTATCAATGGAACACATGTTATAACACCGGATACGTCGCGGCCGTCCGTCCGACGGGATCCTATTCGCAGGGTAGATGAGGGGAGACCTTCGGACACCATATGCGAGTAGAGGCAGGTGAATCGGACGACGGTGCGTAAGGTTACAGACCCTTGAAGACAGACCGACAGAATGGTAGGTTGCAGGTAACGGGACGTTTTGCACGAAAGTTAGTCCCCTGCTACCAACAAAGACGTGTAGGGTATGAAGGAGGTAACTATGCCCAGTAAGTGGATCGGGTGCATCCACAGAGGACAAGTTGGTAAAAGATGGAGCCCGAGGGAAAAAGCCTATAGGTACGATGCCAAGGACAAGTCGTATAATGCCGGAAGACCAGCATACACCATGCAGTGGGAGGTTGAATTCTCGACGGAACCAACCACAGAAGATTGGCCATCTTCTGTCCGGCGAGTTACACTTCTCTCAAGGAACATAAAGGCAAGATAACTCGTAACCATTGTTGTCAACGGATCAGCGGATGAGATGACACCTGACGTGGTCTCCACACCCTCAGGAATAACCGAAGCTCAGACCGATAAGTTGGCCATTGGAGCAACATGTGTGGTAGAGAGTTTTCAGGGTCTACGAGGGTTCGCATTCAGGTGAAGTTCGCAGAAGTTGCAGGCAAGATACTTAATTAGTATAGTGTTAGCATGTATACTGCGATTGCTCAGAGGCGGAATATAAATATCGAAGTATCTTCGCTGCTATTAGACACAACAAGCGCGCAGAAGAGATCTTATCAATATAATAAGTTGTCTACACTTGTATATTGTTACCAATACTTCGACTATCAATACCGAAGTGAATCATGATATCTAGCCTACACTAGTCATGTCTTCTTAACGAGTTCTCCAATATAATTACGATTAAGGTCCCAGCTGTCGGCATACCTCACACCGAAGCTACCACCTAACAGTATATTGATATTTCTCATCGTTACCGAGATGAATGTTTGGCAGAGACACTCATACTCCCAAACCCAAAACACCTTTCGAACCAAGACCCTTAAGGACTGTCTCAATAGACGAAGTCCTCACCCTTATACCTGAATCAGGGACACGAGGGCCATATTACGAATCTTATTTCTGGTGGACCAACCGAGAAAACACTATCACACTCGAAGATCTCACCGCACTATCCCAATACCTGTACGGTGAAAACTTCACCTACAAAACCCCCTCGGAGAAATCAAACTCTATTTGGTACACTCAGTACGCAAAAAGCGATCAACACTCAAGTCAGTGTTTTGAGATACCGATAGTTTTGGGAGGAAACAAAAGATAAGTTTCCATTGACAAAGGCAAAAGGAATGATTTCTGACCCCAAAGCTCTGGAGGTTATGGAATGGCAAGCGGGCCCAGACGACGGGGAAGAAGGGGGAGATAAACTGTCCAGAAACCCGGCTCCAAGTGTGGTGACCACGGTCACCCACCTAGTCCCATCGCATTCGGCAGAGCGGACACCTCGATCCCCCGTTGGACTAGGTTTCCCAGCGAAATATGGGAAGGCTCCCAGACAAGGTCGCCGAACCCCCGAACCTACCAGCGAGTCCCTCATGACGATTCGGATCCATTGATTAGAACAGATCTTCGGCCGATTTGACCTAAAGCTTACCGTCAGCCAAGATACACAACCTCTTGCATTCACTTCCCCCCCATCCGAAATATTATTAATGGCCCAAGAACTGGTAAGCGTCAAAAATCAGTCAAAAGCCGGGGTCCAGATAGGCGTTCGAGAACTCGTCCCAATCGACGAGCAAGTTCAACTTCTGGACGTGGAGTCTCAGAAGGTCCAAGAGAGCTTTGCCACACAAGTCGCGCAGCGACTTGGCGAAACAGATGAACAACAGACCAGACACGAGGCTGTCACATCCCAGCTCCATGAGGTGGTGCAAGGGATGGGCGAACAGTCCATGCACCGCGACATACTCTTGGACCAAGAGATCGCCTGAATCAACAAGAAACACAAAAGGGAACTCGAAAACCATGAGATGAGCATCAATCTCATGAAAGACGAGCTTAGACAAAACCAGGAGTCACTACAAGCCCAAGATGGTGAGATCGCGGTGCTCAAGGCCCTGGTCGAACAATTAATGGGACAGGTAAAGGGGAAGGGAAGGAGGTCGGATCCCACACCAGAGGCGTCGGGAGCATGAGGAAGAAACCCACCACTGCCGCCACGAGGAGGAGCTGCTGGATCCCAAGGTGGAGGAGGAGACCCTGATGATGAGGGAGAAGGATTTGGCAGGAAGCCAGATGAGAGTAGGAAAGGAAGACGGGATGAGGGACCCGCACCGCAGCCAGAAGAAGAAGACTATGAGCCCGAAAACGACGAACAGTTTAACCTGTTCTCACGGGTAATGGTCAACTCCTTGGGACAACGAACAAGAGTCCCAGCGGAACCCCTGCCATGTTTAGAAACGAGAAACACCAAGATATAGGCATGTGGCTACTGGCATGCACGGATTATTTTGGTCGAAAGAGTTGGCAGTGGGAGAACGAGGCAGAAAGAATCCGATACGCTATAAGCCGAATGGACGGGAAAGAAGTCGCACCCTTTGCGTTAACCTACCGACGACCAATGACGGGAGAAATTGGTTATACGAGACAAGAAGGATACGAGTTCTGGCACGTCGTTGCAGAACAAGCCCTGCGACGCTTCGGACCCACCCATGATGCGCAAAAATACCTACCAGAAATGAGATCCGTCAAATATCGCTGTGATGTCGCCAAATTCTTGATGGAGATGGAAAATTTAAATATCCATGCAAGAGTCACCTGGATAGCCTGGAGGAAAATGATTGAAGACAAACTCCCTGTCGAAGCATTATGACGACTCTCACACAGAGAATATGTCGACAATGAGGAATGGTTGGAAGCAGTCAGGACTGTAACCCGAGCAGAAGAAGATTTCAAAGAACGAAAAGATCTTCGCGGGGGTGGCCCCTCCGGCGTGAAACAAGGCAAGAAAAGAACGTTCGAGGATTGGAAGCCAACCGTACTCGCGAAGCGTGTAAAAAAGCAATACAGGGCTAAGGAAACGGCGGACAACAAGAAGAACAAGGGTGGGGAAAGAATGGTGAAGCAAGAAGGGTCGGTGGCACTGGCGGGGGAGATTAAACACAAGGTGTGGGCAGAGGCCCACCAGTGTGTCGATCAAAAGGTTGTCAATAAACGGAAATCTGATAACGAATCCACGCGATGTCGAATGAAAAACCACGCGTGGAACTACTGTCGAAAACAGATTCAAGTGTCGGCTGTATATCGAGGGCAATCAAAGCCCAAACGACAGTCCGCATTCGCGCCAAAATAACGCCCCCAGGTAGCCACTGTGGCCGTGGATGGCCAGGGAGAAAGCTCAAGACGAGCGGTTCAAAGGCTCCCAGCTTGTGCCTTTGAAGGTGACGACATTTTATAAAAAGTCATCCAGGTACCGACAACAACGGTGTTTGGGTAGTGAGGTTTCCGCCTGGAATCGAAAGACCTGCGGCGTAGTCGGTGACGATATCCCACTGGAAGGCTAAAAGACCAACGGATAGCGGTTGCCATTTTACATCCAAAAATCAGTAGTGCGTGCTTACCACGCCAGCCATAAAAAATTACAAGTGAAGAAAGCGGTCGACGAGACTAAAAGGGGATGAGAAGACTATCCTTCATCAGAATGGGACTTGAGTTGCAAGACACGCGAAGGGGAGTCGAAATCCAGGGTAACCTGACTGTCTCTCCGGGTATAACGGCCGGGCAAATAGAAGCTGGGGGCGCCTCTATTGTGCACAAGGTTCATGCCTGAAGAATGATGTTGGAGGGGGTCTCACGAGTGAGATCAAACTCGAAGGCGAAGGTATGGTGGACATGTCGCAGGGGAAAGTCTCATATGAGGGATAAGTCGACGATAAAGGACCGCGCATCCTAGTCGCGAACTCGAGAGGCACTCTAGTGAACTATCCCCCCTGTGATATGGGAACTCCTCGGCAAGAGGTCAATACCGCTAGTAGTGGGCTGCCCAATATCAAAAATTTACACACTTAGTATAAAAGGTTTCTCTGAGGAGGCTTTAAGAGCCGAAACTGCGCTGGCGCGGTAACAAACCCCCACGCTATATGTAACCTCAATGATGAAGAGATTTCATCAAAACTAGAGCGAAAGCTCCAGACCAATTAAAAAACCTAAGCATTACGCCTGCCAAGAAGGGAAGGCGTTTATTGAATTAAAAAGACAAAAACATGTGATAAGCGTACTCTGAGATTCCGGTTCGAATATCTTTCTCATGAACCAAGACACCACACGACGCCTCGAAATCCCAACCGAAGCTAGGGATTCACCGTTAAAAATAACAACCTTCGATGGTGAAACCGCGCCTACTGGAGGAATATTCTACACCCATCCTATTCTCCTAGAAATCTGTGCCAACAGCCACCGAAGCAGGATACCCTGCGAAATCGCGAACGCAGGAAGATATGATTTAATCATGCCCTTTGGGTGGTGGCATGACGAGCACCCCCTTAAAAATATCGCGGACCCAGGTAAATGGGTCTTTGAAGAAGCAAGGTGCCACGCTGATATAGAAGATGAAGCGGTGGCAGATATGTTTGAATGGGATGAAACTGTGGCTTACGATGAGGAAGCACAGTATATAGGACGGATAGAACGAGAGGAAGAAGGGGGAGGACAGTTGGAGACGCTACCAAAACCGTATTGGCAGTATAAGGAGCTTTTTGAAGAAAGAAAAGCTAAAATGTTGGCGCCTCGAAGGACTTTCGATTACGCCATCAACCTTAAAGAAGGGTCCGATTTATCCAATGTCCGCACACGAGTAGAACGAGCTAGATAAGTACCTCAAGAAAAGGATGGCTGAGGGAAAAATACCTGATAGTGAGTCCCCTTACTGTGCTCAAATCCTCTTCGTTCCAAAACCTGATGGAAGTCTGTGACTATGCGTAAACTATAGGAACCTCAACAAGTTGACGATCCTGAATAAATACACCCTACCACTCATGCACGAAGCCCGAGACCGCGTTGCTAGGGCAAAGGGATTTGCAAAGCTCGACCTAAAAGATGGATATCATCTTATTCAAATGAGGCAAGGCCATGAACATAAAACGGCATTTCGTACACGATACGGACAGTACAAATATAAAGTGATACCTTTCGGGCTTGTTAACGCCCGCACGACGTTTCAGACAACGATGAACAAAATCCTCAGGGAATTCTTGGACCACAGAGTAGTCGGCTATTTAGATGATATCCTAATATACTCCGAAATTATGGACGACCATATTAAGTTGGTCCAAAAAGTTCTTGACCGGCTCGAACACCATGACTTGGCAGTCTCGTTGAAGAAGTCGGTATTTCATCAGGAAGAGGACGAATTCCTGGGATACATTCTGAAAACGAGCGGCGTCACCATGAGCGATACAAAAGTGAAAAGCCTTCAAAACTGGGCACACCCGAGATCGGTTAAAGAAGTACAAATTTTCATTTGATTTACAAACTTTTACCGACGATTCATCAAAGATTTCTCAAAAGTATGCAAGCCAATAACCGAGACGTTGAAGGGCAACCCAAAGGATTTTCACTGGGGAAGAGAGCAGGAAGAGGCGTTTGAGGAGTTACAAAAGAGCTTTACAACCACACCGATTTTATGGCATTTTTACCCAGAGCCAAAAACGGTGGTTGAGGCAGACGCAAGCGACTTTGCACTTGGATGCGTACTATCTCAATACCAGGGGAGACGGCTTCACCCAGTAGCTTTCCATTCTCGAAAACTAAACAGCGCTGAAAGAAATTACGAGATACATGACAAAGAATTACTCGCAATAATGGAGGCGTTTAAAGAATGGAACAGATACTTCTGGGGAGAAGAAGAGCCTGTGACGGTATATACCGACTACCAAAATCTGCAGTCCTTTTTAACCAAAAAAGTCTGGAACCAGCGGCAAATTCGATGGGCACAGGAGTTGACGAATTATAACTTCAAAATAGTCTATCGACCAGGAAGCAGGGGCGGGAAACCCCACGCGTTAAGTAGACGGCCGGAGTACTGTCCTCAGGAGGGAGCTCGTCATAGCGAACTGTCAATTTTGAAAAGCGAACATTGTCAAATTTCGATAATTCATCAGAAGCAAAGTGCAGCGAAGGCCCTCACCCGAGAAAAACACGACCCAACCAGCCTGCGAATAATGAAGCTTTCGGAAAAGGCAATAATCCCAACAAAAGGATCAAGGTTTGCGGCGGGTCATGACATCTATGCCCTGAGAAACGGACTTGTACCAGCAAAAGGACAGACAATGGTTGAAACGGGTATTGCGATAGGATTGCCGGAAGGAACCTACGGAAGGCTAGCCGCGAGAAGTGGTATAGCTAGCAAGATGGGAATAGCAGTGGGCGGTAGTGTAATAGATGCAGATTACACAGGAGAAGTTAAGTTCATCCTTTGTAATCATGGCGAGGCAGACTGCCTATTCAAGGCAGGAGATTGGATAGCGCAACTCATAATAGAAAAGGTTGCTAACGCCGACACCATAGAGGTAGACGATCTAGAGACAACCGAGCGAGGGAAATCGGGTTTTGGGTCAAATGATCTAAACCCCAAGCCATCGATTACGGCTAAAGAAGAAGGAGTCAAAAGATGTTTCCTTCACGCAGACACAGACAACAACGAATTGTTTAGCGCGGCAGATCTAGGCTAGCACCCTCGGTTGACGAAAGAAAGAGAAATGTTATCAAGCGCTCACATCAACGCAGCCCTGACGCTAACAATGAACGATGCATTTCTAAACAAGATTAGGATGGCCGGAAAGGAGGACGAGAGGTGGCAGAACCGAGGCCGTGAACTGGTTATGCTATGAGAAGGCGGAAAGAAGATGCCGGACGAATGGATAGTGAAGGATGGGGTCCTATAATACAAAAATCGTTTGTACATCCCTGAAAACGAAGCCCTTCACACCGTGATAGCCCTAGGCTGTCACAACTCAATAGTAGCAGGGCACTGCGGACAGGAAAAAGCGATTGAGATAGTGACAAGGGATTTCTACAGGAAAGGACTAGGAGAATGGATCAGAGACTACGTACGATCCTGCCACGAATGTCAACACCAAAGTCCCCACAGCATGCAAAGTACAGGTTACTTCAACCTTTAGAAGTACCTTAGGCCGCGTGGTCCTCCATATCGACCGACTTCATCACACAACTACCGGAATCGCAGGGCTAGACCCAGATCATGGTAGTAGTAGACCGGTTTACCAAGAAGGCTCCTTTTATTGGACTCCACGACAATGCAACTGCAAAGGATGTTGCGGACACCCTCCTTCGGGCAATCTGGAAACTTCACAGATAACCGACCGAGATTATATGGGATATGGACGTGAAGTTTTCTGGGGAATTTTGGGAATCATGGTGCAAAATGCTAGGAGTTAAGAGGCACATGTCAACGGCGTACCACCCTCAAACTGACAGAAAAATGGAGAGAACCAACCAACTGCTGGAAGGTTACTTCCGAACATTTGGCAATTACGATCAAAACGACTGGTATCAACTATTGCCATTGGTCGAACATGCCTACAACAACTCGGCTACCAACACACACAAGATGACCCCATTCTTCGCCAACTACAGCTTTCATCCATGGAAGGAATGGATGAAAGAAAGGGAAGCTCAGAACCCCGGGGCGATAATGTATGCTCACTGGATACATGACATACATCAACAGGTGAAAGAAACCATAGAGTATACACGGGAATGAATCAAGAAATATTATGGCTGAAAGGCGACGAGACAACCCAGCATCGAGGTCGGTGACTTGGTAATGGTGAATGCGAAAAACATAGGTTCCAAACGACCATCGAAGAAGCTAAGTCCAAAACTGTATGGCCCATTCAAAGTCTTGGAGAGCAAAGGAAGTAGGGCATACAAGTTAGAAATATCGCCGCGGTGGAAAATTCATCCTGTGTTTCACGTTTCATGGTTGGAAACGTAGTGAGCCTCGAAGCGACCAAATCGTCAACAACCCCCGCGAGATCCCGAAGACAACGAGGGAGATTTGGCATGCGAGGCGGAAAGGATCGTGAAAAGCGAGATCATTTCCTACACGCGAAAGGTTCGACGAAGGAATAAGCCAATGAAAGACCTTCGGTATTTTGGGAAATGGAAAGGGTGCACGGCGGATGAGAATACTTGGGAACCACCCAAAGGGATGAAGAACGCTGAAGAAGAGGTGGAAAGGTTTCATAGAGAAAGCCCGGAGATGCCGGGCCCGAGAGAGGTACAGTAATATAAGAAAGGGTTTCCATCAGTGGACAAGTAAACGCGGGTGGTTTTTACGCCTACTAGGTGGAGCTCAAGATGGAAGATAGATGGTATAAGAGACAGAGAGTATTCGGGACGAACACTTCGAAGAGGGGAGCTCGTGTTAGGCGCACGGACTCCCCCGAAGGATTTACAGGGCAAAGTTACCCTACCTTGACGCCCACGAACTTCGAAGGAAAAAGATAACTGCCCCCTCCAGCCCCGGCTTTGGGACGGCGCGTCATCACTGGCCGCCGGTGTACTGGCGTCCCAACACCAAAGGCCACAATCAATGGAACACATGTTATAACACCGGATACGTCGTGGCCGTCCGTCCGGGCTGATCCTGTTCGCGGGGTTGATCAGGGGAGACCTTCGGATACCTTATGCAAGTGGAAGCAGGTGAGTCGGACGACGGCGCATCAGGTTTCAGACACTTGAAGACAGACAGTCGGAAATGTGGGTTGAAAGTGACTGGACGTTTTACACGAAAGTTAGTCCGCTCGTACCGATAAAGGCGCGTAGGGTATGTGTTAGGTGGTACTACCTTCGGCGTGATGTATCCCGACAGCTAGGACCTTGATCGTGATTATATCGGAGAACTCCGAGTCGTTAAGAAGACACAAGTAATATAGGCTAGATATAACGATTCACTTCGGCATAGATCGTCGAAGTATTGGTAACGATATAAAAGTGTAGACAACTTATTATATTGATAAGATCTCTCCTCCGTGCTTGTTGTGTCTTAATAGCAGCGAAGATGCTTTGATATTTATATTCCGCGTCTGTGCGTTCGCGGTATACATGCTAACTCTATACTAACTAAGAACCTTGCCCGCAACTCTGCGAACTTCACATGAGTGCGAACACTCGTAGACCCTGAAAGCTCTCTACCACACTTTTTTGCTCCCAAGGCCAACTTAGCGGTCTGCGCTTTCATTATTCCTGATGGTGTGGAAACCACGTCAGGTGTCAGCTCATCCGCTTATCCGTTGACAAGCATGGTTACGAATTATCTTGCCCTCGTGCTCACCGAGGGTAGTCTAACTCGCCGGAGAGAAGATGGCCAATCTTCTTCCGTTGGTTCCCTCGACAATTCAACCTGCAACAGTATGTTGTATTCTGGTCTTCGGGCATTACACGACTTGTCCTCGGGATCGTACCTATAGGCTTTTTCCCTCGGACTCCATCTTTCCCCAACTTGTCCTCTGTGGATGCACCCGATCCACTTACTGGGCATAGTTACCTCCTTCATACTCCTCACCACTTTGAGGGTACCAGGGGACTAACTTGCGTGCAAAACGTCCCGTTACCTTCGACCCAACCATCCGACTGTCTGTCTTCAGGCGTCTGTAACCTTATGCGCCGTGGTCCGATTCACCTGCTTCCACCTGCATAAGCTGCCCAAAGGTCTCCCCTCATGTAACATGCGCACAGGACCCGGTCGGACGGACGGCCGCGACGTATACGGTGTTATAAGATGGGTTCCATTGATAGTGGTCTTTGGTGTTGGGACTCAACTACCCAGGCAGCCAGTGATGACGCGCCGTCACAACGCCGGGGCTGGAGGGGGGTGTTATCTTTTTCCTACGAAGTTCGTGTGCGTCAAGGTAGGGTAACTTTACCCTGTAAATCCTTACGGGGAGTCCGTGCGCTCAACAGTATGAAGGAGGTAACTATGTCTTTAAGTGGATCAGGTGCATCCACAGAGGACAGGTTGGTAAAAGATGGAGTCCGAGGGAAAAAGCCTATAGGTACGATCCCGAGGACAAGTCATATAATGCCGCAAGATCAGAATATACCATGCAGTTGCAGGTTGAATTCTCGATGGAACCAACCAAAGAAGAGTGGCTATCTTCTGTCCGGCGAGTTAGACTTCTCTTAACGAACATGAGGGCAACATAACTTGTAACCATTGTTGTCAAGGGATAAGCGGATGAGATGACACCTGACCTGGTGGTCTCCACACCCTCAGGAATAACAGAAGCGCAGACCGATAAGTTGGCCATGGGAGCAATAGGTGTCGTAGAGAGTTTTCACGGTCTACGAGGGTTCGCACTCACGTGAGGTTCGCAGAAGTTGCAGGCAAGATACTTAATTAGTATAGTGTTAGCATGTATACCGCCATTGCTCAGACACGGAATATAAATATCGAAGTATATTCCCTGCTATTAGACACAACAAGCGCGCAGAAGAGATCTTATCAATATAATAAGTTGTCTACACTTTTATATCGTTTCCAATACTTCGACTATCAATACCGAAGTGAATCATTATATCTAGCTTAAGTTACTCGTGTCTTCTTAACGAGTTCTCCGATATAATTACGATTCAGGTCCTAGCTGTCAGAATACCTCACGCCGAAGCTACCACCTAGCATACAGGCTGCATCCTGGTCAGAGTCAGTCGTGATTGGAAGTCCTGGTTGCGCGATGGGCGGATACACACTTCATACCCATTTCAGGGGCACCTGAACCTGTCATTCTCGAGAAGGTATTCGACTCCACGAGCGATGGCAGTGGGGTCGTCCGGTAGTCCGTATAATTGTCATATATGATTTTTCATATAATGCACGAACTGCGCCCCCACGCCAGAGTCTTTTTGACCTTTCTTTGGTGGTTGGTCAAGCACCCTTTCTCTTTGGGACCTCGGACTCACAATGTGTATTCTCTTCGTCGACTGTTCAATATTTCCAGCATTCGCAATCTCATCTTGCGCCCAACTCCAAACACTCTGCACCTCAGAAGTCAAAGCAACCACGTTCAGGAGGGGGTTAACATAAAGGGTGTACTGAACCACCAGATCCTTTGCCATGCCTAGTATTTCCCCCTCCACACCTGTAATGGTGTTTCGCTTAGTAGTGGTTATGGGGCGGGGCGTTGCGGGTTTTCACTTTCTGACCACACCGTTACTCCGGCCCAGGGTCAACTCTTTGCCGTTCCTCCCCGCCCCGTATGACACAGGGCCCTGGCCAGGTTGTGGGGTGGGGCGGGTATTTTACCTTCCCCGCTGATTGCCTAGACGGCCCCCGTCTTCTCGTCCCCCACTCTTGCCCCTGTGCGGGGCCCCACGTATTCCTACAAGTGACATTCTCTGACTAAACAAATGGCATGTTGAACTCTAAGGGGTGTTTGGCCTCTCAATTCTGATCTGAAATCACAATTTGAGATCAGAATTGGCTGGCCAAACACCCCCTAATTACTTCGCATGTCTAGTATGATGACTCCACTATTTGGATATTCCATATAGCAATCCGGCAACTATCCCAAAAGATAGGATTTGAACATAGTGCTCACATTATCATTGTGAACTGGGCTTCTAGTTTGAGATAAATAGTGTTTGAAAATCGCTCTCAGTATATGATTGTAAGCATATAATCTAGCTATGTTTCTAAGTACTTCTAAGCATATGATTCCGGGTACATAACTCTAAGGGTATAGTTGTATAGTGGTGCATGCACAATTCCTATCTTCCTGAGGATATGGTCTCCGGCTTATCATTTCATGATCTCATTCAGGGTGTACGGCTTTGGGCTTATGGCCCTGGGCATTCAGTTTTGGGCTTTTCATTCGAAGACTATTGGTTTAGGCGTCACGTCTCACATGCCTTGCAAGCCATCTACCCAAATAGTAGCCACTATTTAAATCTGGTCTGAGGTTCAGGCAATCACTTACCCTAATCTTGCAGATATATTGGTTAAACTGGGCGCTCACTATGGTGTATAAAAAGCTATGGTTTTAGGTGACTCTCTTTGGCGTATGGTTTTGGGCGTATGGTTTTGGGTGTATGGCTTTGGGCGTATGGTTTGGCTTTGGGCGTATGGCTTTTGGGCATATGGTTTTGGGCGCATGGTTTTTAGCGTATGGGTTTGGGCGTATGGTTTGGCTTTGGGCGTATGGTTTTGGGCGTATGGTTATAGGCTTATGGTTTTGGGCGTCTGGCTGGGGGCGTATAGTTTGGACGTAGGATTTTGGGGGCACAGCCTTGCAAACGAGGGCAGGCCAAGCTCACAAGTATACACTAGCACCCCGCTATCCCAGACGGACAAAATCCTAAGAATCCATCGGGCATAGCGAGTGATCCGCGACAACAGGCTAGACTTTGGTGTAAAGAAATTCAGAACTTACTGAGATTCACACCACACAGCAAAGTATCTGGATTATCAAGATCCGGGACAGCCGAGTGTGAGTGTATACCCATACTAAATAGAAAAATCAATGATTAGGAACATTATTATACATTCAGATGCAGGCGCAACTTCTGCCACCATTTAGGCATCTTATTGAACCCCCACAATGGCTTCCCGTCTTCTCCACATATCCATCGTGCACTGCTTGATGTGTAAAGTGGACAACACTACACCGATTTCCCACAAAAGAGCCAATATAATGTTCCACTGCATAGGAACGCATGAAAATAATGGAAGCTAGAGAATATATCTTAGTCAATTATTGGAATTGG
>Ga0307510_10006044_pt1 | contig 14435 bp, 15 predicted proteins | sample 12_EM_MG_FD_207224 | JGI IMG/M metagenome (GOLD analysis project Ga0307510, IMG submission 207224) | Populus trichocarpa ectomycorrhiza microbial communities from riparian zone in the Pacific Northwest, United States - 12_EM | ecosystem: Host-associated > Plants > Roots > Unclassified | place...
TAGAAGGATTCTATGTTTTCAGAGGCGGAAATTCAAGAAGTCTGAATACATTGTCCATTGATTCGAGTTCGTACGATAAGCTACAGGAACAGGAGCATCATCATGAATATCATACGCACAGAAAAATCATACGCACACAAATCATACGCTCAGAAAAGATCATACGCACAAAAATATCATACGCACACAAATCATACGCACACAAAATCATACGCTCAGAAAAAATCATAGGCCCAAAATAATACACTGGTAATGGTGTCGTAGATAATACGCACTAGTGCAAAGGCTAGTTGCATTGGCTCTAGTTAGTCGAGTTTGTCAGGTCATAGCGTGATTTGTCTTCCCCTATATTCTTTCTGTTTCCCCTTTTCTCCGATAGAGACAGAAACCATTCGCCCGGCCGCCCTCTGAATCTATGTCCCGCGCTGCGCCCTCTTGAACCCAAGATCCTCCTTGCCTTAGTTCCTCCCCGCCCAAGCCTCTCCTTACCCGCCATCCACTCAAGCACATTTGGATACCTTTATCGTGGCTCTATACCAACCGCACCTCATTCTATCCTGCTTTGAGCGGGAGGGAAGCTTGCTTTGAGCGAGTTTGTGTGACTGCGGAAGACTACGAGAGGGCTATCAAAAATGAAGAAGAGGGAGGCGGAGAAGCGCAAGTGGCAGCGCGAACGAAGAAAAGCTGCGAATCACCTCCATAACTCTGAACATCGGAGTGAAGATATTGCAAATTCTACCATAAATACCAAAGGTGTGTTATTCTCTGCTATTTAACCTATCTCTCTGCATGGGCTTGAAATTAGCAATTGTTGTATTTAGCTTGCAACTCGGTCGCATATCTGTATTTAGGGCATATACTAATCTCCTCGTCGCTTGTATTAGATTCGGGGGAACCATGTCTACGGCTGGATATGGATAAGGTTTATTCAATGAAAAGAAATATTTCCCACATGTTGAAAACCCCCGATCATCCACGCATCAGATACCACCAATGTGGCGATTTGACGTTTTTGACTCAATCCTTGCGCGACCTAAACAGCACCCTGATAGCAACTTGAAGGAGCATTTCGAGGAGGAAAATGAGCCCCAATTGCACCGGATCACCGGTGACATTGTTATAAGAAAGGACAAGTAAGTAATTCATCCTTTGGGCTAAGACTAGGCTTATATACTAAACTATCTTTAGGCAAGGCGTCCCATGTGTAATCAAAGCTGGCAATAGCAAGGCATGTTGGCTATTGCCGCAAGTTGAACCGGCCGTACACAAATATGTTGCGTCACGGAATATAGCGGCAGATCATACCCGACATGGTGCAAGCGGTATGCGGAAGCGCCTTAGGCCAGGCGAGATGGAAGGCGCTCATACCACTCACAAGGCTGCGAGTGATCGTATGAAGGATGCTACAACCCTGAGTTCTCGTGCAGGAAATGGGAGCAGCGAATATAACCTGGACACTACTTTGAGAACAAAAGGCTGTGTAATTGGGCACCGTTCCTTGGTTCCACGAATGGGATCACGAACGCAGAATATTGAACTTGGACCCGGGCCAGCCCAGTCATATAACACGAAATCAGCAATTCACGCACTAAAAGAATTTGGCCAACAGCTTTTACCATTGACTCAAACCGTTGAGGCGCTATTTCAGACTTTCCTCCCGGAGGCATATTCCAAATACACAGCAGTCTATGAGACCATTTACGATGGGAAAGCTGACAATGTTGACGACGCATTTGGAATATGGACCTCCCGCTCACTTGGCATCAAGGCGAATACCAACTTGAATAACTATAAGGATTTGGAGGACGTATGCCATGGGTGGTGTGCGATAGTAGTATTCGGAGACTTTGAGGGCGGCGATGCCTGCTTTCCTGAGCTTAGAGTCAAGATTGATTGTACCCCTGGTATGTAGAGACTCCCGCCTATCTTATCCAATTCTAATAAGTGACTAAGATATATTCTCTAGGTTCCATTATTTTCATGCGTTCCTATGCAGTGGAACATTATATTGGCTCTTTTGTGAGAAATCGTTGTAGTGTTGTCTACTTTACACATCAAGGAGTGCACGATGCATATGTGGAGAAGACGGGAAAGCCATTGTGGGAGTTCAATAAGATGCCTAAATGGTGGCAGAAGTTGCGCATGCATCTCAATGTATAATAATGTTCCTAATCATTGATTTTTCTATTTAGTATGGTTATATACTTTTGAGCTTGGCCTGCCCTCGTTTGCAAGGCTGTGCCCCCAAAATCATACGTCCAAACTATACGCCCAAAGCCATACCCTCAAAACCTTACGCCCAAAACCATACGCCCCAAACCATACACCCAAAGCAAAACCATACGCCCAAACCCATACGCCCAAAACCATGCGCCCAAAACCATATGCTCAAAAGCCATACGCCCAAAGCCAAACCATACGCCCAAAACCATACACCCAAAACCCTGCGCCCAAAACCATACGCCCAAAAGCCATACGCCCCAAGCCAAACCATACGCCCAAAGCCATACACCCAAAACCATCCCCCCAAAACCCTACGCCCAAAACCATACGCATAAAAACATACGCCCAAAGGCGATACGCCCAAAGCCAAACCATACGCCCAAAGCCATACGCCCAAAACCATACGCCCAAAACCATATCGCCAAAGACAGTCACCTAAAAGCATAGCTTTTTATACACCATAGTGAGCGCCCAGTTTAGCCAACTATCTGCAAGTTTAGGGTAAGTGATTGGCTGAACCTCAGACCATATTTAAATAGTGGCTAATATTTGGGTGAATAGCTTGCAAGGCATGTGAGATGTGACGCCTAAACCAATAGTCTTAGAATGAAAAGCCCAAAACTGAATGCCCAAAGCCATAAGCCCAAAGCTATACTCCCTGAATGAGATCACGAAATGATAAGCCGGAGACCATATCCTCAGGAAGAGAGGAATCGTGCACCCACCACTGTACAACTATACGCTTAGAGTTATGTACCCGGAATCATATACTTAGAAGTACTTAGAAACATACCTAGATTATACGCTTACAATCATATACTGAGAGTGATTTCTAAACACTATTTATCTCAAACAAGAAGCCCAAATCATAATGATAATGTGAGCACTATATTCAAATCCTATCTTTTGAGATAGCTGCAGGATTGCTATATGAAATATCCAAATAGTGGAGTCATCATAATAGACATACAAAATAATTAGGGGGTGTTTGGCCAGCCAATTCTGATCTCAAATTGTGATTTCAGATCAGAATTGAGAGGCCAAACACCCCTTAGATTTCAACCTGCCATTTGTTTAGTCACATAATATCACTCGTAGGAATAGGTGGGGCCCAGCACAGGGGCAAGAGTGGGGGAGGAGCAGACGGGGCCGTCTAGGCAATCAGCGGGGAAAGTAAAATACCCGCCCCGCCCCATAGCCCGGCCAGGGCCCCGTGTCATATGGGGCAGGGAGGAACGGCAAAGAGTTGACCCCAGGCCGGAGTAACGGCGGGGTCACAAAGTAAAAACCCGCCCCGCCCTGCCCCGTAACGAACACTACCCCCATGGCTTGTTCAAGATCTTAGATTGCTAGCTGTAAGCTTCGTTGAAGCTCTTTTTCGTTTCCATTGTTGCTCCGTTTGTGCATGTAACTTGGGTCTATGATTTCGGTGACTTGTGGGTTTTCAGGACATAGTTGCATAATTCGAATAGCTGTGCTTGGGGTTGTAACAGGTTTATTCCTGTCTAACGAAAATACAATAGGACAGGCGGTAGACCTGCTAACGCTGGTGCCAAGGGAGGCTTCAAGGGACCGGTAGCTAGAAGGATAATAGTTGAAGGACAGATTGGACTCAGGGATTGCCGTTCAACCAAGTCTATTCTTAGACTGAAGGTCTGTCAAAGTCTGCTGTCTCCTGCTAGCCAGGAGACTGGTTTTAAATACAGAACCCAAGAGCGATAGCCTTCCTGCAATCACGGTCATTACTAGTAGCTGCACACATACTGGCATCCTCCAATCCTGCAAGACCAAAGAAAGAAACATAACTCAGCCTCCACCAGTGCTACATGCCTATTCCATACCTGGAATCCTAAATATAAACTTCCCGCAAAGCAAACTAAATATGGCAATACGGTAGCATAGCCTATCTGACTCAGAGACAGTGGCGGAGCTGAAATCAAATCAAATAAACCATATATAAATCAACTAAACATAGGAGATCCTGCACTGCCCGCTTCTGTGTACCCTTACTGGAACATGTACTCATGTTACAGGGGTTAATGGAGCAGGGATACTGTACTTATGCTTCCTTACCATTCCTTCATTCTTTCCTCCTAGCATCCACATGATTACTAGACTTTTTTCTTTTTTTTTCTTTTTCTCTGTATTTGAACCAATCGTAGGAGCCTGTATTGGGTTTCTAGCCCAAGGTGCAGCTGATAGTGTTCGGTACGGGGCCTCCTGGGCCCCGAACAACGCAGGCTCAGGGCCCAATTCCCCGCCCTGCTCCGCTGAACGGCCCGGGGCGGGGCATCCTTTTTTAGCGTTCCCTGCCCCAGCCCCCGGCCGCGCCCGTTCCCCAGACTGGTCCCTATTAAAACAGGTGGGGAGAAACAGGGCCCCGTCTAGCGAATGAGTGGGGACTTGCCCTGCACGGGGGCGGGGCCTGCTGAGTGAAAATCCGCCCCGCCCCGCCCCGTAATTAACTCTAGAAGCTGTGCTAGTAATAGGATTCTCGGGAGTACAATGGGGTGAATAGGAATTTCTGGTAACGGGATCAGGGATCTAATATTACCATTGACGTTGGTGGGGGCGTCAACACCACCTTATCATAACACCAAGCTTTTATTCCCCTCCACCAGACATGTCAAGATATAAGTTCACACAAGCAGGAAACCAACCCCCCACCGAAGCACCGCGGAAGGCCAGAACGGTACTTGAGTCCAATAATTATCGGATATTTCCCCACTCAATGCAAAACAATGCGGTCAGATAATCACCGCGTAATTTGGATTAGCCAGGCATTGACAAAAAATCATGCGGGTACCTGCATTCTCCATGTGAAAGCCCCACCCAACCCAAAAACCTAACCCATTAACCCCCCCAGTGAGAAACCCCGTGGGCCCATTTAAGGTATTTTCCGTTCGTGAAACTAATGCCTTCGGTGTCTGTGGGATCTATTAACATATCATACCACACCCGTATTATCCACTCAAGCCTGATAGAATGCCAGCACAATCAGAGTAAGCGGAATGACTTCGTTTAGTAAACACAGTGCTACGGTCGACACCCGTCTGTCCTGCTGCTATCGCAGCATCTTACATTGGTCACCACGATGCCCTTTGCATTACAATCGAAATTAGTCTACTTACTGTGATGTGGTCGTCTGCGATCACTTATTGGATACTATTGCCTAAGGTGGGGCGTCGTATGCTTCACAGGTGGTCACTTGGAGGCTTGTTCCTTGCACTACGGGTCGGTGATTTGGGGGCAGAAACGTAAGCCTCAAAAAGGCTCGAGATGGGATGGGTCTCTCCCGTGATTCTGGTATAATCGCTTTGCTTTTGCTCATCTTCTGAGCATTGGATTTGTTTGTTTTCACGAGGGTACATCGCTGCTTAAAACCCTTATTTATCTAGATACGCTGGGACAAACAGAAACCTGACTCGGAAGAGTAAATAATGATATAATATTAATCTTATACTTAATGCACCCTAATTTATTACACCAGCAAACAAAAACTAACCACTGTACCGCATTACCAAGACTAAGGCAGTGTAAAGCCTCCCTTTGCCAACTTCTGAAACACCCCCTTAGGATCATACTTCTTAGCAACCTTCACTAATTCTTTCACCTGTGCGTCTCCATTGCTACCAATAACCTTCTGATCAATACCAGCGTCGTTGAGGAACAAGTACGGCTCGAACAGGCTCTTAGCCTTCGCCATGTCCTCGACCCGTTTCATGAAGCTAATGGAGAGTGGGAGTGTGACCCGGTCACCAGACGGGGGCGCCCAGGTGTTTGTCAAGCAGAGCCATGTTTGGGCCTTCTCCGCCACACCCAATGTGTTTCTGCCCCGAGCCTTGCCGTGAGCCACAGTTGATGCGGCGATGGGCTGGAAAGAGAAGGTAATGTAGAACCTGGGGATAGAGGAGATGGTTGTGTTAATGACATAGGTCTTTTGAAAGAGGGCGGTGATATCGTGATAGAAGTCCGAGGAGACACCAATGCTTAGGGTTTGGAACTCATATTTGGGCAATATGGTAGTTATTAGAATTTTGAAACCTTTTTGGATCATTCGCATGAAACGAGAATACTCACGGAAGAGGAGGTTCAAGAGCAGCATCGTCTTCACCGCCAGCCTCTATCGCCATTTCTGGCAAACTCCTCTGCTTGCTGCTATCGCTCTTGGGCCGGCCCTAAAGATAGCATCCATGGATGCCGGCTTCTGGCCACTAGCGTGAAAAACTGTCACCATGAAGCCGGTCGAATGCAACTGCGGGACATAAGAAAGGCTAGGGATAACCGCCGCATCAGGGTCACTCAATTGGCCATTTGTCTGATACTCGGCGATAGCATCAGTGACATTGTTATTCTGCTGAGATAAGAAAAACGTGTTCCCGCCCCAGACTTTTCCATTGGGGATCGGGATGGCAAACAAGTCGAACAGAGTGCCAATTCCAAGGTTCTTGCTCCCGCCTTTGAGCGCTTAAAACAAGTCCTTATTCTCCGTAGCAGATGCCGTGACGATGCTCCCATCTGCGGTAACAACTTCGAAGCTAGCGACGGTGTCGCCTTCGATTTTGTGACTGGTTGAGATGTAACAGTTTCCTGTACGAGTGGTTAGGCCCCAGACGCCGACACTAGGGACTCTACCACCAACAACAGCGAGGTTGTAAGGTTTTAGGAATTTGTAAACGTTAACCCATCTATTCCCCAAGCCAACAGAGACAAGATCCTATAATTTTGAGAGCGCTAAGGTGGTGAGGTTCTGAAGAGAAATGAGGATTTCGTCGGAGGTGCTTGCACTCCCAAGGAAGGCGGTATGGCGGCCTGAGGGCATGGCGAATGGCATGGAGAAGAAATTGATGATTTTAATCAACTTTGCTATATCCTGTGCTGAAGTCCGCACGAAGATTGCTTGTGCGGGCAGCGCTGCTCTCAGAGACCTATTGCGATTCCTCTGCGTTAGTACCATGCTTGCTAACGCGCCGATAAACAATTCGGATAGGGAGTGGTCGAGCTCACCAATTAATACTCATACTAGCATTATACCCAGCCAAGGGCTGCCCGGTCTACTATGCAAGTGCTTTACCGTCTTAACCCTACACCCGATGAAATTGGGCGGGTGACAAACAGGGGTATTTGGTGGGCAAAAAGTGAATCATCAAGGTTAGGATTATGAAAGAATTACTGGTAATTAATCCCTGTTCGTCATAGGCCCAGTTTCGTCATCGGGCCAGTAGAAACTGTATCATACCACCAGCCTGCCCCTGGCCTGACCTCTCTCCGGTTTGCTGAACCTTGTGTTTAAGTCCTTCATGTAGGGAATCTGGTGTCGTTGGTTATCACACCAGTCTAACACACTGGTGGTCCCCGGTTCAAGCCCGGGCAAAATCACTTGTCTTTTTTCTCTCATAATCCTTTTTTCCATCATCTGGCATAATGTCATTGTTTACGTACTTAGATACTAGGGATATTTTAGTCCACGAACAACTCCTGACAATAGAGCGTTTTGGCCACCCTCCCGGGGGAGAAGTTTTGAGCTCAAAATTTGACTTAAGCTAAGATATATAGAGTAAGGATTGGCGGGTGGCTAAGGTGATTCTTTACCTTGCGGTAGGCAGAGCCAATTTGATTTATCTCCTAGCCAACCCCGTTTAGAATGTTGAGCATTAGCCTATTTGAGTAACCCGGAGCAAATATACACGGCCGTTCTGGCTTCCATAATGGCAATGCTGAACAGTACTGTTTCCGCGGTATTCTGAGCACTACACCACTTCTGAAGCACAACGTTTTTCCTATCACGATTACCCAAATAGACTAGTGTTAGTATCTAGCGCTGGCCATGATTACAAGGTAAGGGATAGGTTATTGCCGGTGTGGCAACGTACTCGAGTACTCCCTCTTCGGTTTAGCATTCTACTAGCTTATTCCCCAGAGCTCAAAATTTGAACTACTCGAATATAGTTGAAGATAATCGGTTATACTCGACGATGCTGGAGCGATGGCCATGATTAATCGCTCGACCAGGCCCCTGTTTCATTGATCATTCGATCATAGCCGAGCATACCCCGCATTATACGCTCGATTATGATCGTGTCCATCACTAGTAGCAGCTCATAATTCTCGTCGAAAGACATGCTGATGGTATGTGGGGGAACTTGTCTGAAGGTATTGAGCGTAGTTGTGACCACCTCCGGGCTCATAACTTGCTGGAGGACGCACGATCAAGGCCAGAATCGAAGTACAAAGTGATGGGACTGACTAAGGAACGAAGGTGAGGAATAGTTATTTTCTTGCTTGTTCGCCTATAGACACGCCTGAGTCAGCCCAACTTATAGCTATACGCAACATGAATGTGACAAAACTCTGGATCGAAGTACTGCTATCAACAGAGAAAGTTGTGTGAAGAAAGAATAAAGGATATCAGAACGAGTACATATAATTCGGTGACACACCCTTCTGATAATTGAGGGCTGAGGAGAGTCATTTAAATACAAAGATCAATGCCAACAATTCCTTCAGTTTCCTTAACATCACACCATTTCCTTACATTCTCACGGCATGTCGGGGCCCTATCCCCTCTGCCCCTCATTTCTTCACCACTTTAACATCTCATCTTGCAGTGTGACTCCGGCGAACCATCCGATATCCTTCTAGTATGTTCTAAGTTATTGGTAAGAGCGGGGTAGGAGGTATGATGTCTGTTGGAAATAGTGAAATGGCCACCTGCTATACCTAAGGCTTAAGTGAACGAAAAGCCAAACCATAGAGAGCTTAATTCTATCTGAGGGACCGGAGGGCCAGCTATTTATGCTGCGCAACAGGAACACATATCCAAGGTAACAAAAAGAAGACGACAGAAATCTGATGCGCTTAGAGTTACACCAATGATCAACTAATTTAGTGAAAATAAATGAAAAATCCAAAGTGAATGAGTTGAGCTTAAATTCTGATGGCATTGAAGTGAAACTAGTATGAACTAGGAAGTGTTGTCGTACTCGAGAACGTAGAGAGTGCATATCCGAAAGTATAATTGCAACAATGTCCGATTGCCAGCAACGGAGTGAGTGCCGGTGATCAACAACAGAATGTAACATCAATATGACCGCGGTTATTTCCTAGATGCTTAGGCCCAGGGGACCAAGCAACTGGTTGAACACCCCCGGATCTGCTATCACACTGAGGTGACATTTTTGAAAGTCCCTATTAGAAATGCCTCATTGGGCATACTGATTCCCTCCCTCATTTCCTTTGTTTTCCTTGCCTTTCCTCTTTTCCCAAACCGTCCGGCAACTCCTTAATCGCTTCAACACAAATTATGCTTGTTCACATATGCCGGTAAGCTAGGCCTCACTCGAGAAAAATCATTTCGTCTGATCACTAGATCAATTCTCAAGTCCTCAATTTTCAACAACCACCGCCGTACCTCATCCAGACTTCCCGGATCCTGCCGATCGTGTCCTCCCTTTGCTTTCTTTTCCTTCCTCTTTTGTTATCATACAACTCAACCAGTTCGATACATATCAGGCTCATTGACTCCAACCACTTCATTTGACTCTACGGAAATCCTTTTATCCGATCACTACCACAATTTTGAAACCAGCCATTTTCAATGATTGCCCACCATCCCGCCTCACCCCGCCACCCCGAATACTCCCAGCCATCCTTTTTTCTTCTTTTCCTTCTTTTCCTTTTCTCTAGCTATCACCCAACTCCTTAACTAGTTCAATTAAAATTACTCTGTCACTTCATTGACTTTACTTCACGCTGCTGAAATCCTTTAGTCTGATTACTGCCTCAATTTTCGAACCCGCTATTTTGAACAGTCCCCACGTCCCACGTCCCATGTCCCACGTCCCACGTCCCACGTCCCACGTCCCCCTGGCCTCCCGATTCCACCCTACATCTATTTTCTTTCCACATATTTTCTCCAGCTGCCACCAAACTCCTTAACAGCTTCAAGGCAAATTATTCTCGTCTGCTCCTTACCCCCACTTCCAACTCCTCTATTTTCAACAGTGCCCTGCCTTCCCACCCACTCCCGCTGTCCCTGCTATCTATCGGGAATCGTCGCAGCCATCCCATGGCATGGTCTGTAGTGCTACACCTACCTGGGGAAAGCCCTCTGTCACACTATAGGGCCCGCCGTCTTAGCCAATGAGGCCTCTCCTGCGATTGTGCTGCCTTCGACAAACTGCTGGAGGCAGTCCAGTCCCATCTGTGGCTCATAGCAGCCCTCTGACAGGGCCCCCATACCATCCAGAGAAAAGCATCTCCACGAAAAAGATTTTATTCTCTTAATAAAACCTCTATCCATCCCCAAGCCACGGAAATAGATCCCCCGGGCCATAGGAAACATCCCCAAGAAAAATGCCTGCTCTATAGAATATTTTTTAAGACCTCCCGAGATTCCAAACAATCCCATTGGCTAACCTAGCCATTGCATATGCTTTAGGTTGCATGACCAACCACGGGCCGTCTGGTTTTCAACAGCATCCACTAGTGCGCGCGCTATTCTTGATATTAGAGCGTTTTGGCCACCCCTCGGAAGTGAAAATTCGAGTTCAAATTTTGACCTCTCAGCAATAAGCTAGTAGAATGCTAAACCGAAGAGGGAGTACGTTGTCAAACCTGCAATAACCTATCCCTTACCTTGTAATCATGGCCAGCGCTAGATACTAACACAACCAGTAGTCCATCCTGGTAATCGTGATAGGAAAAACGTTGTGCTTCAGAAGTGGTGTAGTGCTCAGAATACCGCGGAAACGGTACTGTTCAGCAATGCCATGATGGAAGCCAGAACGGCCATGTATATTTGCTCCGGATTACTAAAATAGGCTAATGCTCAACATTCTAAACGGGGTTGGCTAGGAGATAAATCAAATTGGCTCTGCCTACCGCAAGGTCAAGAATCACCTTAGCCACCCGCCAATTCTTACTCTATATATCTTAGCTTAAGTCAAATCGTGAGCTCAAAATTTCTCCCCCGGGAGGGTGGCCAAAACGCTCTATTGTCAGGAGTTGTTCGTGGACTAAAATATCCCTAGTATCTAAGTATGTAACAATGGCATTATGCTAGATGATGGAAAAAAAGGATTTTGAGAGAAAAAAGACAAGTGATTTCGCCCGGGCTCGAACCGGGGACCACCAGTGTGTTAGACTGGTGTGATAACCAACTACACCACGAAACCATGACAACTTTGGTGAGCACGGTAACGTACAGATGTTGGTGTTGGGAGAAAAACTTTCCCTTCACCTTATCGCAACACTATCCTAACGGTCCCCCACTGTCCCGCTTCTCGCCCCCGCCGAATAGCTGAACCTCTTCCCCGAACCGCGCTCCCATCTACTTCTCCATAGCTGCCGCCCAGGATTGTCCTCCAGATCGATCCTTGACCCATGCGGCAGGAGAGCCAAGCCCACGAAGCTCGACCGGACATCTTGTTTGATCCAGCTCTAATGGCACACCTTATTGGAATTCCATGTCCCCCTTGAATAGCGCCGTGATATTGCTAAAGTTATGGGATTGTGATAATCCTAAGAACCTTACCCCCAATAATGCCTCCGATTTTGCTGTCCTCCCGTCAGTTCTCCCGCCCGCCCCGAAGTGAGCCACTCAAGCTTCTGACAATGACTCTGCCCCGCACTCTTCCCATCATGGCAGCCTCGGGCCTCCAGGGCGGCGGTCGCTTTGACCAATCTCAAACGCCACATTACATCACCTGCAGAGATCTGCACCCCTGCGATCCTTTTCTGGACGACTAGCCTCTCCCCCGGTTGCTCTCGACCAGATCTCCAACAAAATTACCAACGGTGCCGGTGTCCCACTCGATTTAGAAAATGCCTATACCAAACCCTACATAACGCGCTCGTAAGATCAGGGGGAGCTTCGCGAATGTTGCCGGAGCGCAGGCCAATGCCCACTTTTGAGGGGGAGCACGGCCGCGCTGGCACTGGGGGGTCATTGACCAGTGGAGGGTGTATGAGATTGCAGAGGGACTATGGTGATGTCGATGAACGTGCAGTGATTGATTCCTCCGATGAAGACGACGATAGTAGTGCCGAGGAAAGCGTTGGATCAAATTCACCTGTGAGTAAGGAAGAGGGGAGGGGAGGGAGGGCCTCTGCACTCAGAAATGCTTCCGGCACCAGCAGTAAAAGTAGCACCGTGAGAACGGAGGAGAGAGTAGATAAAGGTACAGGTATAATCAAATTTTGATCAGGATTGTGGGCGATTCCGCTGGGGGCCGAAGTAAGAGAAAAAAGAAAAGAGGTGGAATATACACCAGGAAGGGGGCTATTAGTATGCGGAAGACAACCATTAGTTTACTGGCTACTGCGGAGGCCGAACATATGTTCCCCAAGTAAAAAAAGAATATCTTAGAGTCATAATTTCTCCTTTGTCTTTTATCGCCATATGTTATTCACCCATACTCGACAGGATTTTTAATCATAGCCCTAGGTATGGTCAGTAGACAAAATTAACAGCGCATCAACAAACATGAAAAACTCCTGCCTTGACAACAGCGGTCCCCCACCAACCCCAATGTCATGAAAATAAAAATGAAAATAAGTAAAAAATGAAAATTTATAGTAGAATATAGAGTAGAAACTAATATGGGATCCAGAGAAATTTCTTTAGCTGGTGCTGAACATGAGAGTAATGAGAAAGGTTGCGTTGATAGCAATCATCGGTGTGCGGTTAATTTTGCCCACGCACCGTATCTTCTCTCAATTGCTTTACTATAAGCAAGATTCTCACTTTTTGAACTTTAACTACCTTTCCATACAATACCCAATCAAAAAGAAAAAAATACAGGCCTCTTTTTTCTCCTGAATAGCTTCCCGCAGATGTTTTTCTTTGGAAAAATTCGTTGTTAAGGTCAACTAATTCAATTTTGCATTTGCCTGTTTTGAGGACCCGGTTCTCGTCACCGCGCACTGCACCACTGTCCATTAGCCTTTGCTGAGTAAGCCTTCACCAAGACATTTTGCCTAGCGGTCGTAAAAGAGAGTAAAATCTGACATTTTTCCTCTCTTTTCTTATACCCTTCTTAGCACCCTACCATCGAACAACACAGAATCCAGACAAACACTTTGGAACAAAGAGTCAACATCAACCAAAATTAAGCAATAGCAATGGCAGTTCCCCTCGTTATCAGATCGGCAAGACCTATTGCTTTCCGCTATGCTGGGGCAAGACCTGGTGCTCACTTTCCTGGTTTGTATCGCCCATCCAGATACTATACAGCTTCTCTGTTATACGAACCTGTCTTTGAAACTATTTTTTGTGTACTAATTTGATGGTTTAGCCTACTGGAAGCAACACTTCCGATGACCACCCCACCCACCAAGGCAGCAAAGGATAATTCACGCCCGCTCAATATGAACTGCAAACCGATATGGTTGTAACAATCCTATTGTTCCTGTGTTATGTTGCAACAGGTAACGACCTTACTTAACGATATCTTGAGTCTTCTTCTTGTCTTTGCGGATAAGACGGAACTGGCTGGTTGTCTTGGAGCCCCACTATCTCCTGAGATAGTACGGAACTGTCTTGACCTCATATAGTACTATCTTCATAGTTCTATATTATCGACGCCCCTCTTCAGACTGTCACAACAGTTGCAGGCATCACTAGTTTGTCTGTAGACTATTGGTAGAATTCAATAGCGTAAAGATAAAGAGAATTGTGTTGCAACTTCTTAGTATAGAAAAGTACTTAGATGATTGTGTGAAGATCCTATCTTCTAGGTCTTTGTTTGTTTGTTTTTTTGTAATCATGCATTTATTGTTTTAGGTACAAAAAGCCTGATGCAGCGCGAGCTATGGAGAAAACAAAAGCTATAAATCCAAAAGTCCAACCGCCCGCTTCAGCTCTTCATGGGAAGAAATCAAAGCTCCAGCTACCATAGGAAAAGCCCCCCTCGCCTAGCACCTAACATCAGCAAAAACGGACCCTGCTTCTCATCCGTCGGTGTTGTGTCCTGACGCAAGCGACGCATCTCCTGTGTCCCATGCGTCCTGTGCGTCCTGACTTACGTTGCCACGCCCCAATACATCCCACGCTTCCAGATGCTACCTGGCAACGTTCCTTGCGTCCTGACGCAACCTGGCGCCCTCCCTACATCTGGACTACCCCAGACTCTTTCTCTCATCTCTTCTTTCTCCTGATGCGGCGATAGCTCCTCATCACCTCTTCTCCGCGTCCTGACCCACCCCTCATC
>Ga0307510_10006045_pt1 | contig 14433 bp, 19 predicted proteins | sample 12_EM_MG_FD_207224 | JGI IMG/M metagenome (GOLD analysis project Ga0307510, IMG submission 207224) | Populus trichocarpa ectomycorrhiza microbial communities from riparian zone in the Pacific Northwest, United States - 12_EM | ecosystem: Host-associated > Plants > Roots > Unclassified | place...
GACCTCCCACCCCCCCCTCCCCCACCCCCCCCCCCCGCCCCGCCCCCCGCCGCCCCGCCCCCGCGGCCGCCCCCCGCCGCGCCGCCCCCCCCCCCAGAAAGAAATTGGACTGTAAAGTGTCGTACTGTCACCGCATGGCGGGCGCTAAGACTGAGCGACATTGTCTTGGAGCGAGAGAGAGATGAGGTGGGGGAGGTGAGACGTCCACGAGTTCTGTGACTTCAAGTCGTCCTTCCATCTTTTATGGTATGGTCAAGAGACGGCGGGGAGATGGGTGAGGCCTTGTGAGAACTGATGACAACGGACCACCTCCATGATCTCCAGAGTCGAAAGACACAGGCATAGGTAACTCCACCTCTTCTTCCTCATCCTCCCCCACTTTGCGTGGCTGGGACGCCGTCGTCGTCTGTGCACGGGGTGCATCCCCTTCCTTCGCGTTTTCGGTCTTGGAAGCAGTCTTGGCCTTGTTGAGAGCATCGGAAAATGATATTGAGGAGGAGGAGGATGGCGACGTCGTCGTGTTTGGAGTCCCCTTTGCTACGAGTTCCGCCAGCCCACCCCATAGCGTGCGATCATCCGGCGATGGAGGTGAAAGGTGTTACTGCCGTCACTCTTGGGGTCTGGTTTCGGCGTCGCGCGCCACGATGGCGACGCACTTCAGCTCTTATTATCATCTTCATTGTCTGAGCTGAGTATCAGCTGGTCCTTTTGTTATTGTTCGCGTCATTACTTTTCGCAAACGGCGACATTGCTGCCCCGTCGCGTTGCGCCAGCGTGCGCGCAGGTCAAAGTTCTCATGTAGGCCGCAGAGGTCATGTTCCGTTGGAGCAGCGAAGCGCGTGGGCCATGTATGTGACAGTGCCTGTTCAGCGGTGAGGCGACGTGCGGGATTGGGATGGAGAAGGGCAAGGATGAATTTCTTGGCTGTGATGTGGGGAGCGAAAGTCAGATAAGCACATTCCCACAAGCCGCGATTGGATACGGACCTCACCGAAGATCGAGGAGGGGAGGGGCAACATACTTGAGCTTCCGGTGGACGATACCATGGCCATGCAGTACTTCACGCTGGACAAGACGGGACTAGCGATAAAACGAAACGCATCAGTTTCTTGTTGCTATCACTGGGTGAAAGACAACTGAACGAACCGAAGCACTGCTACAGCATCTCGTTCCGAGAAGTGGCCGCGCTGACGGAGTCACTCAAAGAGCTCGCTACCAACAGCAAGCTCGAAAGCGAGGTTGTATTTTGTCCGAGACTCGAACCATTCCTAGAATTTGACCTACAGAAAGACAACCAAACATGTTAGGGCACAAACGAGGACGTGCGTGCAGGCACATCATGGAGAAAAGAGGGGGGGGCGAATACCCACGATTGGATGATCGAGACCCTGGAGGATCCCATCTCACTCCACACGGTCTCCTCATTCCTCTTGACTTTCTTCTTTGGAATGGCCTTCAGTGCGACCTCGTGTGTGATGTCACCAGGCGCCGTCTGGACGGAGAGATTTCGCATGGCCGTGAAGGAGACCGGGGAAGCAGGGAGAGAGTTGGGGAACTTGGGGGTGGCGGTTGAGGGGAGGCGTGGGCCACTGGCAGCTGCGCGGCGCTCAGCGAGGGCTCAGCGTTCTGGTGGTACCTGTTATGTCGCGAGCTGCTATATGCGATGACCGTCATGCGGGGTTTGTGATATGTTTACAGCATCGTTTTAGAGTGTATACACCCGAGAGACTCTCACACGTACCATGACGCTTCCAAATGGGCCAATCCCGAGGACGTCCTGGATCTCGTACTGCTTTTTCCTGTTCGCTGAGGGCAATTGGGCCATCACCTTTAGGGAGAAGAGCGAGAACACCTTGCTGTGATTACGCTGATAGAGTCCGCATCGGTGACTATGCTCTCTTTCCACTTTTAGGTGGTTTCTTCGGTCGAGCAGGGAAAGGATGTGCCAGGTGCAGAAGTGGTGAGGGAAAGAAGAGAAAATGTCGTGAAAGCCAGCTTGCCAAGACAACGGCGGCAACCCCGGAAGCTGGAAGGCCCATTCCGCTTTCCGCCGTCACCCTGCCGTGCATGATACATGCCAACCACATGTCTGAATACATTGATTTCCTGCTGCAATTATCCTGAAGCAAAGCCCGCATATAAAAAATCACCTGGCTTCTCACTTTCCTGGTCTCAATTTTGGCCTGCTAGAAACGCCAAACTCAAAGGAGATCTATAACCCAATCACATCCCAAATACATACACTCCCTCCAAGCCCTAACAAATAGCCCTGTCCTGTTGTAAATAGTCTAGATTTCTCATTTCAGGTGTTTTTAGGTGTGCACAGTCCAGGAATACCTTTTTTTTTTTTTTTTTCATATTTTGTCTCAATTCAGGCCTGACTACATGAGCACTTAAATTATTTTTAAAAACTAATGTATAGGGCTTAATCTACTTCTAAATGTGATCCAAATGCACTTGGTTTCAAGTGATTTGGTGGTGTTTTGAGGGAGCATCTAATTCAAGACAACAAACTATCATCTATCTATCTATCATTATATCATTGCCTATTACATAAGACTTCTCGGTCTTCTCGGAGACGGACGCAATTGGCCCTGTGTTGTTGTGCCAAGCCAATGTCCACCTCCGCCTCCGCCTGTGCCACTGGCACTGCTTCCTCTTCCTCGCCAGTGCCTACAACAATATTATTCGGCTCAGTTCGCAGACAATCGTCTCGATCGCCGAGATGGCCGATTGTTCACAAGCGTAATTCCTTGACATCGCGTCGCCTGTCGCCTTCCGCTCTGAGCGCCGCCGCGGCAATCATGACAATGACGGGCTCGCGCCGGCTCTGACTCGGATGTTTCTTTCATGTGACCGACTCGGACCCGCCATGACGACACCTGTGAGCTCTCGTGCTATAAACTTCAACGTACCCTGCGTTCAGTGTGTACTGGCACTTGGCATCATCCTGATCATGATGAGATGATCAGGATCAGGAACTCACCACCCAATGCACCATCAACAGATTCAGCACGCGCTCGGCACCGCGACCGTGACAATGCGGCCGTGCAATGGGACGTCCTTCGTAACATGACAATTCTTCCTCGTTTTCCTCTCCTTCGTCGCGCGTCAGATAAGCTCAACGACAACCTACGGGGAATGCGCAGCTCCAAAAAAACAAGCTCACAATGGGCCAGCCGGGCACGTCGTTTTACTCATTCACCTTGCGTGCCTTTGCCTTCCATCCCACACATTTTGTGCTTGCACTTCACGCATGGCTCCTCAGAGTCTCAGACACATTGCTCTCAGACTCAGACAGTGGGGCATAGGGCGCAAGCATAAAAAAGGAATCTGTGGTGTGGGATGGAGGCACAGGTGAATGAGTAATGACAGGAATGGTGATGGATCTATAGATAGATCACAAAGCTGGCCCCAACAAGAAAGGGTATGACGAAATCCGGATTTTGACTCATCTGCTGCTCCTAATCCCTGCCCTGCTACTAGCAGTACCCCCTGGGGAAAATCTTCCTTCATTATCCCTTGCGCCAGATCACTCCAACGTCATCGTCGACGTCAATAATGAGAATGTGACGTCCGACGATACGACTCAAACCGGAGGAGATACACACTGGATGCAAGGAGGCTCAGGCTGCAGGCATAGGGGCCATGCGCAGTACCATACCCGGATACCCGGTAGACTTGCTGACTGACTTGATAAGAACGTAGAGTATTTAAACGGGACGTAGGATACAGCAAGATCCAGTGTTCCATCTCTCCCATCTCTAACACCTAACACCCATCGCTTTACTCAATCGGTAACAAGTCGCCTTTCTCACGAACCAGCCCAGCCCCAAACATCCTCGTACTAGTAGCACCAGCACACGCGTGCATCAGCAGCATCATCATGGCCCCTGTGTCCGAACTAGAGTCCAAGTTCTACTACACCGGCCTGCCCTCGCAGCCGCCCTTGGTCGCGCGCACGAGCACGACGCCGTGGTCGCCGCCGAAAGACTCAGAGGAGGCAGAGCTGCAGCGCAAGGAGCTCAGGCCGGCCTCCCACCCCGCGCTCCACGCGGTCTGGGAAGACGGCTTGGCGAACAAGGTGTTCGACCTGCTCAAGACGATGGAGGTGAAGTGGACGAGCGCCGACATCCTTCGGATCGGCCACGAAGGCCTCGCGGTGAGGCCTTACCCCGTCATCCTCTGGCTTGGCGTCGTCCCCGGGTCGCTCTCACGCGACGACGGCGACGTCGTGGCTCACGGGTGCAAGAAGATTCTCGAAGAGCACGGCATCTCTGACGTCGATGTCGAGATCCGCGAGGCGATCTTCATCCAATAGGTCGGTCTCGAATAAATGCTTTCTCGAGTACACGCCGTACACCGTCTCCGGCCCTACTTTCTTACTGTCCATTCTGTCTCCCAGTCCATGCCTTTGGCTGAGGGTGGCGAAGGCGTGGGGATTCGGACCATTCTGAAAAAATAGTATCTGTGTTGTCCACATCCTTTTTCAGACATAAATTCAATAGTAAATCCTCTCGGGGGTCTAAATTCGAGAAACAAACAAAACTGTAGACATATAAGGAGTCTTCATCAAATCAACGTTACCAACTACTTTGTGCTTTCATTTCGATGCGTGGCGCCATTGGGCATTCGATCATTGTTCATCCGACGAGCTGCATGTCGGTAGTCGTCTCCACGGGGTCGGGGTGACCCTCCGCGGTACGCATCGCACGCTCGACCTGCTGCTGGCGGAGCCATTTATTCGGAGGTATGAAGTACCAGCTGAGGATCGCAAAGATCGTCACCGAGCCAAAGATGACGCAGGCAAAGTTGAACGTGGCAGCCGACACAGGGAAGTAGAACGGGGAGATCATGACCTGTCGTTATAGCCCGTCGTGGTCAGCCGCGCCATCTCATCGCATGTAGGTGAACGAAACGCACCGAAAAGATGAGCCCGTTGAAGAGCACGGTCGAGAGGTACATCGGTCGCGCCCAGCGTCCGAGGTAAAAATGCGACGTCTTGAAGGCGTGCGGGGTGAACGTGAGGCGGAGGAGCGCGATGAGCCCGTAGGCCGCAATGGTCGGCACGCCTCCCGCCGATATGAGCGATGTGAACGCGACCTGGCTCGGCAGGATGGTGCACAGCAGCACGGCGGCAAAGACGAACATGACCGTCACCGCGTTCCTCGGCTGTTTGTCCGCATTCACGCGTCCTATCCAGCCCGAGAGCGGGAGCACGCCGTCGCGCGCGACGGCGAAGATGAGTCGCGATGCGGCCACCACGGCTATGCTAGTATTCTGGTGCAGCAGGGGCACACGAGCGTGACGTGGCCGTTTAGCCTAAGCGGTAAAAGGAGTGAGAGATGGACGACCGCGCACCATAATGAGACCGAGCACGGCGATGATGGTCATGAAGATGCTCGGACCTTTGCCGAGGGCGAGCGCATACATGAGTACGAACGGCTGAGGGGCGTCGAGCGAGAAGAACGTGTCCAAGTCCGGGATACAGAACAGAAAGAGGATGGTCGTGATGAAGCCGAGCACGCCGGTGGCGATCGCGCTCGAGAGGATACCCCGACCGGCGACGACGCTGTTGAAGGGGGCAAAAAGATAGGCATGACATGAGGAAGGATGCGCGACAAGGGGCCGATGAAGATACGCACTGCGCGTGCTTCGTTTCTTCAGCGATATGGCCCGAGGCATCGAAGCCAGTTAGGGTTCCCGCGGTGAAGAGGCTTTGGGGAAACCCCATCAAGTTCCGTTCTGATCGTACATTCAACCACAAACTCACAAAGACAGAATCCAATTCCATCCCGCAGGGGCACCTGTTCCGTTGTCTTTTCATGTGCTAGTCAGCGCAACGAAGAAACCGAAAGTGTTTTCGTTCGTTTGGACGTACACTTCGAAGTGAAGACGAACTCTGCGGAACGGAACCCGTAAGTGTTGTGGACGGCGATCGGGAGCCAGATGAGGCAGAGGAAAAAGTCGAGCATCATGATGAAGAGCGCAAAGCGGAACACGACCTTGTACCACTTCGGCGGGAGATAATTGATCGCGATCGACAAGAGCAACATGAGTTCGGAGATGCCCCAGACGAACGCCCGCCATTTCAAGTTCTCGTTGCCGATGCCACCAGGGAAGTCAACCTCCCAAACGGCAAGCTGTGACACGATATAATTCGCTGTTGCCTACACAAGGAAAAACGCCGTTTAAGCCGCGGAGTAACAAAGGCTATATCGCCCGTGCCATACCTGACAGTTTCCAGCCGTGAATGTCATCCAAGCCGTGGTCGACCACCAAGCGACGAGAAAGCCAAAGAACCGGGCATATTTTGGTCCTGCGCTTTCGGCGGCCCATATGTAGATGGAGCCACTCAGAGGCAACGCAGAGCAGATTTCAGCAAGGACGGCCGCGGTGATGAACATGAAAACCATGGTTATGAGGTAGGAAGACCTAAAGGTTATCCGTTAGGACGGAATTGTTTCAACACGCCGCGGGTTTCGCGTTAGATGTACCATACTGCCGCGGGCCCACCGGCTTGCAGACCCAGGAACAGGGCAACCCTAAAGGCAGAGTGGTGAGCTCAAGCGGTTTCCTCGGAAGTGTGAAGATATGCTATGCAGACCTGACACCACCAATAAAATTCAAAGCGCAAAAGCTCGCGGCGAAGCTCTCAAACAAGTGCCAAGTGCGATGCAAAGACTGCGTGGGTGAGGGAGCAACAACAGACTCAGCATCACATGTCGCGACTGATCCCAAAAAAACAAGCTCTGCGCACCTGCTTGTAACCAAGTTGTTGCTAAGGTGAAAGAGAGAACGTCAGCGATTCCTGAATCTGCCCCAACCCCCAAAAGGAGGGGGAAGGGGGGAAAGGTAAGTGTGACACTGGGGGCTTCCCTACGCAGGTCTGAGCACTGATCAGGTTCGAGCGGTATGATCTCAATCCCTGCCTACAAGAGAGGGCCCACCCTCTCTCCCCCCCTTCACCCGCACGCCACCAGCCTTCTACCCCCCTCCATAGGACAGGGAGAGGAACGGGTTTTATGCGCACGGAGAGCAGGGGGGCCAGGCAGGCAGGGATACCCGCAGCCATCCAGGGTTACACGTTACACCACCGTGAACGGGGACGTTACCGATTGACAACAGTGATGCTCTCAGCTCCGCTTCGGGTATTCTGCCACCACAGTGTCGCGGACAGTGATCTTCACCAGCTGAAGCACATCACTATCGATGGAGGCGACCTCTTCGTGGTCCCCTTTACTCTTGACAGAGGGTGCTGACATGGTGAGTGTTGGAGCTGGTAGATAGCGGGGCGAGAGATAAGACAGGAGACCTTCTAAAAACCCAGCTTATTTATATCTCGCCGCTTGAGGCCGTTACGGAAAAATAAGGAAATCGCCCTTACAATAATCTTCGAAGATCGAAACAATTCGAAGGCCGAGAAGCCACGCACCGCAGACGGACCATCCCTCCCCGCTTTTGACGACTCTCCTCATTGCCAGCGGTCGAAGAGTGTCATCAATAGAGGGCAAATGTGCGCCTGCTTCCTGTGCTATCTATTCGAGCGCGACTAGAGTAGTGTGGTAGGTCATTTGGGAGCAGACTTATCAGCAAGGCCGGCCGTATCATGACATCCTCGGCAACTGATAAACGGCGATTCCAGGCACAGAGGCACAGAACGGACCAACCTTCTGCCGACATGCCTCAGGCTTTCGCTTCGCTTCGCATGCGCGCAAAACATAGTAAATGCGGCCTGAGAGCTTTCTCTTTTCTACAATAGCTGATATAAAATCGAGTGGTGTACGTGAACTAGCGTATACTGATTGTGCGTGTTTGCGGCAGGTGCGAGCTTCGAGCTTGTCACGTCCCGCGGCTAGCTCGCGCGTGTAAAGGAAAATTTCCTTAATTGTCTCTTTATTACAGTACCTTCGGTCCACGGAATAGCCATACACGGGTACACCAGTTGTGTGAGCAAACGGTAGGTTTGCCTTGACCAAATCCACATCTTCTGACGTGGCGCATTCGCCGCGAGGCCTTCTCTTTTGAGCCAACGGTCAACCCAACAATCTGTAGAACAAACGACAGAGGTTTGTGGGGGAAAGGGGACTGGGGTACTACAAGAGAGGAGCAGGAGCTGTCGAGCTTAAGTATACGGACAATGATGAGCGACACAGAGGATCCGAGTGAGAAGTGGCACACGGCATTGACAGAAATGCCAAGATCTTTGAAAAAGCGACGATCAAACAAAATGAAAGTGACCATGTGTGTACACATCGGACCAAGATGTCCGACGTCCGATCTGGTTTCGGTTCAACTTGAACATGCTACAGTACTTTATGTCGCTGTCGCGTACGAGTGCGTGCTCTCCAACGATCAACACCCTCCGACGGATATGCCAGTGGAGCACGCTGGTCTACGTTGCTCACACAGAAACCCCCAACTTCAGTATCTCGACGTCGACGAGATTCTGAGGGAAAAATTCGGCCCCCATGATCTTTCCAGATACCCGTTTTCATCGAGGTTCGCGGCATTCGAGGACTCGGAGGTGCCCTGATCTGATCTGGAAAGAAAGACTCACAGACTCACAGGATCGCAGTTTTGGCACGTAATCACGTGATAATCAACGTAGCCCACTGTAACTCGCACTGGCAACTCGCTTATACTGTAATAAGCGGAAAAGTAACTTTGCTAGACGTTTTCGTCGATGACCGTCATGATCTCCTTGTTGCGGAGTAACATAACTTGTCTGTTGATACCACGAGGCGACCTATGGGCTTGCCTCCCCCCCTGAAATAAACACCTTATCTCCAGCGCAGCGTGGTTTACAATGTGTTTCTGCCAATAGTATTCGGGCATGGGATGACAAAGTCCGTAATGAGTTGTGTCCATCCGGTATAAGCACGTCAGTATTGCGGAGACTGATGGGACTATATTTACCAAACATCGACAGAGTAAAACAATGGGTGGAGATTGTCCGGTCCTTGGGATATGAAAACACGACAGCTGTACAATAAATCAACATCGGACGGACCCCGACGCGAGTCTGCGTTCGCGGCCCTTTGGCATACAACCAATACAGACAACCAACCCCTCATTTGACGGCGAGAGGGTCTAACAATAAAGCCGATCATCTCCTTCCGTTCCAGGGATCGGCATACTGGGGAGGGGGAGCATACTGCGGTGCCGCGGCTGGGTTGTACCCTGCGACATACTGCATCTGCATGTCTCCCGCTGGGGCGGGATCGAACAAGGGGCGGTAGACCTTGCGGCGACGTCGGGTGCGGGTGATGAGGGACACGATTGTCGAGAACACCGCTAAGGCCACTACAACCGCGCCAGCGATGAGCGGGATCTTGTACTTGGCGAAGAAACCCTTTGATTTTGATGAGTCGCCCGAATCACCAGAGCCGGAGGGGCTGGAATTATGCTGCGAGCCCGAGGTGTCGTTCCCCTCCAGTCGCGTCGCGACAAAGTCGGCGTGTGCAGCCGCGGGATCCGTCGTGGAGACGAATTGAACGTAAGGATCGGCCGTGTTGGAGGTGCTACCGTCGATGAAGTCTCCGTAATTCAGCAGAACGTACATGTTCGACACTAGGGCACAAAAGTAGGCGATTCGATGAACAACGGGCCGAGAAAAGCGGCCAACTTACAAACTGTCATCCCCAAGATCGCATCGAAGGTCGGGTCTTGAGCTCCAGGGATAACTGGTTGGAACTTCAATTCTCGATGTCAGCGTACCGCACCAACGTCGGGAACATGGCAACACGCACCGTCCCATAGCAGATAGCGTTTCCCTCGTCATCGAAACCTGTCCGGCTCAAGTCAAGAGGGTGGATAGGGTAGGTTGCACCCCCAATTTGTATCGACGCGTTCACCTCAGAGTTGCAGTCAAGGATCCAGACATCCCCGCTGAGCCATTGGAGGGTCTTCTTCTGTGCACCAGGGATACCAGAATAGATAGCATCCACGATATACCTGTTGATGCCGCGTGCTCGTCATCAAGCAAAACAGAAAGTACAAAGGGAGAGCACTCACTCGGGGAATTGGGGTAGGGAGAACCCGGTGTCAAGAACTACCTGCAATTGGCTGCTGTCATGATCTGGTGCATAGGTAGCATTGCTGGTTATTTGGATCGCATTCCCGTCTGGGCCAATGATACCATTGGAATCCAAGAGCACTGAGAAATGCTGGTCCCCAGAGAGGGCGGACTGGAGCACGGTAACGGGGACTTTGGTCTGGGATGAAATGTTTTGGAACTCGGTAAGGATCTCGCTAATAGTCATTACGCCGGTGTATTGCTCTGCGGTATCATTCGGCCGGCTGAGCAGGACAGAGATGAAATTCGGTATAGACGTGTCCTGGCGGAAAACGCGGTCGAGGGGAGGGTCGCCTGCGCTGCCCGCCAGGGCTGCGAAGATCTGAGATCCGCTGCTGGGGCCCAGCCCGATCAGTCCTGAGCCCTCAGGCGAGTCCAATGAGGGTGTCACCTCGACTGAGGAAATGACTGTCAACGAATACGGAACGTCAAGGAAATTGAGGGTGGCGCACTGTATGCTTGGTCTGGAATGGTATATCCGAGGATATTCAATGCTGCGGTTTTCACTGGGCCTGTGTACACACGGAGAACACGCATAAATGCGTCAACTGCAGACTTTGGGCGTGGTAGAACGGAAAGCACGCATACCTCCAGCTGAGCCCACAGCGTACGTGATCGAGGCAGTAGCACCCGTGTCAACGGCACCTGGCACTGTCCCCGCGACCCAAAGGTCGGAGCTAAGGTTGGCACGATGAGGAGCGAGTGGGTATGATGAGTACGCGCGGATGGGGAGGGTAGGAATGGAAAGGAGTTAAAGACTACCCACCTGCCCGTGTCTATCAAGACCGAAAATGGCTCACCTCCCAGGGTGATGTTGATGAAGTAACCTGCACCCACATAGTCCAGACTTGATGTGGCATTGACGTCGTCGCGCGCGAACAAATTCGGGAGGCGCTCTGTTGAGCGGCTCGGGAGGTCTATGTGGATGGCGAGGGATACATCGAGGAGGGCGGCGAGCGGGACGATGGATGACCAGAGGGAGAGGGAGCGCATTGTGCGGGCAGGGTGCAGGGCGGGAAAAGGGGACGAGAAAGGGTGGCAGCCTTGCGAAGCCGCTGAGCATTGTCCTTGTGCATAAATAATGTTCAGCTGTCCCTGATCGGATGTAATTGCTGTGCATGGGGTGTGGGCGGGGCGCCAGGCTGTGAATCTACTGTAGCCATGATCACGATCACAAAAAAATCGGCAAACAACAAAGTGCTCCCGTACTCACAATTGTGATTAGATTACGCCAGTCTCAGAAACGAGTGTTTCGCAATCGAAAGAATGAAGTAAAAAGACATCTATTCGGTCCAGTTGGTTGGGCTTTGACTGGTCATGTCACCGTCCACGTTTTGGTGGCACGAGGGACGTCCGGCAAGTGCCGTCGCAATGGCAGTGGGCGCCCCCAGTGCCAACTTATAGCATGCCGTGTGCCCCGTGTTGATCAAGGGCACATGCTGTGCGTACGTGGAATGATGGGGTCAGTATCCGTACGTACCCGCAGCTGGGAATTCTCAATTTGCGTTTCTGTCAACCCACACTGGTCTGTTTTTCGTGCCCAACGCACTGTGCCGCCTCTGCCAAGTCAATACAGCACAGTACTAGCGCCCTTCACTGTGGCGTTTGACGTATTGTAGTCACATTTTCAGCGGCGGCGTGTTTGCCTCCGGGCAAGGAGGGCTTGTGGATCATTTTCCACACACGACGATCTCCTCATGGCAATGGTGATATCAACGCTTGATGTTCATCTCGCCAGCCGACCTGGTCCTTCCCAGCCCCATCTGACGGTATCGCTACGGTATCCATGGTCACAGTGTGAATGATGTGCCAGGTGATTCCTACCTTGAGACGCCCATGAATGCAGCAAATGGCTATGAAAAAAAAGCAGTTTAAATTATTGTATGTTGAGCAGCAAGGAACATGCGCTTTGCTTCTACGACCCATCAAAACAGGCGCTTTGGCACCATGTTCAGTCCATGACGAACAAGAGATCACAACCATAAAAATGACATCAAATTTGTGGCGGTGAGCTTCCTTCTTCACGACGAGAAAATAGTCACCGAATCTAACAGTTTAGCCAGTGTTCAATTTAGCCGCTCACGACTCACTTGCCAAGCCAACAAGAGCCTCTTCAGCTCCATTTGATTTGGGAATCGGAAACGGAAAGTGGGCCGAGCCTATGTTGTGTTGCCGCAACTCAACCAGCCGCGAGCTGACTTTGAAAGCCGCGGCGTTTTCCAGATACGGCTTGACACACTGGCTTGCTGACCATGACTTTCCGAGTCACTCTTTGGCTGTGGCTCGACTTTGGTCGCAGCAGACGGAAAGCAGACCGTCGACGATGGTTCGCTGCACCAGACATGTTGTAAAGGGCAAAGACGCGAATGAATGAGCGAACTAGGGAAGGGAAGGAGAAAGTGTAGGACGTACGACGTAGAGCCCCAGGTTCAACAGGGGTTAGATCCGGCGCCATTGCCGCCGCTGCTGGCCGGAGGGTTGGAGCATGTGAGTCTAGGTTCGTTCAACATGCGGGCAAGACACTGGAGGGGAGATGATGGGACTCACAGTTCCAGAGGACAGAACTGGCAATCGGGTGGCAGTGCATCTCGCACAGGGTCATTGTCATTGCAGTTTTGACATTTTGGAGGTGTCGATGGGTTGTCGAGGGGTGCCAACGCGGTGATGGTCGACAGCCATTTTCCCAGGATCGGCCCAGTCAGCTGAGTCGGAAAAACGACCGGCTTCAGCTTGCGGGTCGAGCTGCGGCAACACTACTGTAGATGTATGGACCGGAGACAGTACCCCGCATGACGTTGTAGGGCGCCCGAGTGCGCTGCGCTCGAAACGCTCGAAACGCGCGATTCGACAGCCCCGCCCGACACGCCCGACGCCAGCGAGCGCATGACTCGTTCCTATTGCTTACGGACTGGTAGCCTAGACTGTAAGTAGGTAGTGCTTTGTTCTTTTGTTATAAAACCGCGCGCACAGCCTTGTGAACTGCAGGCGATGACCCCCCCCCCCCCTTTATTTCTGTCTTTGCCTCGTTCGCCCGACTGCCCGACGACAAACCGAGCCCGTGAGCTGTCACGTTCGTCCCCAGCCCTGCGTCCTAGCCGCCGTCCGTCCGCTTGAAGCGATAACCTGAGCCACGAGTCGCCGTAAACTCGCTCTCCCGCCGCACGCGCATGCGCACCCCCTTTTGTTTTGCCAGCAGTCGGAGCCTGTGTGCGCGCTGCTTACTCGCCGTCAACTTCTATTGCAACGCCCTTTTATTTTCGTGCCAGGCTCACGCGGAGCCGCACCTCGTATCGTATCACTATCGTATCGCACGCACCCGTAACCGTACCCGTACCCGCACACACACACACACACACACACACACACACTCTCTCTCTCTCTCTCTCTCTCTCTCTCTCTCTCTCTCTCTCTCTCTCTCTCTCTCGCCGGGCTCACGCGGAGCCAACCCCCACTCTCTCACTTCCCCCCATTGCGCCTCCAGCGTCCCCTTCGGGAACGCGGACACGCATCGGACGACAGACCCCCCCGAACTCGCAGGTAGACTAACAATCTACCTTTCAACGTAAACAGCATTTTGCCTCACCAAGCGCTAGCCCCTAGAAGACGGAATCCTACTGTATTAGTGCAGTATTCTCAGTACTTGGTATTATTTAATTGATGCTGTTGGGGGAACAACACATTTTCCAAGAAAAAAAACACAGAACAGGTCCCAGCGGGCACGCCGAGGGGACGACTGGAAGTTGAAACATAGGGCCGCTATGAAAATGCACACCGGCTTCCATCGGCCCCTCTGACATCTTTGAATTGCTCCATCGTCATTATGCCCCAACTGTGTTTTCTCCTCGCTTCCGACCCGCATTATAGAGAAGAGCTGGGCCAGTGTGTGTGTGAGTACGGTATAAAACGCAGATGTGTAGTCCACATGTGAGTTTGATAACAAAAAGGGAAGGTAAAAATAAAGGATAAAACCAGGGCCACGTTCCTGAGAATTCAAGAACATGCGATGGAGTAAGTTTGGAGGTCGTAATCAACTCGCAACAAGCATGAGAACCCACACACCGTGACACACGAGTAGGGGGGAAAAGAGCAGTATTATTCCTCTTTGGCCAAGGGCCAGGCAAGATGGGTTATATACAGACGTCTGACAGTGCAGTGACAGTAAGGCTAAGATATGAAAGGTGTGTGTAGACTCGGAACAGAGAGTAAAGCTAACACAAAGGGGGAATAAAGAAAGCGTACGAAAAGGGCATGTGGCCAAAAGTGCTCGATTCCGAGGGTACAGCATGTACCATTGTTACAACGGGGTTATGGTGTCTGGTTTCATTTGCCTGGAAGTACTCACACAAGTTAGTGGT
>Ga0307510_10006047_pt1 | contig 14432 bp, 8 predicted proteins | sample 12_EM_MG_FD_207224 | JGI IMG/M metagenome (GOLD analysis project Ga0307510, IMG submission 207224) | Populus trichocarpa ectomycorrhiza microbial communities from riparian zone in the Pacific Northwest, United States - 12_EM | ecosystem: Host-associated > Plants > Roots > Unclassified | place...
TCAACGATGTTTGCGCGGGCTACCATCGGCGTGGTCACGAGGTCCGCACTGTGCTCGGGTCGGTCGGCATCGCTCCACTGCGCGAAGTCGCTATGCGAAGGTTGCTCACGAACCTCATCGACAACGCGATACGTTACGGCGGGAAAGACGTCGAGGTGGCAACGAGTTTCAGCAGTGACCATATCCTGCTGACCGTGTCGGACAGAGGACCTGGTATTCAAAGCGTGAATCCCCAGGAATTACTACAGCCATTTGCGCGTGAAGATACTTCGCGAAGTAAACCTGGCACGGGCCTGGGGCTCACCATCGTGGATCGAATCGCCCGAGCCCACGGCGGTACTGTCAGCCTCCGCAACAGACTGGGTGGAGGGCTCAAAGTGTCTGTGATGCTGCGCTGCATGCTGCAAACGCGCGAGGCGGGGCGGTAGCATCGAGGCATGAACAGTACGGCGATCCCGGACCAGATTCTGGTCGCTGCGTTTATGGAGCAGATTCCCGATCATGTCTACTTCAAGGACCGGGACTCGCGCTTTGTGGCAGTGAGTCACTCGCTCGCGCGCAGCTTCGGGTGCAGCGTCGAGGCAGTCATAGGCAAGACGGACGCAGATTTCTTCGATTCGGCGGACGCACATGCGTTTCGCGAGCGAGAGTTGCAGATCATGAGAAGCGGCGAGCCGATCATCGATCATGTGACCCGGCACACCTGGCCGAATGGACGGGAAACCTGGTCTCTCAATATCGCGGCGGCCATTCGCAACGCGGCGGGCGACGTGATCGGGGTGTTTGGGACCAACAAGGACATCACGGAGAAGAAGCTTCTCGAGAAGGCTCTGCTCGCCAATCAACACCTGGCAGCCATGACGACGCAGGCCGAGGCGATGGCCACGGCGGCACGGGTTGCCAACGAAGCCAAGAGCGCTTTTCTGGCTAACATGAGCCATGAGATCCGCACGCCCATGAATGGGGTGGTGGGGATGGCGGAACTGCTGCTCGATACGCCATTGAGCGATTCACAACGCGAGCTCGCCATAACGATTGTGCATAGCGCGCACGCGTTGCTCGTCTTGATAAACGATATTCTGGATTTCTCCAAGATCGAAGCCGGCAAGCTGGAGCTCGAACATGCGGAGTTCGATCTGCGCGAGTTGTTGGATGAAGTGATGCGACTCATCCACGTCCAGGCGCGTCACAAGGCACTCGCAATGCGCCTGCATGTTGATTCGACCGTGCCGCGGCGCGTATCGGGTGACGCGGCGCGCTTGCGGCAGGCACTGCTGAATCTGTGCGGCAATGCGGTCAAGTTTACTGCGCGTGGCGAGGTGGCGCTGAATGTGGGGGCGCTGACTCGCTGCTCTCAGGGCGGCGTTACTGTCTCATTTGATGTGCGGGACACGGGCATCGGGATCCCGGCGAATCGGCTGGAGGCGCTGTTTCAGCCCTTCAGCCAGGTCGATGTCTCCACTACGCGGCGATTTGGGGGTACGGGCCTTGGACTGTCCATCGTCCGGCGGCTCGCCGAGCTGATGGGCGGCCGAGTCAGTGTCGAGAGTCGTGAAGGAGTGGGATCGAATTTTCGGTTTGAGGTGACGTTACGGGCGCCGTCGAAGGAACAAACGGCGGCAGAGACATCGCCTGGGGTGCGGCCCGCTGACAGTGGCGATGCACAGATCGGGCACCGGGTGCCCCGGCATGTGCGCGGGCAGCGGGCCGATCGCGCAGAGCGGCGGATCCTGCTCGTGGAGGACAATCCAGTCAATCAGAAAGTGGCTCTGTTTGTGCTGCAGAAGCTCGGCTACCGGGCCGACGTGGTGCAGGATGGTCAGGAGGCCGTATCGGCGTGGCAGCGCAGAGACTACGAGCTGATATTGATGGACTGCGAGATGCCGGTGATGGACGGGTACGAGGCGACTCGCCAGATTCGAGCTCAGGAACAGGGCGCGAGGCACATTCCGATCATTGCCCTGACGGCTCACGCGATCCGCGGCGCGGAAAGTGCGTGCCTCGCGGCCGGGATGGATGCGTACCTCACCAAGCCCCTGATTCGCGACAAGCTCGAAGCGTGTTTGACGCACTTTCTGGTGAGTGACGTCGGACGAGACCTGGAGCCATCTTGACCAATTCGATCATATTCGTTCATTATCGATCACAATAGGAAATCGATGGTTCATTGAGGGATGAGCAAGGCCGAAGGCGTCAGGCGCGGCGAAGTGAGGCAATCGCCGGGCTTCCTGGTGGTTGCCGGGGTGCTTGCGCTGCTTTGCTGTGCCACCAACAGGGCCGCGAATCTCCAAGCGCTCCCTGACTCGCCCGATGTGCGCTTCCGACTCGTCCGCACCCTCCAACAGGACGACTTTCAACACGGTCTTTCAGGCTGGACCCTCGAATCCGAGCGTCCGGCTCATGTCACGGCGACCGCCGGCGTGCTCGACATCGATACACCGGCGGGCCTGACGCTCTGGTTCCGTCCCGAGTTGCACGGCCCCATTCTCATCGAGTACGAGGCCTCAGCCGTTTCCTCCGGCGGACCTGACGACCGGGTCAGCGATCTCAACAGCTTCTGGATGGCGACGGACCCCGGCTCCGAGGCATCACCTGCGGGCCGACATACCGGGGCCTTCAGCGATTACAACATGTTGCGTTTGTACTATGTCGGTCTCGGGGGCAATCGCAACACGACGACCCGGTTCCGGCGCTACGTCGCAAGCGCGACCGAGCGCCCTTTGCTGCCGGAAAACGATCGCTCATCGCCGCAGGATTTGCTGCAGCCAAACCAGTTTCAGCGTATTCGCATCGTTGCGGATGACGGCCTGATCCAGTATTACCGGGACGAGCGCAAGCTGTTCGAATACACGGACTCGCAACCGTACACTCACGGCTGGTTCGCCTTTCGTACGACTCAAAGCCATCTGCGTATCCGTCACTTCCGAGTTTATCGCCTCGTTTCCGTGGCGGCGTTTCACTTCTCCCGGCAGGAGCCAGAGGGCAACTACCGGGTGACGTTGCAATTGCACGTCCGCCGCGAAGGCTGGGCCCAGTGCAGCGTGTACGCCGAAGCGCGGCGCTTGATGATCGAAGCGCTCCCCGAGAATGCGCGCGAACGCAGCTTTATTGTCAATGTCAGAACACCGGTCCTGCCGCCGCCGCCGCCCAACGCGCCCGGAGCACCTCGAGTGCGTCTGTCAGCCCCGGAAACAGACAGCCCTGATTGGGATAACACCCTGACATTCGACGTCCCGGGATGCGCCCCGTTGGTCACGAATGTGACGGTCGAGCCTGCGCATGTTCCCACGGTATACCTCGTGGGTGACTCGACGGTCACCGACGTGTCGCCGGGGCCTGGGGCGAGTTGGGGACAGATACTGCCTCGCTTTTTCAAACCGGATGTGGCCATCGCCAATCACGCCAGGTCGGGAGCGTCGCTCAAGTCATTTCTGGCGGAATTGCGCCTGGACAAAGTGCTTGCGACGCTCGTGCCGGGCGACTGGTTGATGATCCAGTTTGGCCATAACGACCAGAAGAAGCAGTGGCCCCAAACGTATGTCGAAGCGGATACGACGTATCGGACCTATCTGCGTGTCTATATTGCCGAGGCGCGCCGCAGAGGCGCAGTTCCCATACTGATTACATCTCCCGAGCGATGCAACTTCGACGAGCGCGGTCAAATCGCTGCCAGTCTCGAGGGTTATCCCGAAGCAGTGCGAGCCGTTGCCCATGAGGAATCGGTTGCGTTGATTGATCTGAATGCGATGAGCAAGACGCTCTACGAGACGCTCGGGCCAGGGCGGGCGGCGCTCGCTTTTCGCGACGATGGCCGTGACAAGACCCATCACAGCAATTACGGCGCGTACGAGTTGGCACGCATGGTCGTCACTGGAGTTCGTGAGGCCGATCCGGCACTCGTGGGGGATCTTGCCGGCCATCTCTCACCCGATGCGAAGGCGTTTGACCCGCGACAGCCGGATCCGCCGGAGCGCTTCAACCTGGCTGAATAACGATCGGCCGCAAATTGACTACATCGAGGGAACGTATGTCAGGCAACACATTTTCGCGCCGAGAGTTTATTGCCGCCGGACTGTCTGGCTCCGCGGCTGCGTCCTTGTCGCCGGCGCTTGCTGAGGACGGAGGCGCCGCCGCTGCAAGACCGGCTGCAACCGAGGCAGCGCCCGCTATCGCGCTGAACAACCCGGGGCCCGGCGCCTGGGCCCGCTGGCTCGACGGTCACGCGCCGTCGATCAGCACCGGCGTGACCTGGGGGATGCCTTGGCCGCAAGGCAAACACAAGCACACGGTGACTCATTTTGTCCTGCGTGAGGCGGGTGGTGCGCCGATCGCGCTGCAGAGTTGGCCGTTGGCATTCTGGCCGGATGGCTCGTTGAAATGGACCGCGCATGCGCTGCCCGTCAACGCGAAGCCGGGCGCGGGTCCATGGGAGATCGTCGCCAACAGCAACGCTGTCATGCCCGCGGAACGTGTCAACGTGAAGGATGATGGCGCCGGACTGGAAATCGATACCGGAGCGATTGTCTGCCGGATCAATCGAACGAGCCGTTTCGTGATCGATTCGATTTCTCGCAACGGGCACGTGTCGCTGCGGGAAGGCCGCCTGGTGTTGCTGAGTCAGGATCAATCCGGTGGGGGTGCAGAAGCTTTGGTGCATCACGAGGCTTTCGAAAGCCGTGTTGACCGAGTGGTGATCGAGCAGCGCGGGCCGGTCAGGGCCGTTATCAGGATCGAGGGCGCGCACGAGGGAATGACGGGCAGACGCTGGCTGCCGTTCACGCTGCGTCTGTATTTTAACTCGCAAAGCGACAGTGTGCGTGTGATGCATACTATTGTGTTTGACGGTGATGAATCGCGTGACTTCATCCGCGGCGTCGGCTTGAGATTTGCAACACCACTGGCGCCGGATGTTCCACCGCACAGCCGGCACGTCCGCTTCTGTGGAGAGGGCTCGGGCGTATTCAAGGAAGCGGTACGAGGATTGACTGGTCTGCGACGCGACCCTGGTGCACGCGCACGCCAGGAGCAGTTGGACGGACTCAATGTGACGTCGATTGCTCCTGACGTCGAGTCACTGCTCGAGTTTGTTCCTGCCTTTGGAGACTGGACGCTGTTGCAACCCACAGCCGACTCGTTCCTCATCCGCAAAAGAACCCGGGACGGACATGCGTGGCTCGATGCAGATCGGGGCCGCCGCGCTGCGGGCCTCGGGTTTGTAGGCAGCCCTCGAGGCGGTGTGGCGTTCGGTATCCGCAACTTCTGGCAGAGTTATCCGGCCCAGTTGGATGTTCGAGGGATGGCGGGCGCGGCAGCCGAGATCACTCTCTGGGTCTGGGCACCAGAGACTGCGCCGATGGATCTGCGCTTCTATCATGACGGAATGGGACAGGACAACTACGAACAGCAGCGCAAAGGACTCGACATCACTTATGAAGACTATGAGCCCGGATTCGGCACTCCGGTCGGTGTCGCGCGTACGAGCGAGATGTCTCTGTGGATCCTCCCGGCCACTCCCACACGAGAGAGGCTGGTGGAACTGGCTGAAGCTCTGCGCAACCCGCCAGTTATAGTGCCCACGCCGCAAACACTACAGGATGCAGGTGTATTTGCGCGCTCGTTCGCGCGGTCACTGCCCGAAACGCCAGCAATCCAACACCTCGAACGGCGACTCGGCTGGCTGTTTGATTTCTATCGGCAGCAACAGGATGAGAGAAGCTGGTACGGCTTCTGGAACTACGGCGATGTCATGCATTCCTATGATGCCGACCGGCACGTGTGGCGCTATGACGTCGGGGGCTTCGCATGGGATAACTCCGAGCTGTCGACGGATATCTGGCTGTGGCTGTATTTTCTGCGCACCGGGCGGCCGGACGTGTTCCGATTCGCTGAAGCGATGACCCGTCATACCGGTGAGGTGGATGTTCACCATCTCGGGCGATTTGCGCCGCTCGGCTCGCGTCACAATGTCATGCACTGGGGTTGCAGCGCCAAACAGTTGCGGATCAGCACCGCTGCGAATCGCCGATATTACTACTATCTCACGGCCGACGAGCGCGTCGGCGATCTGATGCGTGAGCAGGTTGAGGCCGCGCGAACGTTGCGCACGATCCAACCGGGGCGCAAGTTGCAGGATGCGCGGCCGCTGCCGGAGCCGAACGGCGAACGAGCGTGGCTCGGCTTCGGTACGGACTGGGGGTCGGTCGCCGGAGCGTGGCTTACAGAATGGGAGCGGACTGGTGACTCCAGACTGCGCGCGAGGTTGTACGAGAGCATGCGGACGATCGCCGCGCAGCCGCGTGGTTTCCTGACCGGCGGCGGCTGGATGAATCTGGCAACCGGGGCGTTTGACATCTCCAGTACAGATGCGATCAGCGTGTCTCATCTGAGTGCCGCGTTCGGCCTTCCCGAGGTCTGTGCCGAGCTCGTTGAGTTATTGCCGGTAGCGGAATTCGAGCGCGCGTGGGTTCGCTATTGCGAGCTGTTCAACGCGCCTCCTGATGAGCAGAAACGCGCGCTGGGCGTGACTCTATCGCCGCTCAATCTCGAGCAGGGACACGCGCGACTGACGGCGTTCGCGGCCCATCGACGCAGGGACGCAGCCCTGGCTGCACGGGCCTGGAAGGAGTTTGAGGCGGGTAAGGGGGGCATCAGGCCGGGCACCTGTTTCGAGTCCAGGCGCATCGAGACGCCGGAGGTACTCAACCCGGTGGACGAAGTTGCCTGGATCTCGACCAATACCTCGGCGCAGTGGGCGCTGGCCGCAATCGAGTGTCTCGCGTTTGCCGGCGACGCACTTTCAACGGTTGGCGATCTCGATGCCGGGTGCGCGTCGTGATGCTGTCCGGACGGGGTTCTTCCCCCACAGCTGCTCGAAGGACCAACCCGTCAGGTCCTGGAGAATCTGTCTGTCCTGCGCGGACGGCGGCGCGGTTTCTCCGCGCTTGAAACGCGCGATCTCGCGCAGCAACACCGCATGCGTCTGTTGGGTTAGTTTGAACCGGAATGAAATCGCGATGCCTATTGCGAGAAGCAGGATCGGACCTGCGACCAATACCGCGGTAATCGTTTTGTTGGCCGCGGCGCTCTGCGCCGCCGCTCCCGGAACGAATCCGCTCAGGCTGAGTATCCAGCCAACCGCCATCACGGCTACGGCCATAGTGGTCTTGCGCGTGATGACCATGACGCCGGAAAATACTCCCGGTCGGCGCTCGCCCGTGACAATCTCGTCAACTTCCGCGATGTAGTTGTAGATGTTCCAGGGAATGAAATTCAGGCCGCCGCGACCGAAGCCGGCGATCAGGACGGGCACGTAGAGCAGTGTGGCCAATGGCGCGGGGTGCCATGCATACAGACAGGCCAGACCCAGTATGCCGACGATGTAGATGATGCTGGCGAGACGAAACGCCGGCGCCGGTTGCAGCCGCAGGATCAGGGGAATGAAACAGGCCACAGCGATCAGTTGCGCAAAAGCCATGGCGCCCATCTGTGCCGATGCGAGCGCGACATTGCCTGCAAGTACAAAGACCACAAAGTAGGTGAAGGCCGCGTTGAATATGTCCTGGCTGATATAGCCGCCGAGATACATGCCCAGATGAAGGCGAAACGCTCGGATGCGCAGCGTCGAGGCAACATTGTAGAAAAGGTTGCCGAGTACCCCGAAAACCGTTGCCGGCATCGCAGGCGCTTTCGCTGTGGTGGGCTCGCGCTCCCAGCTGAACTGGTAGGTAATCCACACGACCACCATGAAAAGCGCACTGAAGGCGATGCCCATGTAGAGGAATGTGTCAGCGGAGTCCTTGCCGCCCAACACGTTGATGATCAGGTTGGGCAGGATGCCTGCCAGGATCGCCGAAACCTGGGCACAGATCAGGCGGACACCGGCGAATTTGCTCAACTGTTCATAGTCGTCCGTCATTTCGGGTGCGAGCGCGCTATAAGGCACGAGGACCGATGCGTATGTCAGCTCGAAGAAGACATAGGTGCACAGGTAATACAGATAGGTATGCCCGCTCATCCACATGAGTGCGAAACTGGGTAGTAGCGGGATGGCGCAGAGCAGGAACACGCGCCGCCTGCCAAATCGGCGGCCGAGCCGCGTGGCGCCGATGCTGTCGGAGATGTGCCCGAGCAGGGGACTCCAGATCGCGTCGAACAGCCGCGCTATCGCAAAAATGCCGGAAGCTTCAACAGTGCTCAGACCGCAGAAGGTGGAATAGAAAAACAGGATCCAGCCGGCGATGACGGCCATCGACCCGGCGCCGAACACATCGGCGACACCATAGGTCAGATACTGATAGGGGCGGACAGCGCGTGTGCCTGGGATCATCGCCCACTCAAAGGTAACGGGTTGAGAATTCGGCAAGGGCCAGGATGGCCATGGCTTGCCCGTAGGGCATCGAGGTCAGAGGCACGTTCTTGTAGTCCTGCAGCGTTTCAAACACGGGAGTACCGAACGACACGTTCTGCAACTCGCCTGCCGCGCTGATATGCGCGAGGATCGCGTTGATCGCCCGGATTCCCACAGCTTCATAGGCCGAATCGAGATAGCCGAGCCGCACGCCTTTGAGGATGCCATAGGCGAATCCAGCGGTAGCGGACGCTTCGCAATATGAGGAAGGGTCGTCGATCAGCGTATGCCACAGTCCGTTCGGATCCTGGTGCCTGGCGAGAGCCATGACTTGCGTGCGCCAGGTCTCGACGAGGAATTCGCGTGTTGCATCGCCTGCTGCAAGATTCAACAACTCGACGAATTCCGGAATGGCGATGGTCACCCAGGCATTGCCGCGCGCCCAGCGGGCGCGTGCGAAATGATGGCGTCCAGCGAAAGTCCAGCCATGAAACCAAAGCCCGGTCGCGGGGTCGGCGAGATACTTTGCGTGGAGCAGGAACTGGCGCTTGGCCTCTTCGATGTAAGCGGGACGGCCCAGCAGAAGCCCGATCTTGGCAAGCGGCAGGGCGCACATCATCAGCGTGTCGTCCCACAACTGCTGCGGGTTCTCACTGTTGAATACAATGTGTTGCAGCCCGTTTTCTTCGGTTCGCGGCATCCCGCGCATGATCCATTCACCCCACACATCGAGGTAGGGCAGGTAAGTCTGGTCGCCCGTGCGCTCGACGAGACAGGCAGCGGTCAGAAAGGGTGCGACGGTGTTGACGTTCTTGGTCGGCGTGCCGGCGGCAAAGCGGTTGCGAAACCAGGCCTGCATGATCCCGAGCGCTTCCGGGTCGCCACTGAGCGCCCAATGCTTGAAAATTCCGTAAAGGCCGATCCCGTGGGTCCATTCCCAATCGTTCCAGCCTTTGGTGTCGATCACGCGGCCGTCGTCGAGACGCAACAGGAACTTGCCGGACTCGTCCTTGATGTTGACCATGTTGTCGATCAGGCGACGGATGGCGTCGTTCACCTGTGCGTAGGGGATGGCATGCACGACAGGCGGCATCAGCGTTTTCCTTTCAATCCAGGTGGAAGACAGGAGTGAGGGCCCGATCGAGCGGTTTGTTGGTCTGGTCGACCTCCATGAGCTCAGCCATGAAGTCCCACCAACGGCGCATGACTGGCAGTGACGGCAGCTCGTTGCGCGTGTTATCCGGCGTCAGCCGCAGTACCGCAAACAGAGTGAGCGTGACCTCATCGAGAAAGATGGAGTAGTCGCGGATTCCGGCCTGGGTGAGGGCGGCCTTCAGCTCGGGCCATATCTCATCGTGCCGCCTCCGGTACTCCTGTTCGCGGCCGGGTTTGAGCCGCATCAGAAAGGCGATCTGTTCCATCTCGACACCCCCTTGCGCGACCCCTAACTGGTCGTGATCGCTCGAAATCTATCATTATCGTTCGGAGATGCAAGGTGCCCGCTCGGGCGATGTGCGGCCACGCCAGGCGCGAACCCTGAGTTTCCCGGCTTGACAGCGCAAGCATTTAATGGTTCATAATTGGTCATAAATGCTCAATTTGGATCATTCGTGGCCAAATTTGAAAGGGGGGGGGCATTGCATGACCGCATCATTGGGCTTCCGTTGGAGGGGTGCCGCGGTGGCTGCGACCGTCGCGGCACTGTTGGCACTGAGCGGATTAGTACGTGCTGCAGATGTGCCTGCTGAGGGACCATCTGCCGCGGACACGTCCAACCAGGAGTTGCAGACGATCACAGTGACCGGCATCCGCAAGAGCCTGGAGGATGCACTTGCTGTCAAGCGCAACGCGCTTCAGGTGATTGATGCGATCTCTGCCGAGGACATCGGCAAATTCCCTGACAAGGACATCGGTGAAGCGCTGCAGCGCGTGACGGGCGTGCAGATCAACAGGTCATCGGGCGGCGAGGGCAGTACAGTGACCATCCGCGGCGCCGACCCAGGCATGACGCGCGTGGAAATCAACGGAACAGCCGCGTTGTCCCTGACCCCTCAGGCAACCGATCGCGCCGTGGACTTTCGCGATCTGCCGGTCGAGTTCGTCAGGACCATTGAGGTTGTCAAATCGCCGACCGCCGACACGGTGGAGGGTGGTGTGGGGGGTACGGTACGTGTCTTCACACGGCGTCCTTTCGATTCCAACGGGGACTTCATTGCCGGCTCGGCGCAGGGAATCTACTCCAACCTGGCGCGAACCTACGACCCCAAACTGGCGCTCATTGGCAGCAAACTGTTCTTTGATGACCGGTTCGGTGTGCTGGTGTCCGGTACTTTTGAAAAGGACCACGAGTATGACGGCCAGGCACTGACAACCGGGTGGCTGCGACAGTCCAGGAGCGTGAGCGCTCAGGGTTCGCCGGCAAACCCCTGCGGCTCGTTCTTCGGCCCCTCGGCGCCTGCGACCTGCGGTTCCGGCTACAAGGACTACAACGGAGCGGTGCAGGGAGACTGGTATCCGCAGATTCCGCGATACCTGAATAACCGCCGCGCCACCACCCGCGAGGCAGTGAGCACCGTCTTCGAATATCGCCCCGTCGACAAGCTCAAATTATTCTGGGATCTGACCTTCGCGCACGCTCGCGAAAACGTCGACAACCAGGCCCTGCAGGTCAACGATAACGGCGGCCTCTTCGATTACGCCAACACGACCGTGGGCCCGGATAACACTGTTTCCCACATTGTCGAGACCAGCAACGGCTCGCAAAGCGCCACCGGCTGTGCCGCCAAAAACACCACTGCCGGGTGTCTGCCGCTCGACCTGACTTTCCGCAACATTCTCGGCTACCTGACCCGCTCGCAGTTGCAGACGGCGATCGGGGGATCGTTCGACATCACCCATGAGCTCGCGTTTGATATGCGCTACGACTATGCGGGTGCCAAGGTCAACAATCAGGAGACCGACGCCACCGGCACCCAGTACGGTACACCAACAACGGTTGTCGACTACACGGGCTCGTTGCATGCGCCGGATATCTCATTGCCGGGAACGGATCTTCTGCACGGGTCCGGCATCAATGACCTGGACGCGTACTACGTGCCGGTGATCGATAAATCCATGGAGCGGGCCTTCCAGGCGAACCTGACCTATAAACCGGAAGGTGTGCGCTGGCTGTCCATGAAGACGGGCGTTTATACCCACAACTACTCGGTCGAACAATCCTCCTGGGGGAAACGGATTACCCTGACCTGTCGCGGCACGGCAGCCAGTGGCAACCGGCTGGTCGACACTGTGGCCTGCGGAACGATCACCGGCATCGTATCTGCCACCGGCACAACCAATCCCATCCCGTTTTACAACACCGGGAATCTGGGATTCAATGATGAAGTCCGCACGTGGCTGGATCTGAACCAGAGCACCATCAACGCCGTCGAATCCGCTTCCGGCGTCAACATCTATGATCTGACTACAGCGAATCCGAACGCGGGCACCCAAAACAGCTTCCAGACCTATCTGGCCAACTGGACGGTCGCAGAAAAGACCGTCGACGGCTACGCCCAGTTCATGTTCGACTTCCGGGACCTGGGTTTCCCGGTCAGCGGCAATTTCGGTTGGCGGCAAGTCAGCACCAATACCAACACTACCGGCTTCACCCAGGTGACCTGTGCAACCTGCACGCCGACGGTGACCTTCCCGGTCGCCACCATCAAAGGTCATAACTCGCAAGGTCTGCCGTCGGCTAACCTCAAGGTCGACATCGTGCCGGATAAGCTGATTGCGCGCTTCGCCTACGGCAAGGTGATGTCCCGACCCGCGCCCAGTCAGATCGCAATCGGCCGCAAGCTCGATATTGTCGGTCTCACCGGGTCGCAGGGAAATCCGAACCTGCTGCCGTTCGTGGCGAGCGACTACGATGCGGGCCTCGAGTGGTACCCCTCAGGCATCAATTACGTGTCAGTGGACTTGTTCGAGAAGGACATCTCGAGATTCATCCAGAACACGACCCAGCCCACGGACCTCGACGGGGTCACCTATAGCCTGACCTACCCGGTTAACGGTAATCAGCCTGTCAAGATCCGCGGCGTCGAAGCCGGATTCCAATATGGCCTCGACTGGCTGCCGGGCCCGTTGAACGGCATCGGCGTTCTGGCCAATGCAACGTATCAAACCGATCACGGTTACAACCAGCTCAGTCTGCTCGATGGCGCGGCACTGCACTTCCCCGGCTTGTCGCGCACGGCTTACAACGCGTCGATCTTTTACGAAAAGGGGGGCTTCAGCACGCGCCTGTCGTACGTCTGGCGCTCGAGTTGGCTGATTACGGCTGCCGGGCGCGGCAATCTTCCGGAATTCAACAGCTCGTATGGCGAGCTGGACCTGTCCGCGAGCTACAGCTTCCGGCGCAACTTCGAAGTCTTCTTCGATGCCATCAACCTGACAGACTCGCAGCTCGAGCAATACAACGCGCCGGCACGACCGATCCTGTTCGATACCTTCGGGTCGCGATATTTCTTCGGAGTCCGATTCAAGTATTGAGCCATGGAAACCCAGGTCATTCATGCCGTGCGGTTCCGGATTCGCTGCGTCGCAGCGCGCTGTGGACGTACAAGAACGCGCTGTAGTGTGCGTAGAATGACGAATATGCACGCAAATGAGCGCGACCGGGTCATCCTCAGCCTGCTCGACGAGCAAGGGTTCGTATCGTTGCGCGACCTGTCTCAGTGGGTCAGCACGTCAACCGCAACCCTGCGGCGTGATCTGGAGAGGCTGCAGGCGAATGGCAAGCTGACGCGCGTCAGAGGTGGCGTGCAGTCGGCCAACGGTATTGATCGCACCGGCGGCCGCTATTTGCGCGGCGTCCCGTTCCACGAGAACGTCCATCTCAACCGCTTTGCCAAGGAAGCCATCGGCAAGGCGGCCGCGCAGTTGTGCCGGCCTGGGGATGCAGTGATCATCGATGGCGGCAGCACAACTTTGCAGATGTGCCCGCATCTCGAGCCGCTGCGCTTGCAGGTGTTTACCAATTCGCTGCACATCGTCAGTGCGTTGCTGCCTCAGCAACATACGCGTGTAGCCATTCCCGGCGGCGTGGTTTTCCGTGAGCAGAACATCATCCTGCATCCTTTCGATGATACGACGACGTATCGGTTTCACGCCTCGTTGATGTTTGTGGGCGCCGCTGCCGTCATGCGTTACGGTCTGATGAAAAACGACATCATGCAGGTGCAGGCGGAGCGCAAGCTGCTCGCGTTGGCGGAAAAAGTGATTGCGCTGGTGGACAGTAGCAAGTTCTCCGCGTCTGCCGCGCATTCGCTTTGCGAGCTGACCCGGGTGCATACCCTCATCACAGACCGCGGACTCGACGAGACTTCCGCAAAAATGCTGAAGAGTCACAACATCGAAGTCATTACCGTCGATGCTGGGAGGAACAAGCGTTGATTGCCCCGTTTGTGCTTGCAGCCGCGTTGCTCATGCAGGCACAGGAACCGCCGACCGAATGGATCGATCCTGATACCGGGCATCGCGTGGTAAGACTCTCGACACAACCTGGTAGTGCCAGTCTCTACTTCAACTACAACGGGTACACCGCGGACGGTTCGCGCCTGTTGTTCTCCACTCCCGACGGTATCTCCGCGGTGGATCTCAGGACCCACCGGATTACGCCTGTCGTGCATGACAAAGTACGATTCCTCTTCGTCGGGCGGCGCACGAATCTCGTCTATTATTCCAGGCCGGACCGCGATACCGGTACAGCTCCCGTCGGTTCCGGAACAATCTACGCCGCGGATGTCGAAACCGGCAAGTCCAGGGTAATCGCGCGTGTGGATCGCGGGAGCATCGGCTCTATCAACGCGGACGAGACGTTGTTGGCCGGTGCGTCCGCCGAGCGTGATGTGGCGCTCGCCTCTGGAGACAAGCCACGTGTGGGGCCGGACGGCAAGCCGCTGGTGTATGCGGATTCGAAAGAGGTGGGCCTCGACGAGCGTCTGGAGGCTCACATTCCCATGGAGTTGTTTACCGTCAACCTGCGAACCGGGGAGCGCAAAGTCATCCTCCGCTCCACTGACTGGCTCAACCACGTGCAGTT
>Ga0307510_10006048_pt1 | contig 14422 bp, 20 predicted proteins | sample 12_EM_MG_FD_207224 | JGI IMG/M metagenome (GOLD analysis project Ga0307510, IMG submission 207224) | Populus trichocarpa ectomycorrhiza microbial communities from riparian zone in the Pacific Northwest, United States - 12_EM | ecosystem: Host-associated > Plants > Roots > Unclassified | place...
ACCCACTGACCTCTACAATTGTCGCAGTACCTGGAGGTAATTTTCCAACACCACAATTCGAAATTTAGATAATGACGTCACTTGTCAATCGCAGGACTTCCGCTTGCTGTCACATTAGCTTTGGCCTTCGCAACTAAACGGAGAATTTACTGGTCCACAAATTGTGTGAGAGATGGGTTATCTGTGCCGACAAGACTGGGACTCTTACTCACAAGATGGCTGCCTTTACTGGCTCTGTTAGCGTTCACGCCAAGTTCGCATGGAAGCGGGATGAAGATCGGATAAGGGCAGGTGATGAAGGAAAGAGCGAGTCGGAGCGACCCAAATTCCAGGGACTTTGCCATCGATATGTCGAACCTTAATACAACTCCTATCCTTTAACAACCAGTAGTTGTAGTTCAGAATTACAGTACTGACGGTGCTCTTAATGTGGATCCCGTGTGAAGCTGTGGCTGCAACCCGCGTGTGACTTATCAATGCATCAGCGTCACAATTACAAATCAGTGAAAGACCTTCCCATGCCCATGCACATTATTGGTGTATGCTTCCCATCCACATACTTGCATGTCGGCACCTTGGGAATCTACAGTGAGCTACATGTCATTAACTCGTCATTAACGCGTCACTAATGCATCATCAACGCATCATCAAGCGTCTTTCTTTCTTTTGTCGTTCTTTTCGACACTTATCGAACTCTCAACCCCATGCTTTTCCTGACGACGTGCAGTCCCCCCTGACGAGGTCTGGTCCTTTAAAAAGGATACGAAGGTATGACAACCTCCATCCGAGTCCTTTCCTGTCCAACACTCATGGCACCTCGTCGTCAAGTTGTCAACCCGTTAGAGCCCACACCCTCTTTGCCTAGTCCGGCCCCTGCGTCGCAACCTGTCGACTCTCAAGAAAGTTTTGCTCTGGATGATGTGTCGGGTGGCGACCAGCCAGGTAGTGATCATGGCGACGTAGGGGTCAACAATCCCGACGCCATTGCCATGCCTAAGGGCAACGTCGCACCCGACATTCTACACTTTTTCGACAAATCAGGAGACAAGGCTAAGTGCAAAGAGTGCATGTAAGTCTCCTATGCGTGGAACTCTGCAGTTTTGTAACCTAAACAATACCTCATAGGAGGGCCAAAGCAGCGGACCCAGATAATTGGCCTACGACCAACTATCAGTATTCGAAGAGCACATCAACCACAGGCCTCCGCGGTCACATCAGAAAGCACCACCTCGAGTTATACACGCTCTTAGCCCCTCAAAAGGGTTGGAAACCTCTCCTGTCGCAGGCCCCATCCCAAGTTACAACCGAGGCCGAAGCCTCACAAGTCCCACGACAGGGCGAGTTCGACGTGCAGAGGTTCCACAGGTGTCTACTCAATTTTATCGTCGCCGATGACCAGGTGCGACATCTTTTGTCTTTTTTATATTTACCGTGCTCATGTTTCCTTGTTTCGAATTGCAAGTCTCTGAACGTTGTGGAATGCCCCGAGTTCAGACAGCTTCTCCTCCTTCTACGACCTGATCTCAAGAAAAGTATCCCCCATCGAACGAAGATACGCGCGCTCCTTCTCCAAGCTTGGAGAGAGTATTTTCAAGAATTGCGGCGCGACCTCGCGGCATGTTTCCCTCACCCTCTTTCGTAGTTCGTATATCTTCTCATTCTTACATCCAGGCTGCTATGGGGCGTGTCTCCATAACAGCGGACACGTGGTCTGATCAGTCATCCAACTCTTATCTGGCGGTCACCGCCCATTGGGTTGCAGCGGTCGAGGGAACCTCGGCTTTACAACTAAAATCAGCTCTTATCGCGTTTCACCGCCTTCGACAGGGCCATACTGGAAAGGAACTAGCGAAAACCATGATGTACCTTCTGGATAGGGCCGGTATCACACTTAACGTGAGGCAGCGACATTCTTCTGGTCATCGATGGACGCTCATTACTCTACAAGGTTGGGCATTTTACTCTTGACAATGCCTCCAATAATGAGACCATGATGGCGACGCTCAAGGGAATGTTCGCACAGCGCGACGTTACCTTTGATGCGCACGATCGTCGTATTATGTGTTTCGCTCATGTCATCAATCTTTGCTCTGGACGGGCAATACTCGCCGCGTCTGACGGAGATGCCGACGATGACGGTTACGATTCGTCCGATGATGCCATCGTTCCTTCTAATCCCATATCGCGAGCTCGCGCAGTGGTCCGAGTCATTCGAGGATCAGGTCAGCGTCGAGACGCCTTCGATTCAACTGTCAAACATGGCAACAAGAATGGGTGGTTCACAAAGGGGGAGTCGTCTGAGGTTACCCAAGTCGAACCCCTGCAGCTCCTGCGCGATGTCCGCACGAGGTGGGATTCCGTTTATCACATGCTGACCCGACTCCTGGCAATGCGTCCTGTAAGCCCGACCCTCATCACTGTAATATATGCTAACTAATCAACTCAACAGGCTCTCGATTACCACCTCTCTCTTGCCAAGAATCGGAAGGAACTGGGCAAGTACCGGATCTCGTCTCACGACTGGGATGTGATAGAAGATATCCAGACCGTTTTGAAAGTAAGTCACGTGCGAGGTATCGGACATACGCTAATGAAATCATGCCAATAGATTCCGCACACTGTCCAGCAGACCATGTCACTCGAGAAAACACCGGTCTTGTGCGGTTCCATTCCCACGTTTGAGGTGTTCATGTCGGCATGGGAGAAGCTCGCTAAAGGAAACCAACGTCTGGAGAAATTCATCCAACCTGGGCTCGACTGGGCGTACAAGTATTACGATCGCATGGATTGCACGAGAGCATATGTTATTACGATGTGTAAGTGCTTTTGTCTTCCTGCCCTGGATAATTAGGCTAACTGGCGCCCGTAGTCCTGCACCCCGATGTGCGTCTGACGTGGATTCACAAACATTGGGGTCGAAAATTTATCACTATGGCCGAGGGAAAGATCCGAGAAACGGTGAGTTTATTTATACGCGACTGCCCTAAAACTCGTCCTCACCTCCCCTAAGATGAGCGAATACCGCATGCGCGAGACGGCCACTACTAGTACAATTATCCCAGAAACAGAAGTCCAGGGACAGCCAAGCTATATGTCGATCCCGGATAAATACGGGATTGACGACATGGTCATCGGTATTGGTACTGGTAATTCTGACCAAAATCAAGCGACGATCGATCAAGAATACTGATCATATGTGACACCGCCCTACTCGATGCAGAGCTCCGACCCTCTCAAGTTTTGGGAGGTAGGCGCATTAATGTTGGTTGAACATTACTGACAAGACGTGCTAGATCAACCGGTTGACGTATCCAACTTTATTTTCGATGGCAATGGATTATCTTCCGATCCAAGCGTCGGCCGTTCCTTGTGAGAGAGTATTCTCCTCGAGCGCCGAAACGGATACGAAGAGGAGGAATCGCCTTAGTCCTCTTACCATGGAAGCTTTACAAATGTTGAAGTTCCATCTGAAGAAAACGCGGCTTGATTTCACACAGGGTTGGATGACGTCAGGGCAGGAGATGGTCGATGACGTCGCAGACGATGACCTCCTTGGGGGGTTACTCAATGACAGTTATCATGACGTTTTTGATAAGGCGATGAAAGCTATTGATGAGAAGGAGGAGGACAAGCCAGGCGAGGAGGGCGAGCCGGGTGAACTCTAGGACTGAGGATGATTTGGGACTTCGTTTGTAGTGACCTCGCGTGCGAAGAAATACACACGTTTTTGCTTTTTTGACATATAGATCCCAACCGCAGCGACAACGACCAACAATCAATTTTCTTTACCCCTTTTTGGACTTGCTTTCTCACGCCGCCGCAGTGACGCTGATGCTCATGGTTCATGTTCATGTCCACCTTCGTCCGTTTTCTACCACATTCCGTGTATTTTGTAAGCCACGTCCAACGTTCAGTTCATGCGTTCTGTCATCTCACCTGCGTATATCCAGTCCCACTCAAGGTCATACAACTGATGGAGCTGATTCGATTAGCTGGGAGATACAGGTTGCGAGAAAAGATCGTGTCTGGGCCACCTTGTACATATGGAGTGATTGCATTGCGTCTCATTTTACTCACAGGCTGGATACACAGATGAAATATATCTTGCACATGACATTATATCAGGAAACGACATCATCATTAAACTCGAGCGAGTCGAAGAAATGGTTCACACCCTGGACAACGAGTTTCATGTCTACACAAAGCTTAAGGGAGGGACCAGTATCCCTCGAATCCATTGGTTTGGTACGGAATATGGTTTCGATGCGATGGCAGTTGATCGCCTTGGCAAGTCTCTTGAGGACCTCTTTGTTCAATGCCGCTTCAAGTTCACGATCAAGACTGTATCGCTTCTGGCCGGGCAGTTGGTGAGTGAATTCGACTTCTGAGACCATGACGATGGACTAATATCTACTATGCTTAGCTCCGTCGCTTGCAGTACATCCATTCTCGCAACTTCATCCACCGCGATCTCAAACCTAGTAATATCGTTATGGGCGTCGGAAGGCATGCCAACGTTGTACACCTCATCGATTTTGGGCTATCGAAAGAATTTCGGGATCCCAATACACACCTGCACATTCCATTCAAGGAGGGTCTTGGCCTCGTTGGAACCGCTGCCTTCGCATCTATCAATTGTCACCTGGGCTTAGAGCAAGGAAGGCGAGATGATCTCGAGTCCCTTGCTTACATCCTATTCTACTTCATGTGGGGCTTTTTGCCGTGGCAAGGCTTGGGGCAGCAGGACATTCTCGAAAGTAAACGAGGATTCACCACACTTGATTTATTCTGTGAGCTCCCGCCGGAGTTTCGCATACTCTTTGAGCACTCCCGCTCGCTCTCTTTCGAGGGCAAACCCAACTACGACCACTTTTGCCACCTTTTCGACAATCTCTTGGTGAAGGAGGGACTTCAGAGTAACGTGGCGTTCGATTGGGACGTTGCTGGTGCCGGTATTCCGGTACAAGACTTCGAGATTACAAGCGACTTCCCTCCGCGTGAACCCAATCCTTCATACAAGCGCCGTCTGCGGTGAGTGTCAACGCATCCATACAGGTAACTTTTCGTAATGATGGGGTATACACAGATTACGCCCTCAGGCTGGGATATCGCCTGCAAAGTCTGCCCTCGCCGTCCAGTGAATGCCTGCTCTGACTGGTCGTTTATCAGAGTCCATGTGCCATTTTCGAACATTGTTTCCCTAGCTATTTCCAATGTCCTGTCTTTGTTGGTATCCTTCGTGGTTACATGTGTATTGTACATTGTATGCGCTAGCGATAGGTCGGTCTCGGGCGAAAAATTTTACTAAGCAGTTTTGTAAACGTAAAAAAAAAAAACACCTTCCACACGAGTTCGGATGCCATCGTTGTCCGTGCCATCAACCATGCCCACATCTCTCCTCCGGCACAAATCACAAGCCATCAAAGCTGGCCGTTTCCATTCCTTTTACCACACTGCCTGGTGAGTACTCCAATTAGCAACAATAACCAACCTCTACTTAGCAGACCACCAACAGTCTGCTTTGTCGTCGCCCCCACCGCTTACAGGCCTTGGGGGGTTTCGCGCTGATTTTACATCCACGAAGGATGCAGCCTTTCCGGCCACCGCGTCCCCTCCCTCGAACTTGGACTCTCTCATTATGCCGATGAAGCCAAGTTTATTCATCGTCATCGTCCTTCCTCATCATCGATAGCACGCGATTCAGGTCACATTCACTTAATTGTGGACGACATCAGCAGCCGCCGGGTACGGGAACATTCCATCTTCATTCTGTACAGCGGGTTTTGCCAGTTTGAACACGGCATTCATCGTGTTCATGCTGGTGGACGTTCCAGGTTTGTTGGATAGTGATTAACGTGGTGCGTACACGTGTGTCTGAACTATTTTGGCAGGTGTATATGCTTTTCATCACTTGGCGGTACTCGTCGAGGCTGGAGAACTACACTAGCTTGAAGTATGGGACAGATTGATCTGGTAATGTGGTCTTTTTATCATTCCTTATCATCCTTGAACAGGTATATTAGCTACCAATTCAGTCCCGTTGATATACCTTGAGGCAGAGCGCACACTCCTGCTCGCCTTAGCACAGACAGATATAACCTGCAGCATGATCGTTTTTCACAGGTGCATTCGCCCTCCACACCTGGTGATTGCACCGCAGCAAGGACCCATGAAGAAGTTTGGCACCTCGTCAGTGATGTTATCGTTGGGGGTGAGGAGGCCACCCATGCATTGCTGCCAGATGAGGGGCAATGACTTGTTTCTACGACCGCCACGACAACGCACCACCGATACATGGCGCGTGGCCACTTCCAGCCGTGGGCCAAGATATCCATCCCCGAAGACACATATGCACACCGAGCCATGTACCCAACACTCGTCTGCAAATAATCAGCATGCATTCCTGCATGACTTGTGCACAGGTGCACTGTTACAGACGATCAGGGTCAATCGGACTCCGCAGGATGTTGGTCTCTGCCATGTCGACATGAACAAGCGACATGTGTTCATGTGCACATCGTATATAGTACATGTGTTTGTGCGGGATCACGGCGCCGAGGTGTTTTGGATACGGAATTCAGAATGTGTTCATATTTCACAAGTCATATGTGTATATAGCTTTGGTTTTAGAAGTGCTATATAGGCCTTTGTGTGCACACAATGATGGAATCAAAAAAAAAAAACCCCCCGGCTCAAGTCGACTTTGAGCCACAACTCAGTCGAAGCCATGGTTGGTTAGACTGTTTCTGGGACAAGCCGCGGCTTAGTAAGCCAACGCGTGGTTAGCCGCGTCGCAGCAACACTAGTTACTCCCCATCCTATCGTGTTCAATGGTTTCTTGTGGAAATATCAAACTTCCATTACTAACGAAGGTATATTGGAGGACTATAGGCTCATTGACTCAGAACACCCTACCGAGTCTACTTGCCTATCAAAACAGTGTACCGTTTTCTATAGTTGGGAAGGCAATTCATATACAGTCACTCTTATATGAATCTGTGGGAACAGTGCAAATCACAATTTGCTACTAAGTTCCTATTAACTAAAGAAGAACAAGAACACGTACTGGCCATCTACTACGATGCCTTTGCTGCAAACGACAAAGGAAACTGAGTCCTCTTTGGGGCATTTTCTACTTATGCCACCTATAGTGAGGGACCAGGACACTCTTGGAGATACCTGGACAACGGAGAGAAAGTCACTGCCAACGTACTTGCGGTTCTTTTCTCACATAAAGACCAAATCAAGGAATTTGACGTGTTCCAAGGAACAGCATTATATCAAGATAGATTCATCAAGTGGCACCAATCTGAGGACAAGTGGATTTATCTCAACCATCAGACAGTTCATTTCAAAAGTCCAAGCACTTCTGACACCGAAACCCAAGCAAAGACCACTTCAGAAGGATCAGATGATGACCAGTCAGAGGACAAAGCAGAACAGATCGTACTTAAGGAAACTGATGAAGACAACACCGCATGAGTGGAATCCCTCTTACAGTGAGCGGAGACCACTGTTACCTCGGCAATCCAGAAACTCCAGACCAGACCAAGCACACTGCGACTGAGTACCCCATGTTCCCAAACAAGTCCGTTTCCTAGTAGTTCCAGACTACTCCCAGTTGAGACCACCCAGGTCCCCACACCACCAGTATCAAAGGGAAAACAACATGCTCCCACCCCACCGACACCTAGAACCAAAGCATCAGGTTCATCTCAATCCGCACCAAGTGCTCAGCCACAACCAACCCAACCCCTGTTGAACCCACCGACCAGAAACACCCCAGGAGCTGCACCGCCAGTTATACATCACCCACCTGCACCAGGTCCACCAGCAGCACCACCTCCAGCACTGCCACCACCTCCACCCATCATCGCAGTACCAATGGTGCAAGTAAACACACCCCGTCTCATCAGCACCGCACCTGAATTATATGATGGCCAGGGGAACAAGGCGCTAGCCTTCTGGAACATCCTCAAGAACTATTTTACGGTGAACGAAGATACGTTCAATACTGATCATAAGAAAGTAGCATCCACTTTGACCTACTTTAAACAAGACACTCAAGCTGGCAAATGGGCCAGTGACCAAATGGCTACTGCCATTGCGGCACAACCCACCAATTACGGAATGTGGCAAGCCTTTAAAGATGCCTTCAAAGCGCAATTCATTCCACCTCAAATGGAGCTGGAAGCGCTCTCCAAGTTACATGCTACTCCACAAGGGAATAGAGAATTCAATGAATGGTACCAAGAATGGAGCCAACATGCACGTCGTGCCAATGTCGACAAGAACACCAAGATGTTCACCTTTCGCAATGCTATCAATGGTGCTATCAGCAATAAGATTGCTTCTCAGTCACCCCAACCAGCTACCTTAGCCGAACTGGTTGAACGTGCTCGAGACCTCAACCGAAACTGGCGCATGTACGCCAAACCACTGGGCAATCAAGGAACCCAACGTCAAGGACATAACCCTTGTGTTCATGAATTATCTGTGGAAAACAGTAGCGCAGAAATTAACACTACCCAAGGACAACGCCGTACCCCATTCAAGAAATGTGGGAAGCTCACTTCCAAGCAACAACAATACCAATTTGACAATAACCTCTGCATGTATTGCGGTAAACAAGGACACAAGGCCATCGATTGCAAGGCCCCTGGACAGAGGAGACCAGGAACTTCCTTTATGCCGAAAGTCCGACAAATGGACACTGTTCCAGAAGAAGATCTGGACAAACTCAGTCTGAGTGATAGTGGAAGCAGAGTTACTCATGCTTTCCATAACTCCTTTACTCCCCTTGAAGACCTGGACGAAACTGGTGACACAACTGCACCATCTTTTGCTGGTTCTCTTCTGTAGTGGCATCTTACAGGAGAGATGTATTTGTATCCCATTGTACTCCTAGCAAGATTGAACCTCTCCAATCTCCCAAGATTCTTCATGTACCACCACATACGATTTGGAATATAAAATCCCCTGCTTTCCAATTGAAAGTCTGAATCAACCTCAACAGAAGACAATTCGATGCCCATGTGTTACTGGACAGTGGAGCTGAAGGCGTCTACTGTAATACCAGTTTTATCAAGAAATATTCAATACCCACCCATGCCGTCGATTGCCCGGTATACCCAATTAATGTTGATGGAACATTAAACAAACAAGGAGCGATGCGCTATGCCGCCATTCTGCGAATGGGGATGAGCGTTGACCCAAATCACTGGGAAACTGTCAAAGTTGCCATTACAAATATTGGCCAAAATGAGATACTCTTAGGCACGGACTGGCTAAGAGCACACAACCCAAGCATAGATTGGGGCACAAAAACAATCAAATTCAATTGCTGCCCCCCTCATTGTCATCCCAGTGACATCAAAGCACAAGATCGTCATACCCAAGATCCTGCCCTACAGCAACTACTTCCCCAAGATGAATGGGAAACCCAAGACGACGATATCCTGGATATTACAAATCACGGTCTAGATGTGTCACAGCACATTAGAGCCCATCTGGAACAATTTATGCCAGACCTTGATGTCACCGTGTCACGACACAGGACAGTCAAGGAACAAGTTGGTCACAGCCTGACTACTCAAGACGTATCCAGGTCTAAAGAACGAATTTGGAACCTCCATGATCACCCCATGGTTGCAAGGACTATAGTGTCCACAAGTCTTGCTAAAAAAGAGCAAGTCAAATCCAAGGAAATCCCTCTGGAATTTAGGAAATACGCGAAAGTCTTCTCTGATGAAGAAGCACAAAGATTACCAAAGCACCAACCATGGGACCACAAAATCGACCTTATTCCAGGACTCACAATGAAGAAAACTTCGGTGTACAGATTGACACCACCCAAGAAGGTCGCCCTACAGGAATACATTACCGATGGTCTCAAGCGAGGCACTCTAAGAAGATCTGAAGCAGCTGATGCGTGCTCCTTCTTCTTCATTGATAAGAAAGACGGGAAACTACATCCCGTTCAAGACTACAGACCGCTGAACGCGATAACCAAAAAGAATGCAGCTCCAATACCCTTGATCCTGGAACTTGTCGATAAACTTTTGGGAGCGCAATTCTTTACCAAGCTTGATGTACAATGGGGATACAACAATATTCGTATATGCAAAGGCGATGAATACAAGATGGCCTTCAAGACGCCCTTGGGCCTTTTCGAATCCCTAGTCATAACATTTGGTCTATGCAATGCTCTGGCCACTTTTCAAACTTTCATGGACACTGAACTTGCAGATCTAATTGATACAGGTCACGTTGTTGTCTATCTTGATGACATTTTGATCTTCGCACATACCATTTACAAAGTCATCAAATACACACATATGGTATTGCAGCATCTCTTGGACCTGGATCTCTATCTGCAACCCACAAAATGCTCTTTTAACCAGACATCCGTCGAATATCTGGGTTTGATCATTTTGGAAGGAGAATTATGCATAGACCCTGTCAAACTCAAGGCCGTTTCTAACTGGCCTACGCTGACCAAAGTCAAGAACATCCAGGAGTTCCTAGGCTTCTGCAATTTTTATCGCCGCTTTGTCAAAAATTACTCCGCCCTTGCCCGTCCTTTGTTTGATCTCACAAAAAAGGACACACTGTTCCTATGGGGAACCACTCAAGCCGATGCTTTCACCACATTACAAAATGCGCTTACGATGTCCCCTGTACTCCTCCTGCCTGATTATGGCAAACCATTTACGCTCATCACAGATGCCAGCGACTACGCGACAGGAGCGATCCTTGAACAAGATGATGCCTTGGGCTGGTCTCATCTGGTGGCATACTACTCAAAGTCTCTGCAACCTGCAGAATGAAACTATGAAATCCATGACAAAGAACTCTTGGCCATTGTCCAAGCTTTGAAGCACTTCCGCCATTACCTACAGGGTAATGTTCACCAGATGCAAATCTTTTCGGACCATGCAAATCTCAAATATTTCACCACAAAGCAAACACTTACATGTTGCCAAGCCCAGTGGTCCATCCTTTTGGGAACCTACGACTATGTCATCATTCCTAAGCCGGGCAAATTGAATCAAGCAGATGGGCTGTCCAGGCGTCCAGACTATAAAGAGGGGATAGCATCCGAGAATGTGGAACAAGTCCTGCTTGACCCTGGAAAATTCTTGCTAAAACCAGAGCAATTCCACATACAAGCCCTACATAATATGGCAATCCCCACAGGAATGGATGAAGAACTACATGCAGCACTTCTGGAAGCTATCAAAATCGATAACTCCACGGGAATGGGAGAAAAGCTTAAAAAGCTCATCACTAGCAGACCTAGACAAGTCACCAAAGGATTAGAAGATTGGAACTATGAAAATGGATTGTTCCTCTACAAGGGTTTGGTGTTCATACCAAACAACAAGAACATGAAACGGAAGATAACGCAGCAGTTCCATGACAATATAATGGGACACCCAGGACAGTGGAAAACCGTTGAACTCATCACATGGGAATATTGGTGGCCTGGAATCACGGAATTCATAAAAGCATACATCAAAGGATGTGCTACTTGTCAAACCACCAAAATCAAGCCTCCAGTCAAAGTTCCACTAAAACCAAATGAAATCCCCTCAGGAATATGGGAAACAATCACTATAGATTTCATTGTCAATCTTCCAATGTCGAATGGATATGACAGTATCCTTACAGTTGTCGATCGTCATAGCAAAGCTATCATCCTAGCCCCTTGTCACAAGACAATCACAGCCGAGCAAACAAGCCAATTACTATTGGACTATGTATGGAAACGCACAGGTTTCCCCTTGACAATAATCTTGGACCGAGGACCACAATTTGCAGCACAAGTAACACAAGAACTCTGGAGAAAACTGGGAATCAAACAGAAATTGTCAACTGCGTTTCATCCACAGACGGATGGAGAATCCGAATGAGTTAACCAAGAAATCGAGCAATACCTTCGTATTTGTGGAAACTTCCAACAAAACGATTGGGCCACATTACTTCCCATCATCGAATTTGCACATAACGCACAGCCACATCGCAGTACACACAAATCTCCCTTTGAAGTCTGGTATGGGATACATCCGACCTTTAAACCACCACTACACCTCCAAACCAGACTACAAAGCATGGACAAACACATCCAATACCTAGAACAAGTGCGCAAAGAAGTTACTGCAGCACTACACCTCGCTGCACGGGAAATGAGAAGTGGAGGCCCCACTAAATTGTCACACACATTCCACAAGAATGACCTTGTGCTTTTGGAAGCCACCAACTTACAGACTACTCACCCAAAGGCGAAACTTGCACCATGTCGCTACGGACCTTTCAAAGTTATTTGGGCTTCACCAACAAATTGCAAACTCGAATTACCACTGCAGATGTGAATCCACCCAGTATTCCACAACTCCCTGTTAAAACCCTACACGGAGACCGCCGCACATGGACCTAACTTTACGCATCCCCCTTCTGAAATCGTCGGAGAAGAAGAAGGTCATTATAAGATTGAGAAAATCCTCCAGTCACGTCCTACAAGAAACTGCAAAAGCACGCAATACCTAGTTCACTGGAAAGGCTACACAGAAGCTGATCGTACCTGGATCCCAGCTAAGGAGCTGACACATGCCAAAGAACTTGTTGCTCAATTTGAAGCTACACAGAAAGCTGCGCAGAAATCCAAAAAGGGGATACAAGCCTTGCAGGAGCAAGGGAAGCCTAAAGAGGGGATACTGTCGTGGACGAAGTCCATGCCATCTAGAAACCCAGTCCAAACCCCTACGAGTCCTACAAGAACCGCCCCTAAACCAAGCTATAGCCAAGTGGCTATCCGACACCCTTCTGAGCCTGCAATAAAGCCTGGTCAACAACTAGCAACCAAAGAGAATCTTCAACCACATGACCCTGGGAAATCCCCACCACATGACCTAACACATGACTCATCATGTGACTTACGAGCCCTTGAGCAAGCATGTGACTTAACAGCATGTGACCGTGGGAACCTAACACATGACCTACCAAGGGATTGGTCATCTACACGATCACCTGATCATGCGTGCTTTCTACATGTATCTTGTCCATTGATCCACATGTGGAAAATCGTGGGAACGATCAACGGTTGATTGAGGATCAACAAAGTCACAAGACTTACTGCGGAACTGCGGCACAGTCCGCAATCCATCTATTATTAGTTCGTGTCTATTCTTAGTTCAAGTCTCACCCGTCTCTTGTATTATTACCTGCCCTAAAGGGGCACGTGTCTACCTATGTCTCGATATTATGCCTACCCTTAACTACGCACAGACCACCCTGTATTAGTATATAAGACCTGTGAATTTGTACGAACAGTCCTTAGACTGTTCTCTTGTCTACCCCCACACTGGAGCCTCACAAAGCTCCCTTATCGTTAGCAGCTTCCCTTTCGTCCTATACCATCCCACCTCTCCTTGCCTTCTGTCTCTTCCTCCTCAACATCTCCTTGCTGCTCCTTTGGATCAGTCACCTTCAACTTCGTGCTGTTGTCGAGTCTCGCTACCTATAAGTAGTGAGTTCCCAACAGGGGCAGTTTCTCTGACCCATCTGCATTTGATGCAAGAAGGTATGTCAACTGAACTTTTGTCCCCTTGACCCCAGATGATTTCTTATTTGAAAGACCACGATCAGGAGGCATCCTGTCCATCAAATCAGCATGACTGGAACTGTGGAGAAGACTCTGAAAATGGCACTTACCCATAGAAGTGACCCGTCTCATCTGCATTGAACAGGTCCCATGGCTCAACACCATACGTCGCAACAAGTCCTTGGATTCGTCATCACTCTGTTTCAGCTGTTTCCAAGCTCACTGATGCAGCCTTGCCATGACATTTGTATTCTTTTAACTCCTTCCTAACTTTGTACTGAGCTAGCCAGCCATTGCTTAACTTGAGGCGATCATCCTCTGGAATACCCTTCAGATCTGCAAAATGGGTCCATTTTTGGCATAGGACCTTGCCAGTGAGAAGGACATTGTCTGACAGTGCATGGGACACCCATATGTCCATCATTTCTGTGATATCTGGATGCTGGGTTTGTCAGACGCATTTTGCTGCCCGTGCCTCATTGTGGGACCATTCACCTTGCCACTTGGCTTCCTTTTTTTTTTTTTTTTTTTTTTTTTTTTTTTTTGAAAGCACTTTATCCCAAAGTATCTATGTAATTATGTGTGATAATCATAGATCATCTTCAGAGATAATTGATAAGCGGCGAGAGGATAGACCAGTCCCACTTATCATGCTATAGCCAGACCGCAGTCCGGATGTGAGGGAAAATGCCGTTACGCACACCCCTGGGTTAGGGGTAGTGTGGGACTCAAAGCACAACGTTTAGCATGCCCAACAGGCATGCTCATCGTGCAGTCCTACCCACTAAAACCTCACTGTGGTATAACCAATTTGCTGGG
>Ga0307510_10006049_pt1 | contig 14421 bp, 20 predicted proteins | sample 12_EM_MG_FD_207224 | JGI IMG/M metagenome (GOLD analysis project Ga0307510, IMG submission 207224) | Populus trichocarpa ectomycorrhiza microbial communities from riparian zone in the Pacific Northwest, United States - 12_EM | ecosystem: Host-associated > Plants > Roots > Unclassified | place...
GAATGCCTTCTGAATCGAGGAGGCAGCGTAGATAAGGCCCAATCTTGGGGATAAAGTCTTCAATGTAGGTGTCCCGGGGCTAGGAGATATGTGAGATTTGCTAAGAAAGGGAAAACAGGCTTCCTTACGCTCTTTTTGCTAGTGGACATGGCTGGCTCCTCCACCCAGAATGTCTCGCTGATGTCCATGGGCTGGGGAGCAGTTTCACCCTGCGATGTATTATTTTTCTGCGTTCTTGGTTGTCTACGAGCCATTTTCCTTGGCTTCAGTTGACTCGCCGTGGCAGTTACTTCCACTGGGACATCTTTGATGCCTCGAGAGTGCTGCCGGGGCTCCCATTTTATCACTTTAGCTCCCGATTTTCCCTGGAGGAGTTTAGCTGCCTTTACAGCACTACTTTTGCGTGGCATGGAAAGGTGGGATGGGCTAGGTTCTTTGAAATCCGTTATAATGAAAAGCAATTGGTGTTTGGGCTTTGAGAGATCAGAGCCTGGACGTTGCGTTGCAAAACATTGACTGGCCGGAACGGGCAGTGCCTCATGCGGCACAAGGCGCTGGCATCGGCTCTGACATGCTAGGAGCGGCAGCTCCTTAGGCCTGATGAGCGCTGAGCCGCCAGCGGCTCAGCGCTCAGCTTTTACAAACCAACGCATTTATTAGCTATGTATTTATGCTAACTGTAGACAACAAGAGGGGGAAATATAGATTCGAAAAATGATTGCGGTATTTACCAGCCATAACGTTGGCGGAACGTTCTCAAATTCACCCTGGGAAGGCGGTGAAGCGAGGAAATACCATGCAGAATTGGGCTCACTTACCCTCTACCTTGCCATACAAGTGCGCCGTCAAGCTCCGCACATGTAGCAGCATGCTTGGGTTGCTGTACCAATTCCCATTCCTGAACCGCACCAGCCACCAAACGTCGTATCCCATGGAGGTGAATGCGGTCAAGTTCCTCCCCTTCTTCATCTTCGCCTGGTATCGCAGTGACGATATCTTTTTCGCCGAGACGCTCTGCAATAAATTTGTCGACGTAGGACTTGAAGTCCCTTTTCCACAAGCGCGGAGATAGCTCTGGAAGAGCGCATTTCAACTCTTCGAAGTGCTCCCGAGCCCTTTCTTCCATGTCAGTCATGCCTGCAGTGCGTCGGGGATCTACGGCTCGTGAACGCACAATAAGCGCACATGTGTAATAACCCCTGGATTTCTGTGTGAGGGCTGAATAGCCAGAGAGGAAAGGACGCACTGGGAATGGGCGGTGCTCTGAGCTTTCGATGGGCCCTCCAACTCCATGAGCGACTGCTTTGCGGCATACTGTTCCTCCCGCAGTAGCCGCTCTGCTTTGCTGACCTTCCGACGCCCCGGAGCTCGCTTCCGCCGAGCATAGTCTTGCTGGTAAGCTTGAAGCCTCGCTTGGTTTCTATAGTTTAGTTATAAATTTGAACGAGGGCTGTTCATTGATGTTAGAACAATGGCTTACCTCTGATAGTACGGTGCTTTTTTCATGCTCATCAGCGGCGCGGAAAAGCGCTTGTCTGCACTTCGTTACAATGAAAAGCGACGCCTTAATTGATGTTTCAGGAGGTACCAGAGACCGGAGGCCAATATTTACGTTGAAAAAATCGCCTAATCGCAACGCGCAGTGCCCTATGCGGTGCAAGGCGCCGTCCGTGGGTTTGGCAACTCGCAAGCAAAGTGCCGTCTCAGGGCGAACTCGGAAACAAGGTCTGCCATTAACTCGGGGCCATCGCTGACACGCTCCATCGGCTGCTTCAAGATTTGGGGCGTTTATTTAGAATTACCAATAATGGAGTTTTATCCAAACAGCGCCCTCTACGCCTCTAAATCTCGGCAAGATAACCGTAGCGGGAAAATACACGCCGTGGCTCTAAACAATCAAAAAAAAAAACATAACTCGCATTGTGCAGCTCAATGAACTTGAGCAAACTTAGCATATGATGGCTAGAAGTCTAACATAGACATGCCCCATTAACACAGCAAACGATTTGATTTAATTGGGTGAGAATGTCTTTGCATAAATCAGCCTGGACATTTTATTCGAGCCGCTGAAAAACAAGAGGATGTTGCGCTTGCAAGACATCGCACCGCTGGATAAGCTTCCAAAAACATGGGCCATTTCTTAGGAGAGCGCCCCATTACACTATCATCCGTTGCTAGCTATTTGGCGTTCAGATTCGGCTGCGCTAAAGAAAGTCTGTCGGGAGGTTTCTCAAAAACATGGATGCTGTCGCCGTGATAGAATTTCAGACACTTGGTGGGAAGGAAAATGCAGACCTTCTGACACGATTAATGGTCTAAAATGTTAGAACATTTCAGTAGCTTATATCAAGGGGAATTTATGTCCAGGATCCTTAATGTCTGCAGAACGTTGTTTTACCCTGTATGGAGATCCGTGGGCCAACATGTATCACAACCGGTCTGCATCGAATTCTATGCAACTTGCAATATTTGGCATGGATCCAATTACTCGGTGGAACATTCTGCACTTCAGCTTCATCCACCCCCTCCAAAACCGGGCGCTACATGCTCTAGCAATCTTCCAAATATTCCCCCCCACATTCTATGAATGCTACTCATAATAGCTGGTATTCATCCAATCGCTACATGGAACATTTGCCCATTCGTGGACATTGTCCCTCATAAAGTATGCGTAACATACTCTATCTCCCGTAAAGTCGTGCACTGCATGCTCTAGCACCCTTCCTGATATGCCCACCACTGTGCTGGGGCCGTACTCCAGAGAAATTCCAAGCCCTGGCAGCTCCAAATTACAGCCTTGGTAGCTACCTAATGCGGCCAAGATGTCGAACCAATTGTTCCTTGAACTTCCGTCCCGGTGTGATGGGGTGCTGCGGTTAGAAATAACGGAAACGCCGTTGAAAACTGACGCCCATCGGCAGAGGACATCCTGGGGGTGGATCCCAGGAGTATCCCTCAGGCGCTTGGCAGTCAGCCGGCCTGCATCATGAAGTTTGGGGTGGATTACGGCCAGGATTGCACTCAAAACTGCATTAGATTCCGAGATGCAATCCAGCCAGTCCAATGCAGCGGGCTCCCTGAAGTTCGCAGAAACCTGCGGGTGTGGTTGCGACATCCCCTGATTTGAAATGAGCAGCCGAGGAATAAAGTTCGTGTGCTAAAATGCTCACATCATGGGCTTGTTGAAACCACCCAGGTGATAAATCTACCGAGCCCTGAGGGTGCTGTCCTTCTGGGTGAAAATTCTTCTCATCACGGCGCCACAAGCTGCTGTCTTTCGATGTTTTCAGCAGCGGACGCAGCTTTTCTCGCGCCGCCAACATTGTATTCTGAGAGGCATCAGGGTTTATGCTGCGATCTCACAATTGGAATAAACCCACCTGTCTAGAATCAGACAAGATTCCTGGAAGGTACCAGGCTAATATAACGCCATGTCTGTCAACAATAATGCATGGTGCTGAGACTGTAACGTTATTCAGCGGGGGGTATCGCCGCTGTAGGGATTTTTCCTTCTTTATTGACGCCTTTGTTCCTGGCTTTGAAAATCTTTGCGGTAGCTTGTCCGCATAGCGCGTAGCATCCCAACCCATCACCTCTGCCGGTAAATGATCAGCGGATTAAGACATGGGATTTATTCCACTAACTGCGGTTGAAAAATGCATCCCCGAGGGTGTCTGCGATTATGTCTAACTCCGATACCACAGCTACCGGAAGCAAAAGGGGATACTCTGGCAGCGTCGCAGAGGCGCCGGGAGAGTGCTCGTTTAGTCGATATTTGAATTGGGCTCTGAGGTATGCTGCGCAGACATTTGAAAAGCTCAAAGGAGTCAGCGTCGGGAATTGAGACATATGGCTAGTTTGGATTCTCTGAGCGTCAAGGCGCATGGGGCAAGTGAAAGAAGGCGCCGAAATGCGGAAGCAATCTGACAGCTCGGCTGCCGGTAATGAGCGCCAATGAACCTGCACTTCCAACCAACAAACGTTGGTTACCAAGGAATCAGGCAGCATGTAATATACGAATGAATTCCCCTGCCTCCCGACGTGTCAGGCCTCCTTCATCGCTCATAGTCTAAGCATTTTCCTGAACTCCCGAACAGTAGCAAAACAAGAGCGATGCCCTCCCGAAGCAAACTGAAGAAGAAGGGACTCTTTGACGGGCCCGCCTGGCCCAGAGATAACAGCTCTGACTACGAATGCAATTCGCCACCATCCAGCCCTGTGTTATCTTCAGGCTACGACTCCTTCATTTCTGAAGACCTAGACCTCTATGACGATAGGTGTGTACGCTATTCGCCCATTATATCCCGCAGCTTAAAACGAAAGCATATCTAGCTCGTACGTAGCTTTGACAGATGAGCAAATCAGCATGTTGGATGAACAGGTCGATGAGTTCCAAGCTGCCAATTATGAAAGTCGGGAGCAAATTGTGCAAGACATTCTCGAAAGCTTCGAGAGCACCTGGACTCACGATATTGACTTTCATGAGGCAGCCGTTACCACTGTATGCACACTATTTGCACTATAGCGCTGCTCTCAGATATTTCTAGCTTATTCGCCAACACCTGTATGCCACAACAAGACCGGTGACAAGGGGATCCTCGCCTTCTTCCGAAACCTCAAGTCAGATGGGCGAAGAAAAGTGCGTACGCCAATTTATTCACGGATCACTGCTACTAAGAGAGAAATACACACTTAGTCAAGACGTTGAAATGGTGTGCGAATCCCCTCCCCCTCCTGAAACCCCGAGTCAGGCAGGCGAAGAAAAGTGCGTATGCCAATCTACACACTGATCACTGCCGCTAAAAGAGAAATGGATACTTAGTCAAGGCGTTGAACCGATGGATGAATCCCCTCCCCCCAGCGAAACCCAGAGTCAGATGGGCGAAGAAAGGTGCGCATGCCAATTTACTCACTGAGCACTGCGGCTAAAAGTGCAATGAATATTTAGCCAAGACATTGAACTGACAGACGAACATATGAGTATATTGGAACGTTATGCCCCCAAATTTCAGGCTGCCAACGGAAAACATCGGGAGAAAATGGTCAGGAAGGTCGCCAACAAGATTGAGAGAGCCTGGACCGAAGATGTAGAGTTTGACAGAGATACAGTGATCGGTGTAAGTGGCCTTTCTGCTAAATTGGATTATTCTCAGATATTTCTAGCTTATCCGCAAGCACCTGTACGGCAAGTCTAAACGGCGATCGAGGACGGCTGCATTCGAAATACGAAAATGGTCATACCGTGACGTTGTGACCACCATGCACCGCGACGAAATAAACAAGTTGGCAGCTGAGCTTTCCAAATGTGCGCCCGGATCGTCAGGCTTCCTTGGTGCCTACAAGAGAGCTTGTAGCCAGGTTGAGCTGAAGTTATCCGAGAGTCAGCGCCAAAGGTACCAGGTGATGGCAAAGGATTGGTCGGAGAAGGGACTGCCTCCAAGGATGCAGCAGCGGTATGTGCAAAGGAAATGATTCTAGCGGATTAGGATTGATTGGTTTTTTTCTTCGCACTAGCATGATGAGCAAGCGCGGACCCAGAGCAGTCAGGGAGTTCACATCGGCAGCATGGAACCAGTTTGGTATGCGCGTTGTTGTTCTTGCGGCATTCCTGGAGGATGGAGAGCCTGCGATATCGTTGTGGGTAGAAGGCCCTATTCTACTCTATTCATGTTTTTCACAGTTTCAAACAGCTTCGATTACAACAAGGACAGCGGGGGGAAGACTTTCAGGGAAGGTCCTGATGACTGGGAGGGCTCCATGACGAATGAGTTTGCAAAATGGGGCAATGAGTGCTTTGGTAAGGGATTATTCTGGCTTAAGGAAAAATCGCTAATGCGCCAGCATTTCAGGGGTCCTGCCGACCGACGATGTCGTGGGCGGGCCTGTGAAGAAGCAAGAATGCCCGGAAATCAAAATGAAGAGGAAAAAGGACGGGTACCCCGTCCTGCCAAGTCCTGAAGAGGTGGACCGCCATGCGCTACTGTGCAAGAAAAAGCTCATAGGAAGATTTATGGGAGATGTATACGGTTCGTGAGCTGCTCATCCATGCTGCCGATTCAGTCGCTAAGCCAATTTCCAGCGATTGCTACTCGTACATCAAAGGGAAGAGTCCCCTGGACAGAGCTCCAAAGGGACCGACGCAAATACATTAAATCAAAGTATTTGCCCAAGGATGTCGCTCTCAAGCAGTTCCACCACCTCCGCCAAGAGGACGTCAACGCCATACTCGGCCACTGGACGCAGAGGCAAGCTGATGGTAAGGTTCCATTCCTCTTCAGGGAGGTAGCCAAGGCCGCTCCGAAAAATCAGCGCACCCGGGAAGGAAGCGATGCTGACGCCGACGTGGGGCCGGGCGAAGGAGATGAAGACCGGCAGGGCGACGATGGAAGCCAGACGCAGGGGGGCCCGTTGCAAGCGGGCACCGGTAGCGATGGTTCAACCGAGCAGGCCCATCCGAGTCAAAGCCTCAGCAATGCGGCTGAGAACCCAAACCAAGTACGTCGACTCCGGGAACATGGCAAGCAGGCGCTAAACTCTTTGAGCTTTCAGGGTCCATGCCACTCTCCCGAAAATGGCGCCGCCCAGCCTAGCGCAGCTTCTGCGCAGCAAATAGGCGGAGGCGCAGCTCTGGATTCACCCCACGCTCGCCCTCCTCACGCACCCTCTCCTCGCCGCTCTCTCAGCCACCCTCTCTCTGATAGCCCACGAGCAGGCCAAACCGAAGGCCCAAATTCCGAGGATAGGCAGAATGACCCTGGCCCTGCTGGGCAGGGGCCTTCACCTAACGACGAGGTAAGCAACGTTGACCGCCTCGTTGAGCCTTGAAATTTAGTGCTGCCAGATGCAAAGCGCTACAGAGGAGCGCCAACCACCGCCGCTGGGCACGCCTAGCGCTTCCGGTGCAGACCAACAGCCACCCCCAGGCGCACCCGATGCCACCCATGAACACCTACAGCCACCACCAGCTTCACCTGGCCCACCCCCTGAGCCCCAGCATTCACCACCGGCCTCACAGAGTGTTAGCCCAGAAGTGCAAGGGGGTGGGCGTCGCAGGCGCAGACAAAATGAGGGCGCTGCTGCCGATTTCCCCTCGAGCAAGCGGCGCCGGAAGGTCAACGAGGAAGTTGACGGCGCGGGTCCCAGCATGCGGCGGTCAACTCGAGAACGCCGTCTGACAAGGAAGGCCGCTGCAAGGTGAGCTGCGCTGTTGCATGCGGAAAGCGCTCGCATACGGGGGTCGCATCCTCCTCCTCAAGTCCCTTCGCATTCGTAGCTGCGCACATCAGTGCCACTTCGCATGCTCACCCAATCTCCAACTGCCATCGCCACGCAATTGCCCCGTGCCCTTCCTCCTTACTTTCCCTGCGCTCCTTCACGCATCCATTTCCTTTTGCTGATCTCCACTTATCCATTTTCCCTTTCCACCTTCAGCTGCGTCCTGCCCTTCATCGTTTCCGGGTTTATTCAAAATTTCACTCTTAAATTTAGAGGTTCCTTGTGGCCTCTCGTAGTTTACAAGCAGTCTACATACGTATAAGCTTGTTTATGAGCTGAAAATATAGGTTTCTCCCATTGCTATCTCTTTGTGCTTTCCGCATTCCCGATGCCTTCTCTATGGCTGAGCACAATTTCCGTACATGCAGTAATACGGGCCCGTAACCGTACCGTCTAGCGTTCAAGGGACCACTTTACGGGACGGTCACAGGATGGTTACCCCCGAATCAGGCCTTCAAAGTCCGGCCGTATACGGCAGTATACGGTCGTATGATGGGCCTGGAAGTGTCACGCCAGCGATATTGTTGTGCCGCACCTCTCCTGATGCGGCGGATGCACCCATCTTTGTCGTCTCCGAGTCGCTTGCCTCGCCACCGACTCCTCAGGCCTCATCTTCCACCCCCGTTGCAACATGATTGGCACCTTTCCTCTATGACAACAAGGCTTGCCCCTCATCAGGCTCATCGTGCCTTGATCCTCACGGCCGAAGACTCGCAGATCGCTCAAGATCGTCGGCTGATGTCTGGAGCACATGTCCCCTTAAAATGATCGCTGCTCCCCGCAGCGTAGTGTTCCTCACGACCCCTTGCAAGCCAGGCCTACGTCTAGACCCTGTCGCTGTTGAGGGACTTTACTGTATATAGGTTCGCTCGGGTTATTCTTAGTGTGTTTGTCTATCTCCTTTTGCTTTAGACGGTATGCTCTCCATTCTTCCCCTTCCTATTTCGAATTTAGCTTTACCGACGGGCGTTGTTGCACCGCCCCTCGCCCTTGCCATCCATGCGCCCAAGGCGGCGCGCACACTATGGGTATTCAGTAAAAAACATTCCAGACGCCGCTGCCCCTTGCCACATCGATCCGCCGCGCCAGTCTTCAGCCAGAGGCCATCCGCACGCTTATGGACCTGAAACATCGCCTTCATCGGGTGCATGAGGGAAACCCGGAGCCGGCTAGCCGGGGCTGTCCTCCCGCGCTTGCCCCTCCCCAGCCGACGACGACGCGAGCTCATCGTCTCGCACGCTGAGCGCGCTCGCCCCCGCTCTCCCTCATTATACAATATATATATATGACATAGGACTTGTATTAAGATGTAGAATAAGAATATAACAAAATAATAATAATACTACAGAGCTGTAAGGGGCCCTTGCTGCCCAGGAGAGGTGAACACACCCCTTCCGCCCCTCGCGGCAATACTGGACACCGCCCGAATCCTTCTGCATGGCGCCGCGACGTATTCCCGCGTCCCTGGAACCTCCGGCGGTGCGTTGCTGCGGCCCCGCGGGCTGGATGGGTTGCCCGGTAGTGTTCCGGTGACAGCAGCTGCGGCGGCAACGGCAATGGGGTGGTGACGGCGACAGAGGTAGGGGTGGCCGCGGCGGTGTGAATGGGCCCATGGCCGAGGGAGCGCGAGGGGAGTGCGGGCGGAGCGGGGGGGTGCACTGGGGTGTGCGGTTGAGGGCACAGGCGGCAGCGCGGCGCCGGGATTTGCTTCGCTGGTGCTTCAGGTTGTCTCAGGCCTAAGGTCCTAGCCTGCCATGGTATTTGTGGATAGGAGCGGACGGGTGAGGGGACTGTATGGGGGAATTTAGGAGGGGAGACCGGTGAGAAACCCCGAAAGAGAGTTAGATTGCCAGTGACACCAGGGGTCTGACAACACCCTAAACGTTTCCGGCCCTTCTCCCCCCAAACTTCCCACGTACTGCAATGCAAACTACTCTTTGGTACCCCCCCTAGGCCCCCTGAAGATGTCCGACCTGTTCCGCCCTCGCACTGCCGCCTGCGCGTTCGACTGCGCACACTCTTGCACCCCCTCGCTCCGCCCGCATTCCCCTCGCGCTCCCTCGGCCATGGGCCCATTCACGCCGCCGCGGCCACCCCTACCTCTGTCGCCGTCACCGCCCCATTGCCGTTGCCGCCGCAGCCGCTGTCACCGGAACACCACCGGGCAACCCATCCAGCCCGCGGGGCCGCAGCAATGCACCGCCGGAGGTTCCAGGGACGCGGGAATACGTCGCCGCGCCATGCAGAAGGGTTAGGGCGGCGTCCGGCATTGCAGCGAGGGGCGGAAAGGGTGTGTTCACACCCCTGGGCAGCAAGGGCCCCTTACAGCTCTGTAGTGTTTTTTTTTTTACTATCATATTCTTATTCTACTTGATACAAATGCTATGATATGTATAAAAGGGAGAGCGGAGGCGAGCGGGCTCGTTGTCGGAGACGACGAGCTCAGCCGTACAAGACGATGGGCTCGCGTTGTCACCGGCTGCCGAGGGAGGGGCAACCGCGGGAGCCCCGGCTAGCCGGCTCCGGGTTTCCAAGAGGGCCCTGATGATTGCTGGGGCCGCGCGTGCCAAGGAACTTTATAATTTTATTTTTTATTGTTATATTCATGTTCTACTCGTAAAAACAAATCCAATGATATATAATATGATTTATAAATTTTGTAGTTTAAGTAACATGCGTGCTCGCTGTCGGAGACGACGAGCTCGGCGCGGGAGACGATGACGACGCGCTGTCGGAGGCTACGCGGAATCCCTCCAGGGCCCCAGGCGACTAGGGCTCCCTCATTCTGGTCCCTTCGTGGCGGCGCAGCATGCTCCCGCCCATGGTTCCGCGGCGGCATCTCGAGTGTGCCCTCGCTCCTCGCATCGCCTCTCCTTGCGGCCGAACGGGTTCACGCCCACCCTCGTTTGGGCACCGCTCGTGCTTTTTGGACAGCGCCTCGCGTGGTGGCTCGTCGTAATGTATCGTAGTAGCTTTAGAATAGCTGCCTTTTGTCATAGAACAACACAACATATCGAAGTCAGAACCGTAAAATCCCGTAAGGTCCCGTTTACGGCCGTATACACTCCACCCCATACCGTCAAGGCCCCTTGGAACGACCATACGGACGCGGATACTGGCATACCGTAACCGTCTGGCGGTCTGAGGTTACGGCCGTATGCCGTACGCGGGACGGTGCTCACCCCGCCCCTGCCCTTCTCCGCCACCGCTTAGCTGTCGATATTCCTCACATTGCCTCAACTTGCTGCAAGTTTTGTGAAATAAGAAAAAAAAAAACTATCGCTACGGAGTTCTGCATACGCTATTCGTCTAAGAGCTACGCGCCTATCGCCTTCAGCCTGCGCTCGTGGTCATCCGACATTTTTTCCAGCTCGCCCATCCTCCTCTCCAGCGCAGCAATCCTGGCAGCATTGCTTCCATCATTGCTTGCCGGCGATGTGTCGCTGCGAGGACCCGAGGGCTGACTGCGCGCAGGCTTGAGAAACTGCGAGGTGCTTGGCACCTCAACTGTGACGACTGCCAAATGCTGAGTGGGAACGGTCACAGGGGGATTAAGAGAGGACGCACTTGGTGTGCGTTTAGACGCACGACGGGGACGAGCTGCGGGAGGAGATGGGGCGGTGACCTTCGGCACGGAAGACTGTGACAATGTTGCAGGGCTGTTGGAAGGGCTGCCAACGGCAGAGGACGCGCCGCTCTCCAGCGTCAATGATTGAAGGGCAGAAAGCGCTGCTATGGGCGATGGAACCAACCCCGAATCTTCTGGTTCGCCTGCATCAGGGGAACCGCAGGCGCGCTGCTTTCCCTTATTGGCTCCTGCGCGCTTCTTTTCCGCTGGGGGTTTTGTACGCAATTCCTCTGTCTGCTTGATGCGGTACTCCCGAATGCTGTCGATTGGCAAATTGTGGCGATCCGTTTTTCCTGTGCCCGGGTTCGGAAGCATCAGGCTGCACTTCGTTTTCTTGCGCTGGCATCTTCGACACGCGTTCTTCGGTAATGCGATGCACTCTTCATTTGCATCTCTGCATGATCGGCACTGCCATCTCCTGTCAGCTCCGAGTCGGTTGAGAGGGTGGAAGCGTACCTGAATTTGAGGATCAGCCGTTATCGGGGCTGAAGGCTGCTCTGCAGGGTCGTCAGGGCCCTGATTCGACGTGGTGCGGCGCTTTGCAGGGGTGCTCGGCGCCGGCGACGAGCCCTTCCGCTTTCTTGTGGCGGCGGCTTTCTTGGTGGCCTTTGACCTACCACGGCTCTGAGAATCGTTTCAAATGTCAGAAATCGGCCACGACTCAACCAGCAGGCATAGAACTTACTTCAGGCTCCTCATCGACCGCCATTGGTACGCCTTCTCCCCCCTCCTCGGGTCTCGGTCCGAGCTTCAGCAAGAGCCTTTGCACCTGAGAGGAACGAGGCCGCAGTGCAGCAGTTTGTACGACGGGAGCAGGTTGCACGATGGCCGCAGTTTGCACGATGGCCACTGGTTGCACGACGGGAGCAGGTTGCACGGCGGCCGCAGGTTGCGCGACGGGAGCAGGTTGCACGATGGCCGCAGGTTGTGCGGCGGGAGCAGGTTGCGCGACGGGAGCAGGTTGCACGACGGCCGCAGTTTGCGCGATGGCAGCAGTTTGCACGGCGGTTTTCGTGGGGGGTTGTGCAGCAATGTTTGCAGCGGGTTCTGCGGCGTGTTGTCTGCGACTTGATTTGGCTTTCATCGAAAGACCGTAAGCATGGCGGTAGAGGAATTTCAGCAGCTAAAGCTTACCTAGGTGCTCCCACCAACAATCTGCAGGTGGTGGCAGCAGATTCGTTATATCCTGCGGGAATTCGGCGTCCGCACGGTAGCATCTATGGAGCTCCCGAGCTGGGTGGGACCGGGTGATCCTCCCGAAGTCTTCACCGCGGTCCATCACGATGGATAGCGCCACTAAGGTGGGATGCAGAGCGAGACCCCCATCTCTGGCATGGGCACGCCGAAATTCACGGAAAACAATTTGCTAATTCAAATGTAGAGCGATCAAATGAAGCGCCATGGATATGAGTGCATACCAACTCCCTATCGAACCCCGCGTTCCACAGCTGTTTATCGGCAAACTCTTGAACAGAAAGGTATGATTCTACAGCAGCCTCAACCCTAGCTGCGACATTAAGCAAAGTTGACATTTCCGAGGTGTTTTGCATCGAAGGCGTTCGGCGGTGTGAGGCGGGGCAGTGCGTTGGATGATGAAAAACTTGCCGAGTGTTGAACTTACCCGTTTTGGGGAACGGCTCAAAAATGCTAGAGCGCCAGGAAAGGCGCCCAAATGCCATCTTCCTAATATGGTACAATAAAAGACCCTCCCGAAACAGACGAATTTTGCTCCGCATGTCATGGATATCCCTATGAGAAAAGTATTGACGCTATGCGACCCAATCCGACGTGGGCTGGCCTGGGTGGTGAAAACAGACTCTGAGGGGCCCCAGTTGATTAGGGATTCGGTTATGCCATGCCATTCATGTCCTTTGTCTTCGGTACTGCTGCCACTACAATGCCATATGATTTTGGGCTCAACACGATACGACTTGAGCGCATATCTGGGTCCACCGCATTCGATGTCAGCAAAAACAACGCTGTGCACTTGTCAGAGGTTCTGCCAAGCACCCCCAAGGAACGGCCATTCCAATACGGACTCGGTACAACCATGCAGCCCAGCATAAGTTGGAAGAGAAAATTGATAGGCATACTGCCTCGCGTTCACTCTTTTACTGATGACTTCCCTTGCCACCATCGCACACCTCACTACCATCGCTCACCTCGCCTTCATCACCTCGTCGTCTGCCCTCGCCGGCATCGTTGCCCCTCGCCCCTTCCCTCATCCTCTGATCCTCAAAGTCCCTCTTCGCCTCACCTCAAGCCTGCTTCGTATGCTACTCCTCCGCCAGCTGACCCCACAAATGCGCGTTCCTCAATGGTTGTCGTCCCATATCATGCGCAACGTTCGCGACCCCTTGCCAGTCGGGCCCCTGCTCGGGACCACGCCCTTGCCATGTTCACATGTTTCTGTTCATAGGACTATTTGCCTCGTTTTCGTAAGGTCTCTTATCGTCCCTTTCGTCTTAGACCCCCCTCTTTGTTAGCTGTCCTTTCTACCTTAGCCATTGGACATCGAACGTCACCGTCTTCCCTCCGACCCTGCACCTGCTGTCGCGCCTTTCGATACCATTCACTCGCTGCTCTCAACGCCAGACTCCTTCACTCTACGATGCTGCATGTTCTGTCGCCGGCAAGACAACTTCATCCTCAAAATCGCTGGCGAGGGCGAGGCGGTATCCCATTCGCCGCCGGACGAGACAAAATGGCGCGCGTAGACTTGGACATTTGCCGCAGCAATGCATCACCAATACGCGCCGCTGGGCCACTTCCGATCGTGGGCCAAGCTGTCCTTCCCCGAATTCACGACCATGTGCCGACTCATGTTTCTGACGCTTGTGTGGATGAGCGACAAGCATGTGTTCCTGCACGACGGGCGCACGGGTGTACTCATGCAGGCGATCAACCTCGATGACCAGGTGCATCTGGGTGGTGGCGTCTGGTACGTCGACATGAACCAGCGACACGCGTTCGTGTGTGCACTGCATGTCCTGTGTGCGTGCACGCAGGACCGCGACGCAACCAAGGTATTAGAGGTACTGCGGACATTGCTCATCTATAATATCTCCCCTTAGTCTGGTCTCACCGAAAGGCAGGAAACAGTAGGCCCTATCTCCCATCTCCGTCTGCGTGCTTCTAGTCTCCTCACGGACCGATTGACAACATCGAGCCGACATCTGTCTCTCCACTGCGCGAGGTCGTACGTTTCGCTTCTCTTGCTGTTCCTTACCCTTTACAGATAACCTCACGTCTGGTTTATTGTCTCTTGCGGATTATTGGATCGAGAATGTGTCCTCGGTTATGTGGTGGACATAGCAGACGTGGCGGACGTGATGGACGCGGTAGGCCCGGAGGCATGGTGGGCGCAGTGGGTGCGGCGGGCACGATGGATTTGGCGGATGTGGTGGGCGCGACAGATGTAGTGGACACGGTAGGCGTGGCGGGCGGGGGACATGGTCAAGGGGAGCCTGGGGATATGCGAAAGAAGCATCGGTCATTTATTGTGGCATAGCATCGAA
>Ga0307510_10006052_pt1 | contig 14418 bp, 4 predicted proteins | sample 12_EM_MG_FD_207224 | JGI IMG/M metagenome (GOLD analysis project Ga0307510, IMG submission 207224) | Populus trichocarpa ectomycorrhiza microbial communities from riparian zone in the Pacific Northwest, United States - 12_EM | ecosystem: Host-associated > Plants > Roots > Unclassified | place...
ACAATTAATAAAATAAACCCCTAAAAAATTAACGGGCATATTAGATTATGTTTTTAGGAAAATTAAGAATGGAATGTAATTGGTGGTAAAATAAAATAATGTTTTTGTGATTTTGAACTAATGTAAGATCATGTACATAATCAGGGGACTCATTTGGAGACCATAGTACAATGGATTGTTTATCTTTGACTTCCTGTGATGATTCGTGGCGGGAGTTTGCTGGCCGTTGAATTGTTGAGGAGTCAGCATTTTTGGAAGGGGTTTGTTACGAAGCTAATCCTAGGCAACCGACAAGGGACGACACCGTTCAGTTGCTTTCTAGATTGTGGCGTGGGCATTGACGATTTGCCATATGAAGATGGACCCACGCAGATTTCAATGTCTAGTCGTTGTCGGTGTGAATTTTTACAAATTTCTTTCATGAAATGCCACTCTACTCCCTGAAACCTGTACTTCAAAGGAAAGGGGTGACTGGTCTTTGTGAGCGCGGTTCATCTTTTCAAAAGTTTTTATTTTTATTTATTTATTTTTAATGTTTTTATATAAATTAATAAAAAAAATAATTTTTTTAAAAAATTATTTTTAATTGGTGTTTTTTTTTTCATCTATTGGTATATCTGTCAAGGAACTTGACATATAATTGTCAAACAAACCGTATGTTATTTTGTTCGTGAGTAAATAATGATAGTGATATTTGTTGTAATTTGTTTCTAACTCTTTGGAATATACTAAAGGCTAATGTTCGTCGGCAACCCCGTCAGTAATAATTTAAAAATATATATTTTAAAAAAATCTATTAAATAGAAATATAAAATAATTAAAAAATTAAATTAATATAAAATTCAAATACTTATTACAAAATTAAACATTTATAAGTTTAAATACAATTAATCTAGAATAGAGGCACTAGGGGAAAAAAATTAAAAATTTAAAAATTTTCAATAACATTTATACAATTATTAATAACAGAAAAATAAAAAAATTGCCATCAACATTTACACAATTATTTATAATAGAAAAATAAAAAAATAAAAAATTCCCAATAACATTTATATAATTATTAATAATAGAAAAATGCGAAAAAAACATTAAAAGAAGAGAAGGAAAAAAAAAATCTTACCTTAATGTTGAGTTTTCTCGAGGCTGGGAAGAGGAAAAAAAATCTGAATAAATCATTAAATAAATAAAAAAAGAGAAGAGAGGAAAAGACATAATTGCGCATGGAGTAGAAGAAAAGAGAAGAGAAAATAATGGGTTAAGAAGAGAATGAGAAAGAGAAGAAGCTGTAGAGAAAGAGAGAAAAAGAGATGTGCCTATTTGTTTTGATTTTAAGGATTTTGGTATTTTAATTTAAGGTTTTTTTTACATAAGGTTAATTAAATATTAATATTTAAAGTTTTTCCGTTGGTGTTTTTGTCTGTCAAGTCTAATTGAGATTTTTAATCAAAAGTTTTTAGAAACATGCCAAGTAATACCGATATCTTTATTGTCAAAAAATTAAAAATTAAAAATTAACATTTTAATTGGAACGTTGATGTTTTCATTTGTCAATGCTATCTTAAATTTTCAATTTAATAAAAAAATCTTCAAAAACTTGCCACGTATCACTAATGTCGTTACCGACGGTAAATTAAAAATTAATATTTTAATTTTTTTATCGATGTTTCCATCTATCAAGTTTAATTGAAATTTTCAATTTAATACAAAATTTTCAGAAACCCACCAACTATCACAAATCACTTTTCCGTTCGTCGATGATTTTGTCTACAAAGAACAGTAATAAACATTACAAGTGAAAAGTAAACAGTATCTTAGCTCTTGAGAAAATACCAAAAATCAAGAAAAATAGTTTTTATATATATTTGCATGCACTTTTGGATTTAATAACAAGTTTATTAAAGCCATGAGAATTTGGTCTAAATGTAAAAAAAAAAACATAAAAAAATAAATTTGTTTATTTTAATACTAATGATTATAAACTTATATGTAAAATATATTCCCAAATATCAAAAGAAACAAAAACATAAAAAATATGTTTGGGCTTTAGAATGGCTAAACTCAACTCATAAAGTCATAGTCCACTCTACTAGGATGAAGCTATTTTGACCAATAGACAAACTTATGGTTAGAAAATATAATAGTGTCTTAGTAATCAGACAAATAAACAATGCAGCTTACCCAATGAAAGGTGTACTAGGGATGATATTGTCATCCTTATATATAACCAGTCCTCTTGTCCAAACTCTGAAGACCAGTTAGAGTTTTTAGTAACTAAAATACTAAGTGGCAATTCTAAACATTTTTTAATAGATAAAAGAAAAGAATTTCTTATTCTTTCTACCTACATTTGAAAATCCCGATCCAAAAGGTAATTGTTGCGATGCCATACACGTGTAATATATGACATCACATTTTATAGCCAATGGTGACATTGCAAACATATCCCATGTTATATTTAAACCAAACACCTCCTTTCTCGACCAATAGCTATTTCTAGCCAACATTTTATGGACATTCGTGAATCTCTCATCAAATGATAATGCAAATACTAAATCAATGGTTAACACCAATGTTCCACCAATTAACTATGACACCACCATTCATATCTCAATGTGAGTTAACGTAACCAAGATCTTTAAATATCTTGAGTCACCAGGTAAACAGACAAGTTCTTAGACTCAATATCATCTTGGCCCAAGCAATTACATCATCGCCCAAGTGGCTACACCTTGGCCCAAACAGCTAGGTCTTCCACCTTCGATCATATTTTTTCCTCTCCTATTTTTCTCCATCATTTTCTCACCACACAGGTTATCCAATAAACACACACTAAACATTCTTTTGAGTCCCGGGGAGTCGAAACACGACTTTATGCATTGTTCATGCACGCATAATTTTCTATATTTTTACTGGCAGATTCTATGCATGTACAAATTTTTATACAAGGTTGGCACCATATTTTCTAGCAAATGGTGGAATGCATATATACCCTATGTTCTATGCAAATCATACGCTTCATTTCTTGACCAAAGGCTATTTTCAGCAAAAGTTTCATAGATATTCATTAACTTTTCAACCAATAACAATGCAAGATACCATAACTAATGGTAGTAGGCATTAATGTTTTCATCAATCAACTATGACACCACCTTTTACATCCTAAAATTAATAAGCTAACATGATTAAGATCTATAAATATTTTAGATCACTAGGCATTCAGAAAAGTTCTTAAAGGAAGTTGAATTAGGCTAAGCCCGATCAAGCATTTGGGTTTGATAGATGTTAGAAAAACTAAAAGCCTGACATTTCAAGGGGCAAGCAAAATCAGATTCCCCGACTCCTAGAAGGCAATCCATGTTGGAGAGTGGAGACAATATTGAGTGTAAAAACAAGCTTTTAGCTTCTCCAATGACCATGTGTCACCAGAAGGGGCAGAGAATAGAGGAAAAGGGGCACTGGCATGCAAATATCATTTTGTTTCCTTGTATCCCCGCCATGTTTTTGAGAAGAGGAGCTTCTTTTTTATTGACTTTTTACCTTGGTATACTCTCTCTCTCTCTCTCTCGAAGATTTATTTATTTATCTTAACGTAAAAAAAGCAATGCTCCTTTTTCTTCCACATGTTTTTGAAGTGATATGATATAATGCTAACAAATTTAGAGAGGAGAAGAGCAGCTTTTGTTTCTTTTTTCTCTGCTATATGAATAAATTCAATGACATTACCATTCATGAGGTTAGGTCTGAATCTGGCCGTGTAATAGCCTATTAGACTTGGAGACGAAAACATTTTTCACGGCTTCTCTGCTATATCATTGAGGTCTGTGCATGCCTTGAGCAAATCTACTTTAATTGCCAATTAATTCAAAGCAAAAATCAAAATCATTAATTGTGTGCTTGCGTTTTTTTTCTTTCTTTCCTTCCCTTAGTGTTTTTCCTTGTCTAGCAGTGCTGAAAAAGTAATTCTCAAATTAGCATAGTACCTTGTGTTGCGCATATAGGACTTGCCCAACTAATAACTTTCTAGTTTTTGTTCTCTCAAATAATTCGCTCATGCAAGAGTTAACATGTTTTTTTATTAAATTAATATCCAATAGCATGAAATAAATCAAAATAATCTAATGACTAGAAAAAAAGAAGATAACATGGCAAGAAAAACAAGATAAGAGATAGAAAATAAAAAAAGAATAAGTCATTGAAGATACATCAGAGTTTCGGCGATGAAACTCCAAGTACCTATGAAAAGATATCGATAAAATAAATTCATAAATATCATGGAAAACTAACTTCGAAACTAGTGATGAGATGCTAACAAGTGAGCATGTTACTGCCTTTAAACTCTACACGTGTGACTCACTACTTGCTTTGAAATTTGCTTTACATAGTGTCTATGGATTCATAATATCTTTTTAGTGGAATTTGGAGATTCATCATCGAAGCTTCGGTATGTATCCGATACCTTATTTTTTTCTTTCTTTCTTTTCTGGATTCATAATATCTTTTTAGTGGAATTTGGAGATTCATCATCGAAGCTTCGATATGTATCCGATACCTCATTATTTTCTTTCTTTCTTTTCTATTTTCTTTTCTTTCTCTTTTTTTTTTTTTTGCCATGTCCTCCTTTCTTTCTAGCCATTATATTATTTTGACTTATTTCATGTGATTGGATCTTTATATATATATAAAAAAGCATGTTGACTCTTGCATAAGTGAATTATTTAAGAGAAAAAAAATTTGAAATGATATTTGTTAGTTGTGGCATGTGCTACAAAGTAAGTTTGTTTCCTTCCTTCAATTTCTTAAATCTGAACATTTTTAGAAATTTATTTGCTTCAAAGTACTGAAATCATATTTTAAATTTTTTCTAGAAAAGATTTTAATTGTAAGCTGATTCAAAAATGTCTTTGATTATTGAAAAAAAGTTAATCATTAGTTTAAACTCTTTTTAAGACTTTTTATTTATAAATAAATTGAAGATTTTGGATTTGCAAAATAATTTAGACGTTATAACATTATAGAAACGTTAGATCAACAAACAATTAGAGTTCCTTAATTTCCTCATACATCTGGATTATCTCCCGAAGAACAACAAAAGAAAAATAAGTCATTTTTCAATAATAAAGGATAGCTCAGTTGATCAGGTTTTAGAATTACATTTCAATAATCACTAGCTCGAGTTCTTTTATGGTCATTGAAGATTTACTTGATCGTTAATTTCAGGGTCCTGTAAAATCAGTCGAGATGCACATAAACTGACTCAAACACCAATAGTTACAAAAGAAGAGAAGTCATTCTTCCTTTTCTTAGCACACATGAAAACCAATGAAGATACCCTATTGATTGACATACATTTTTTTTTTTGTTAATGTATTTATTTTTATATTTCAAAAATATTTTTTAAAAAATATAATATTTTTTATTTTAAATTAATATTTTTTTATATTTTTATATTGTTTTGATATATTAATATTAAAAAATTTAAAAATAAAATATATTATATTTAATATATTTTTAAATAAAAAACACTTAAAAAAAACAAACACTACTATTAATTATTGCTCAAGTGAGCCTCCTTATCTCTTAATACATTTACTTCTTCGTTTGTCCATAATGATAATAATAATAATAATAATTACTTTCTTAAATTATATTGGTCAATATTTAATTTTTAAGAGCAGATGGTGGTAAGTGGTAACAGTACATTTTCACCCTCTGGTTTCCTGCTCATTGAAATAGAAAGACAAAATTCATCTCACCCCCTATATAAACCCTTCATCTTCCTCGAACAAACAGTTCAATGCTTTGAAACTATAGCAAATTAAGCACTTGAACCAAAACAAAAGACTACAATGGCTAAACGTTTCAAGTTCAGATTCTCTCGAGTGATCTCCTTTCAATCTTGCCGTTCCAAAGACCCCTCCCCTCTCCCATCAAATCCTGTTCCTTCATTTCTTAGACTCTCTCCGGTCAACCACAACTCCATCATTATCAACAACCTCCACCTCCCACCATCACAACCGCCTTCTTCCAAACCCCATCAACACTCCTCCATCAAGCGCCATGTGTCCTCAGCTTTCACATCAATGGGCTGTGGATTTAGATCAAAATCCTCCACGCATTCCCTCTCTGAAACCGACCACGCCAAATCCTCACAACAAACTGAAAATTTCCACTGGGCAGAGGAAGAAAAATATCACCTTGTGGCCAAACTCTTTGATGACGACTCAACTCCCCGCCGCAAACTTTACAACTCTTCGGCCTCTGAGGACTCTAAAAACCACGACGTTTTTCTCCCTCCGACTAACATAGAGAGGAAAAAACGACGTGTCAAAAAGAAGAAAAGGGCTTCAAGAATCCGCATTAGCACTTCTTCAGCTGATAGCGGGTTATTTTTTACCGGCGACGAGAATGTCATAAACGTTGAAGAAACGGAAACTTTAGTTTCTTATTCAAGGAGCTTCTCCACTGATTCTCCCTCAGAATTCAATCCCCACTTGGAAACAATACGTGAATCTCCATTTACACGTAAAAAGAGAGGTAGGAAGGCGAAAGGAGGTGTTTTAAAGAAAGGAACAACAAGAAGAGGACGAAAGGCAAGAAATAGCTGCGATGGTTCGTTGTCGCCTGCAAGACTGTCGAGGCTTCAGTGGCTGATACCGTGCACGGTGGAGGGGAAGGTAAGAGAGAGCTTTGCAGTGGTGAAGAAATCAGAGGACCCATTTGAGGATTTTAAGAGGTCAATGATGGAAATGATATTAGAGAAGGAAATGTTTGAAGAGAAAGATTTGGAGCAGTTGCTGCACTGTTTCCTTTCTTTGAATTTAAGGGAGCATCATGGGGTTATTGTTCAGGCTTTTAGTGAGATTTGGGATACTTTGTTTTGTAGAAGAAGAAGATCCATCTCTTCCAGGGTTTCAGCTGCTTAATCTCTTGTTTTTGTCTTCTTAGAGCTTTTTTAAATGTAGTACTAAATTAATGACTGACCAAATTACTACCGTAATAATAAGAAAGATCTTGTGAGTGTGCTTCCTTTTTACTTTATTACTTTCTGTCTTAAGTTTTTCACGGAGCATTTTCTTTTCTCTTAATTTTTTGTGTTGTTGTCGTGCAAGTTGTTTTTCTTCTTTCTTCTACTGAAGTGGTTTATTGACCTTATTTTTAGTATTTGTAATTAACTTATATTTACAATTTAAAATAAGCTATAAATTATATTTATATACCAACTAATCTTTCTAATAATAATCATTAAGAAAAATTTAAGGTAGCGTTTTCTGGGATAGAAAAATTTTTAAAAAAATAAAAATAAAAATATATTTAGTCGTAGAGATAAAAATAAAAATATAAAAAATAAATGTTTCTACAATAATTTTGAGTGACTTTCTATAATATCTATTAATGATAAAATATATTTGTTGTTATATTTTATCATATTTTATTCATCATCAACCAAATAAGATACAAAAACAATTATTATGTTTTATATATTACTATCAAATATAATTTTATTTTTATCTTTTATAATATCTCCATTTCTTAATTATATCCCACAATAATAACAAAATGCATTCTAAAAAAAAGATGACAAAAAGATAGAGAAAGAAGGAAGTCATAAATATTTTTTCATAGAGATTTTGACATCAATTTCATGTTGTTGATTTGTTTTCTCTCTTCTGACCTATTACAGAGTGAAGGATACAATACGGTATCTCATAAAAGTATTACTGTTTTGCTATAAAGTTGCCTTCTAACGCCTGTTTGTTATTAGCATTTCGTTTATTATTATGTTTTAAAAAAAATTTAAAAAATTGTAAAATTTTAATTTTTTTGATTTTTTTTGCTTTAAATTAATATGTTTTTGGTGTTTTTAGATTATTTTGATATGCTGATATCAAAAATAATTTTTTTTTTAAATATTATTTTGATATATTTCTGAATGAAAAGTATTTTGATTTCATGCCTGATTTTATTTAGGCAGATATGTGATTTTCTTGCTAACAAGATATATAATTTCAAAATATTTGAGTATTCTTGATGGGGGATTTCGAGTATCTCATCATGCCACCAATTCGTGTACTAACCACTAGTAATCTTTGGTTGCATATGATTTTTCCATTTTACCTGCTTGTGTAATGGTAGCAGACGAACTGTGTGCTAAAATTTACCAATCAGCTGGTCATGGGAGCTGGAATCCTGCTCTGCCTCCATGCAGCGACATGGGTCCTTCTAACGTGCGGAGGTGAAAGATGAGCACATTTTCGTGTGGAAGGAGTCCATATAGCGTCCCTGCTCCTATACGAGGAGCTATGTATATAATTGTGCGGTGACCATTCTAGCTATAGCCTGAGTGATTGAGTTTTAGTCATGACTTCATTGCTTTTTATCATGTCAATCAAATGTGTAATGGCTAGCTAACAAACAAAAACGAAGGACGAACCAAACCTGCTTGTGTTTTGCTCAACATTTCATTGACAACAAGTTTAGAATTTTTTTTAATTTTTTGATATTGGTTTGGTGTTGATTTTGTGATTATATATTTTTGTTATTATATAGTTAAATAAAAAATAGTTTTAAGAAAAACAAATTACAATCCCATCAGGTTACCTGTTTCATAGGTTTAACGAGTTTACTTACTGACTTGATATGTTTTTTTTTGGTCATTTAATTGTTTTTTGTTTTTTTTATTTTATCCTTCAATATTGAATTGGTTGGGAAATAAATTGTATGGATATTTTTTGTTTGTGTTCTATTAGATTATCACTGTCTCGAATAAATATTTATTTTTAGGTCGATGTTCAAGTTTGTGAGCATATATTTTTATCATATAATTAAATAAAAAAGTTTATAAATTTTTTTATTAAACTCAATAGAGTCCATGACACTTGACATGACTCAATTTTCGGGTTTTACCTAAAATTATCCTTTTCTTTTAAAAATCAAAACAAAAAAAATACAAAAGAAATTGCAACTTAGCAAAAGCAGGCTGAGAAGGGTTTTAAATGCATGGAGGAACCAAACTAGAGTTTTGAACAAAATTAAGAGCCAAATTGTACCCCATTATACCCAAAATTGAAAAAATAATGCAGATTTAAGGTCAAATTAAATTATTATTGGACGAATCAGCATAAAAATCAAGTCTGAGGACTTAATTAGATTTTTAATAGGCCAATTTGATTTAATCATAAGCCTAATTAAATGTTTAATTAAGTTTAAGAATTAATTGGGGTCAAATTAATTTTATTCAGGATGTAATTGGTGAAAATTAAGTCTAGAAGTTTAATTTAGTCTTAATTGAGAAGTTTATACGTCAATTAGGGATGAAATGTAAAATAACCAAGACCAATGATCATTTTGAAAAATGCGCTTAAATCAGGGGGTGTTTTTAAAGCTTTGCAGGGGTGAAATTGAATTGACTGTTGAAATTAAATTTCAATTAAGGACCTAATTGAAAAAATTAAAAGATTAAAAGGGGATTAATGACCTAATTCAAGCTAAAACACCGAAACAACGTTGCATTATTTAAATGAAACAGTGTGTTTTGGATATGTTTGGACTAAAATGACGTGTTTTGGTTCAAAATAGCATCGTTTTGGTCAACGTCAAGTGAAAAAAGGGCTTTGTAATAACCCAATTTTGGATTCTCCAAAACCTTTCTCATATTTCATTTTATTTCTATTTTAATTCAGAAAAATAAAAAAAAAAGTTCAAAGTTCAAAATTCAAAATATATTTTTCTCTAGTCAATGTCATTTTCCCATCAAAACTGAGCTCATTGGATCAATACAGGTCAAACCATGTCAACAGGGGTAAAAATGAGCTTCAAGTTGTTTTGGGTCAAATCTATCATTTTCGGTGAAAACCGGGTTCACCAGGTCAATATAGGTCAAGCCGTGTCAACCGATGTAAAAAATGAGTCTCAGGCCTTTTCTAGTCAAAGTTAATTTTTAATTGTTGAAAAAGATTTTTTTTCTAATACTAATTTGAGTTTTTAATATATATATATATATATGCAAGTTTTTTTTTACTAAAGCAATTGGGGTAGGTAAAAAATTTCTTCAATATAATCCATGTTTCATGCCGTTCAATATGCTCCATATTTCATGCCATGTCGAGTGTCTGGTGCATGTATCCTGCTAATTGGGTATAAACTCCATTGCATAATTAGAAAAAAAAAAAAGGGAGAGAATGATAAAACTATTGTTAAGAGTTATTGAAAAACTATTCATAATTTTTTTTTTTGAACTTTTTCTTCAATCTAGGTACATATTGATTTAAAAAAATACTAAAAATATCCCAATTATTAGATCTCATAGTAATTAGATCTGAACCCTTGCTTTTATTTGATCTAATAGGGCTTACCGCACTAAATTAAAACTCACATCCATCTCGACCCTTAAATAATTTGTCCTAAGATCCTATCTTGACACGTCACCTGGTGTACTAATCATCCAGTGCACCTTATCATGACACGTCAATCAAGATCGCCTACTCAAGCTAACCACAACCGCTAGATCAATTAAGAAGTGATCCAGCGGTTCCCAAGCTTCGGTTTCACCAAATTACCATCATCGCGTCCACACTGTAGCATTTCTTACAATCTCTCTCTTTCTCATCGGCGATTCTCTCTTTCCCACGAAGAGATATCTTTCTTGAATCTTAGATGAGACCAATAAATAGAAGCATGCCTTAGATTAACAATCAATCAACAATGCAGCCTACCATATGAAGGGTGCACTAAGGGTAATGCGTCTTCTTTTTGCACAACTAGTCTCCTTTTCCAAACGCTCGTAGACCATTAAGTTTTCTAATGACTATAATATTAGGTGGCGACTTCTGAACCCTCTGATCATAACTTTATGATTAAACTAAAAAACACCCTTCAATTCTAGGAGGCAGCTTTACCATTCAACACCGTCCATGTCATGATAACACGGGTCGCAGGAGGATCGAGATTAATTCAATTTGTCATTGTCTCAATAATGTTTTTAAAAAAAGTTGTCATCTTAATTTTTTTAAAAAAGTTAAATCATGTTTTAACCAATCATCAAAGTTGCATTAAGATCCATGGAATCAATTGATTTAATTTAGATTAGCTTCCATGTGGTTTAATTAGAAACTCGAATTAGACTAAGAGCTAAGTCAGGAGGTTTCAAGATTAACCCATTTGAGTAGATTTAATAGCACTGTCAAATTTTTTTTTGCTCTCATAATTTTACATTTAAAAATAATTGGTCCAATCTACGGCGAAACACGAACCAATGGACTAGTATTAACAATATGATGTCAAACATGATGTATATGAAATAATGAGAAAAACCATTTAGAATTTCTTAGAAAAAAAATACATTTTATACAATCTTATAATAAATGGTACTCGAGATAATATGATTGTTATAGTAATTAAGTTTTTCCATGTAGATCTCTGTAAAATCAATTATATTTGTAACACACATTACTATATGCATGCATAAATTTCAACCATGACTACATCCTATATACAGGGCATAGTTATTAAACCCGGCCCGGGGTTGACCCGGCTAAGGAGTCGGGTTCCAGGTCATACAGGTTGACCCGAGTCAACTTAAGAAAAATTTTAAAAAAATACTTCAAGTTTTTAATATCTCACATGGAAAAGTTAAGAAACATTTTATGTGGATGTAGGCTATATATAATTATTCCACTTGGAAAAGTTAAGAAACATTTCATGTTTATGTAGTCTATATATATAGTTATCCCATTAAAAAAGAAGAAGAATCAATCCATGTGAATGGAGGCTATATATATAGCTATCCCACATGAAAAAGTTAAGAAACATTTCATGAGGATATATGCTATAAATATAACTATCTCACATGAAAAAGTTAAGAAATATTTTATATGAATATAGGCTATAAAAAAATATGTGAGGTCAAGTATTCACAAATTAACTTTATATTTTTTGAGTTTATTAAAAAAATGAAAAAAAGGCCAAGTCTCACCCTGGTTTTACCAGACTAATTGCAAGCCTGTGTTTAGACCATTTAAAACCCGGCCAAAGCCCCAGGTCGTCTGGGTCAACTTGCTAGGCCAGGCTGGTTTTTACATCTATGACATAACGTGGAATCTACATGACCCTTTACGTAAATACCATAAAATGACATTATGGTTGTGATCATCATATAGCTAGCTAGATTCATCTCATGACGTGCCTGGGATTAATTAAATATTACTCTAAAAGGCTTGGGTTTTTCATTGTAAAATACTCCATTGTTCATCCTCTCACATATTACTGTGAATATACTGTGTAAAATTTTATGTTTTTCAAGTTGGTTCTTAAACTTTTTTTTAGCGATTTAGTCCTAATTGAAAACCAATTGATTTTGATTTCTTATGAAAAGGTGAGATTGAAAGAAGAGGGACCAAAATGAAAAAGGGCACCAAACATGGATGACATGCCAAAAGTTTCCTTAAAGATACACTTTGGTCTTGAACTATAAAAATCACGCAAATTATACAATTTCAATACCTTAATATTTTCCCAATTCAATTATGGTACATAAGTTTTTTTTTTTGAAAGAGGAGAGAGAGACTACTGAATTCCAGCGGTAGAGAGAGAGAAATGTCGTTGACACCGATTTAGGCCACCAAAACAGATGATATTTGTGTCAAATGGTTCGATTTGATGAGGGGAGTTCATATTAGGTTTTTTTACCTTTAAAGTTCATTAAAAAACAGATTTGAGCTCGAGTTAATTTTGGTTTTTGGGGTGGTTTTTTGAGACCATAAATAGTTTTATCACGGTTGATACGGTGTTTTATAGGTGTTTTGGGTAAAAAATGAGTTGAAAAACGGGATTTTGGGTAAAAAAGCTTAAGCCCTGATTTTCTAATATGTGCAGTCTTGCATGATTTTTTTTTATTTTTTTATTTGATAAATTTAATTTGTGTCTCTATTTCTATTATCGTTTGCTTAAATAAAAAAATTACTTTAATAAATAAATTTAGAAAACACAACCGGATAAATGTCTCATCTTTTGAGATTAAATATCTTGATTTACACCTGTTTCTTGATTTTTTAAGTTTTATTTTTAGATATCGTTAATGACTTTTTATTTATTTATTCACACACATAGTTCTTGATTTATTTGATTAAATGTATACATAAATTTTTTTATTTAAACTTGAATTTTTTAAAACACAAAAATACATCAAAAAAAACATTCACATAAATTTTTTTTATAATAAATAAAAATATCTAAAACCGAGGCAGAGCGCAGATAAATAGTGTAATCTTGTGATTGTGAACAGTGCCAATGTATAGCACTCTCTTTCTCTGTGTTACTGCAGTACTCAGCTGGGGCTGCAAGTGACTGGCCTCATGCATGAGTAAATGTAAATGTCCCTAATACTATTACTGGCCTCTGATAATTGATAAATACTATAGATATTGAACAGGGTTCTGTTATACCGTGAATGGCTCGGCATTTAAAGGATCCCCAAGAGTTTTTATGGTCTCGTGCCAAAGGGAAATGAATTTTAACTGGAAGTGGTAATAATTCAGTGTGCCTAGAAAACACACGGTGTCATAGATTCTTTGCCTGCCTAAGGAAACTGACTGGGATACTGTGCCCTTGTCTCCAAGAGATTACATCTTTCGAATCCAACATATCAGGATCCCTAGCAGGCTTGCTTGTTGTCACTGTGCTTCATCATATCCATCTTCAGTCGCAGTCCATGTTTGCACGCTTTTTTTGTTGATAGCATATTAATCAAGTGTTTATAGCATATTTGAGTGGTGTTTGGAAGTATAATAGCGATTGTGATATAAAATGCCTTTGCAGGACAAAAAATGCCTTTCACAACTGAGAAGATCCATCAAACAAGTTCTCCCTGTTTTTTTTTAAATAACCGCAGGTGTTGGAGCAGTTTCTATACACCTTGATTAATAACATATCACAAAAGTTCTATATATTGTTTAGGCCTAACACGGTGTTAATAGTATATATATAGTGTTAATAGTGTATATATATATTGATTTCTATTTCCCAAACTCAGATCATCTCAATCTCAGTTTCGTTTTCAATTCTGTTTTCCTTTCTCGGTAGCCAATCAATCCAGGTTGGCAAGAAAATCTCTCTCTTTTAAAGGATCTGATTGATTATGTAAAAGAGATTGACTCAACCGGATAGGTTTTTTTTTTTTTTGAGCAGTTAAGCGAAAAAGAAGACAAATGACAGGGTCGCATGGAATAGCAACGCTGTATAGATTAAAAAAAAATACAATGGAGCAGACCACTCTTTTTGGACTCGCTGTGTTAGTCCTAAGTTCTTTCATTTCTGCAATATATATATATATATATTCTTATTTTGTTTTGATTAAAATTAGAATATTCACCTTTTCTTTTAGGGTGTGAAAATGGATTTAATTTATTTATGGTAAAATATAAA
>Ga0307510_10006055_pt1 | contig 14417 bp, 19 predicted proteins | sample 12_EM_MG_FD_207224 | JGI IMG/M metagenome (GOLD analysis project Ga0307510, IMG submission 207224) | Populus trichocarpa ectomycorrhiza microbial communities from riparian zone in the Pacific Northwest, United States - 12_EM | ecosystem: Host-associated > Plants > Roots > Unclassified | place...
ACATGCGGAATGTGGAGAAGATCCTCATCATCCCTTTACCTATGATACCTCCCTACCTACCTACCTACCTAACCGTATACCGGTGCTCCGGTATCAGCCCTGGCTGGGGAGAAAAGTTCTCTTCTCCTCTTTTCATTTCGTTTGTTCGTTCGTTCCTTTTTTCGTGTGTTTTGTCTTTTACGCCTTACCGGTGTGAGCAGAGGGGGCCGATTGGTGGGTTTCCTACCCGCAGTTTATGGTGCAAGTACTGGTACTTTCGGCAAGGCTGTGTGTTACAAGTTATGTCGCGAGTGTGGGGTGACTGTGACATTGTGGTAGATCATGGGGTTTATTGTCTCATCTTTGATGTTTTCGTCAGATAGGGGAGGGAGGGGTGGTGGTGGAGTTGAGGGGGTACAAGGGTGGTACGTATTTTTTTAGGGGTGGTTTTCATCCCATGTTTTTTGAGGGGCTGAAAGGCATTTTTCTTTCTTTCTTTCTTCCTTTCTCACTTCCTCACTTCCTTTCTTTCCCCGGGTTAAGTTACACAGTTTTGGTGGTTGTGGTGTTCAGTGATGGAGGGCTGCTCGCTTTCTGCTCTTCTTCCTCTTGGATAACGCCATTGTGCGTCTGTGATAGTCTATAAATATTTCGCATCATAGGATGGATTGTTCCCATGAGACATGCTAATGCTAACCACCGACCGCCGCCAGTACTAGTACAAAAAAGTCTTGGAAGGCTGCACTGTTGATACCCGAGATAAGATACTTCCTGCATTATCGTAAGCGGTGAGCGCCATAGCTGCCTAGAAAGCATATAGCGGCGTTTTACATATTCGAGCCTGCCCTTTTCTCCTCCTCCGCCTCCTTCTCCTCCCACTGCATGCCTCTCTCTCTCTCGGGGTAATAGACAGCCACACCGGCATCTTAAGGCTACAAACACAACAAACAGACCACAATCTTGTATCACGAAGGAGAAGAAGAAAAAGGAAAAGAAAAAAAAACTGCCATGAAATCTAGACCTCAACCTCCATCTAATTGAAACGAGTAAATAATCTTTTAGTGCGAAATGCCTGAGTAATAACCCCCACCGCCGAATATGGGGTTGCAGTAACTAGTACGAGTACTGGGGCACCCATGCACAGCATTTGCACATTCTGCCTTACGGGACTGGCTAATCAGTGATAGAGGGAGTAGATGCGTGCTTGTACTCGAGTACGGAGCTCTTGGTATGTAACTTTCAGCCATGGATGGTAAGTGGAATGTCCGGGTGGCCTCCCAATGGGATGGCCCCGGGGTGTGCCGAATGGGGTAGATTGCAGCGCAGTGCAGTGCAGTACTGTACTGTACGTTCATGGCAACCTCAGGTGGAAAATACGAAGTGAACATCTCTTCTCCTCCATCTCCGTTATTTCCAGTTCTGAACTTTTTTTCCCTTTCGAATTGGCTGGCATTGATGACTGGGGAGGGAGGGAGGTTGATTACGAGCTGGGCTGAAACCTGCTACATTTTTTTTTTGGTAATGACATTGTACGAGTGATGTATGGTAATCATGGTACTACTCCTATATATATATAAATAATGTATATATCTAATGTCAAAAGCCTCACGGAAACCCGACGAAGGCAGGAGCAATCCCCGCGCAGCGGATGGGTAATAGCACACCTGGCCGGGACCGGACGATCCTTCATGACTGGCTGGCTGGAAGAGCCTCACTTATTTTTGAATGATGGTTCGCGCTACTGTACCTGATTTTCCACACTGGCGCATATATCCACAGTATCAAAGGAGGGAAAAACTTCTCCTGTGGAGGGGGGAAGGGAGGTGTTTGGTTGGACGCACTGTCAGGCAATGGAGGAGGAAGGGCCTTGGGGAACTTGGCGGGTTCTAGGCCGCCCGGAATAATAACATGATCCTCCAAGTGTGCTTCTATGGATTAGCTACCTTGGTCGAGGCTAGAACTATCGCCCCCCTCCTGGAATTCTTGAGTCAGGCCGTCGGCTCTGTCGTGGTGCCTATTATAGTAGCAGATACAGCAGCGGGAGTGGGAGTATCGGTATTTATCCCCGACCACTCACTCACTCACTCGGTCAATTCACCATCCGCATTCCCGACCACTCGACTATTCGAAGATGAGATGGATGGAAGGAGCACCTCTCCTCAAGAGAAACGCCACAGCCAGGATTCGGAAGCCAATTCCCCCAGGCTGGCTGGCTGACTGACTGACCGGCTGTGATAGGGCCGGTACTACTGACCAGGCTTGTTTTTTTTCCTGCCAGCGGGATTTTTTCCCGAGGGGGAAATATACTATACGTCGTTTATCTTCTCATCACCTAGTAGTCGAAACAAACAAACAAACAAACAAAAGGACCCTTTGTCAATTGGATGATCAGGATCTTCTCCCCGGGTAAGGGAGGAGAAAGGAGAAGAAGCACAGCTCTTAGTATTTTCGTATAATGGAAGAACTAGTTAGGTTCCGGGCTGAAACCCAATATCCCGGAAGTTAGTACACCACTGGCTAAAGCAGCTATTATAGGATTGCGCTCTACTGGGCTTCGTAGCGTGAACTGGCTTGCTTGCTCCTTCTGCTACTATCATACTACTCCTGCTGGGGAGACACGGCTCGTCGTTCTATAGCCCAACCCACTCTTCGAACCCCCCCTACTGCTACTATTATCTCGGACTGCTTCGGAAATTGAGTTTCGGACTATAGTACATATTTTGCGTTCCGCTCCCAGTGGACCTGATGTCGAAGCCTATCCAGGGATTCAAAAGACAGGTTACTCTGGAACCCGGGAACTCAGTCTGGGTATTGAGCAAGAGTCTGAGTTCCCGGGATTGAGTTCTGGACTAGCTAACTAACTGACCAACTAGCTAATTAACTAATTTATATGTGTGTGTATATATATATACCGTACATGGTTTCGCGAGCGGGAGCTGTCGGATATCCATGCCTCTAGTATCGCGATATATTTCACCTCCGGGTAATTATAGAGACTACAATACAAATTATACGCAACCAGTCACCCATCCACCATCCATCTCAACCAAGCACTCCGCCTCTCCCAGCAAGAAAGCAAGCAAGCAAGGGTTTCAACATCAAACCAGGTAATGCAAACACATAAGAACAGGCAAAAACCCAATTATCCAAGGGAAACTATAGAATGGGAGAGAAACCTTCCCTTTCCTCCTACCACTACCCCTCCTCATCCATAGCGAGAACATCACTAATGCCATCATCATCGTCCTCCCCAAGTGCTGGACCTATCATACCATACCATGCAAACCACCACTCCCTCCCTCCCTCCCTCCCTACTACATACCTTCCTACAACACACCCCTCCCCCTTCCAAAATTCAATTCCAGCCCGGAATATCATACTACTGAGTACCGTACAACTATCCCTTCACCCCCACACACACATACGTATATCTATATACACCCAATTCCCAAACCTCTCCTCATCATCATCACCACCACCTCTACACACCCACGCTCTGCTTACTTACTTACTTACTTACTTGCCTACCCACCCACCAAACAACGCACAATAACAACACCACGTATGATAGTATCGCATCATCCCCACGACATACCGGGCAATCATATCGTGTCATGGCAATTTCGTAGCAGCGAAAAAGAGGGGAACTCCCCGCCCCCTATAGATAAATAGATAGATAGGTATGATATATAGGTAGGGCGGCACAAGGCGGAACAGAACACAGTGCAGTTCCAGATATCCACACCATCCAGCAAAAGAATCATACAAACAAAACAGCACATGAGCTGTTTTGAAAGAGAAAAAAAATTGAAAAAAAAAAGTGAAGTGAAGTCAAGTGAACAAACAATCTAGACCATACCATACCAACCTCCCTACCTACCGGTAATTCCCAAACCACCCTTCCTTCTTCCTCTTCTCCCCTATGGATGGGTAGGACGTGCAACAGCACACATCCCCCAACTCGCCACTGGAAAATCTAGGCTGATATCTTACTCTGCGCTACACACTACACTACTCTACTCTACTCGCCCAATATAACCCATCCACAAAACGGACAAACAAACAAAAAAAAAAGTGGCGAAAGAAAACCCACCCCCGGCTCTCCAAGCCTAGTCAGTTAGCCTGGCGGTCAGTCAGGCAGGCATCTATTGTGCTATATCCCCCCCCCACGCACAAAAGCGCAAATATCCCGCTATGAAATAAAAGAAGGGTCTGGAGGAGCGAATGATGTCTAGTAAGCACTCACTCACTCACTCACTCGCTACCTGTCTGATACTACTGCTCCATCCGCCAAGACCAATTATAGAAAGGGTGAATAAAGTCTTGGCGAGGAAGAGGGAGAAAAAAAAATGCGCAACGCAATTAATGTCGTTGGTTCCGAGCTGGTGGCTTGGCATTGCAAATGGCGAACGAATGGGCGGTTATTTCCCTCGGTAGGGTAATCCAGCATCACTTGGGCGAGAGGCGCGGGGCGAATAGGGTTTGTCGGGGTATGAGCTGTTTTCTCTCGTTTGTTTTTCTTTTTTGTCTCTTCTTTTTTTTGTTTTTGCAGAGAAAAAAAGGGAAATTATTTCTCGTAGGGGGGGGGGGGTTCGCGGTCTACAAAAAGGACGGAGACAGGCGGGTAGGCTGATATAGAATTTCACCTTTGGAATGGGGGTTGATATTGTAGACCATCTGGTATGGCACGGTAGCTAAAGGTGCGTAACCTATCTTGCATTCCGGTTCGACTGTCTGCAACACGGTAGAACGCGGTAGGAAGGCGGAAGAAAAAGTAATCACGGTGGGAGGGGAGAGCTTCGTTGTAAGGCTGGCTAGCCTTGGGGCAGTCATGCTATGCATGCCATAGCCTGCCGCTTCTCTCCCTCCCATCCATCCCATTTTGAAAATCCCATAGGCACAAGAAGAACGGCTGAATAATCAAACCTAATGGAAACAATATGAAAGGCAATTAAAAATAAAAACTCAGCGACTCAAGTATTCGAACAAAAAAAAACATTCATGCAGCTCTAGTACAGCACAGTGAGTATAAAACCAAACATCCCTTTTCTCCAGCAGAAAATTTGAAAATTTAGGACAAAAAACACTCAAACGTGCGCACGGCTATCAACCAAGAACCCCCTTCTGCTATACCCCCCGCGCGCGCCGGCTCAGGATGGTAACTCGCTCGAAGGCCCTGCCTGGGCTAGCCCGGCATCTTTGGCAAGAGCAAAGAACAAGGAATTTTTGTCGCTGAGCAGGGCGTCTGGAGTGTCGAATTCGGCAACCCGACCAGCCTGAAGAACGATGATTCGGTCACTTAAGTACGAGTTGGGTTAGTTGGGTTGTAAAAATAAAAATAGGAACAAAGCATCCCAGAGGACGGTGCTAGATGGTGGGGAGGAGTGCTTTAAATCACCTGTCAATGATGGTATCTGTTTTAAAACGTCAGCACCGTCCACAAAAGTTTATTTCCCGGAACAAAGTGGGAGGGAGGGAATTTCAACGACTCACCTAAACGATGAGCAATTGTCAGAATGGTCCTATCGCGAAATCTATCTCCTTTTTGATTGGAACGTTTATCAGCATCAATGGAACCACGAAACCACGGGAATTCTGAGACCCATACTTATGGTTCGTTGTAGCATGTTGTCCGTCTCAACCTATCGCTCTCAGTTAGCCGAGAACGTCTAAAATGAAATGCCAAGATGTGGGGAAAAACGAGGGGAGACGAGTAAGAGCACGGAGAGCCTTTCGGTTACGGGGACACTTGCATCTATACTACCAGTTGCTTCGTCCATTACTAGGATATTGGATGGAGTCAACAGAGCGCGCGCAAGATTTACTAGGGCTCGCTGGCCCGCAGAAAGATTAGATCCACCCTCGTGTATCTGCGCGTCTAACTTCCCGTCCATTGAAGAAATTTTGTCCTTGAGATTAGAGAGTTCTAGCACCGTCCAGAGCTCGGTATCATCATGAACATGACTTGGATCCAAGTTGTCTCTTACGGTCCCTTCGAACAGTGAGGCATCCTGAGGGATAATAGCCAACCGTTGTCTTAGGTCCCTCAGACCAATAGCAGACGTATTAAGAGAGTCAACGCTAATATTGCCATTTGCAGGTTCAATAATTCGGAATAGCGCAAGGGTCAATGAACTCTTCCCCGCACCAGTCCTACCCACAATCCCAATCTTTTCCCGGGGCTTAATGTCGATGTTAATGTCTTTGAGAACTAAATCTAGGCCGGGGCGGTACCGGGTCGAGTAATTATGGAAGGAGACAGCCCCATTTGCGGGCCAGCTCGTGCTCGGTCTTTGGCTTGGGATGACATCGGGAGCCTCGCTTGGAAGAGCTGCATATTCGAGCACCCTCTCGACGGAGACAATGTTGGTCTCAACCTCGACTGTTTGGCGGACCATCCAGTTGAGTGATTGAGTTATCTTCGTGGTAGGGTAATAATAAAAAGTGATCAGTCACATTATGGTCGCCGTGATTTTTCGCGAGTAAAACCGCATGGAGGAGTTTGAAACTTACCTGCAGCGCGTACGACATTGATAAGCCAACCATGCCTGCAGAAAGGTTGGTGCCGGAAGCAACAGCAATAATTGAAAATCCAGCGGCCCCCAATATAATGGCTGAGCCAATAATCTCCAATCGCACCGCGAGCCATCTGAACCGAGACAGTAGTTAGCAATGTTTTGTACAATGAAGCATCTCAACACGGTGAAGGGAAAAAAGGCTCACCTATTCGCATTTATGGAAGGGAAATAGGCGCGCAGATTAGCATCAACCCTCCATTCGTTTTCAGCTACGAATCTGGACTGCTGTTGATAAGCCCTAATAGTAGAGATACCGCCGAGCGACTCTTGGAAGTGAGCATAGACCGGACTCCGTGATGTACTATCTAATCTTTTCAGCTCCCGAGAGGTCCGTAGGTAATAGCGCTGAATATAGAGATAGAGACACCCTAGGGGAAGGACAAGAGCTATAAACGGAGGTGTGGATACGGAGATAATAACAAGCGTAGCAATTGACCTAGCACCCATGTTGAACAACATGTTGAAGCTTCGACATAGCACCTCATCGATCCTGTAAATCTGCAACACGTATTATATCAGCGTCCGATGAGGCATAAGCAATGAGAGTAAGTGCATACATCACTAGAGAAGCGATTCAGGATACGGCCGGCGGGAGTAGTTTCAAAAAACTGCATCGGGCTTCGGAATATCGCAACTGCCATCTTATTGTGCAACTTCCTAGCAGCCTGCAGCCCATATTGTTAGCAATGTAGCGATGACAGTCAAAGATGGGAAATCCAACCTCGATAGCGCAAAAAATCCAAAGAATCAAAGTCTGAAGGACTACAAGCATGGCTGCGCCAATTCCAAAGGCGAAGTAAATACCAAGATACTTGCCAACATGTTCGTTCGCACTGCTCTTGCTGTTCGCTTCGGACCATGTCTTGAGCCATACATTTCCTCCAACAGTGGCGACCTGCGAACAGATCAAAGCGAAAAGGTAAATCATAACAGCAAAAAGGTTACTAGCTTTCGCGTATTCTCCATAGACACTCCACTTGACCTTTCCTTTCTCCGAAAACTCTTTGCCTTGTGTTGTTCTCTTAGTACGACTCTCCTCAATGTCTACGATCTTGCGTCTGTCCTTCTTGAAGCTCGCCGCGGATGCCCTTCTCAGGGAGATACGCCTAGATTTCCTCATTCCAAGGTTAATAACTCTATCGCCGGTATCGGGAACCAGATCTTCTTCGCTCGAGACCTCCAATGCAGAAGCAGCACCAGTGCCAACAACAGTTGAAGATCTATCGCTATCCCTGTCACTTTGATCCTGTTCTCGAGCCTCTTTGAGATGGCGGACGATATTATATATTCCGCCTTTCATGGCCATGACGGTGTTGTAGGTGCCGGTCTCGACTATTTCACCTGCAACAAGAAGATGAATATAATCGGCTTCCATCAATACTGGGATCGAGTTCGTTGCCAGAATCCTGGTCTTTCCGGCCAAGAGACCCTTAGGACCAAGAACGTTATCGATAAGGTGTCTTCCAACATGCTGGTCAACGGCAGATAGAGGATCGTCCAAAAGGTAAACATCGGCACGAGCATAGACGGCACGGGCGAGGGTTAAACGGGCCTTCTGGCCCCCAGATAAAGAGATTCCCTTCTCACCAACTTCTGTCTCATCACCATCAGGTAGGGCATCAAAGTCCTCGAGAAGTGCACAAGCTCTAACGGTGGCTTGGTAAAACTCGGGGTTGTAGCGGTGGCCAAACACAATGTTCTCTCTAACAGAAGCATTCATGATCCAAGCTGACTGGGCGACATAAGCAGTAGATCCTCTTACAACGACTTTGCCCGATACTTTCCACAGATCCCCGAGAATTGCCTGAAGAAAGCTGGATTTCCCTGCACCAACTCGTCCCACAATACAGTTGAGTTCACCCTTCTTGGCCGTAAAGCTGATATTCTTCAGAGCACTTTTGCCAGTCTCTGCACGGTTCCAGACGAATGTTGCGTCAGTGATACTGAGAGTCTCTTCCCCCATTTCGAGCACTGGTGGTTCGCGAATCACAGCATCAGGTTGAAGTTCCTCAGCCGTTAAGAATGAAGTGATGCGTCCAACGGCAACGCTAGCTTCAACAACGGCTGTAATTACCATGGGGAGGATCGAGAGAGGGAAAGTGAGTAAATTGAACAAGGTCAATGCTGGGAAGACAATATCTGTAGTCAAGGGCTTATCTTGAGCCCAGACAAAGATAGCAAATGTGGAACCTAAAACCGAGTGATTGTTAGTGTCCAGAATATAGTCAATTTCGACAGTCGAATAACACATACAAGATACTAAAAAAGGCGTGCTGGACCAAGTAAAACTAGCAAATGCCTGCGCGACGCCAATTTTCTTGAGGGTATGCAACTCTAGATCATTCCTGACATGGTCTAATTTAGCCATAAATGGAGTGCCCCATCCGTAAAGCTTAATACTCTTCATGTTGTTTAGAATCTCGGTCATCAATCTAGTCCGGGAGTCCTTATTTTTCATTTGAGCCATTTGGAGAGTTTTCATAATGCGGGCAATAATTCCATTAATCGGAATCATGACCAGCATCGCGGCAATTCCGGCAAACATGCTGGGTCCCAAAAGCTGATAAAGAGAAATCATGCAAAGGGTGATCTGGAAAGGTGCGCTCCAAAGTTGCTGACCATACTGGGTGATATCTGTGTATGTACCTATTAGTACATTGCGTGATACGATATGATTAGGTGTGAGATCAGAGTTTACCCTGTAGTCGCTGGGTATCAACAGCTTGCAAATTTACAATGTCACCGGTGGTTTTAGAGGCTCGCCCTTCGTTTGACAGCCGCATACTCTTTTTATATATAGCTGCTGTCAAGCTACTCTTGATCCTCATACCCGTTTCGAAAGCATGTTGGAAGTACTGGTGCAAACATAGAGTTTGAACAACGCTTGAGCCAAACATGGCAAGGGCAATGAAAACTCCTCGGACGACTGGCTGAGGATTATTAGAATTGTGAGACGATACAAATGTTATCAACAACCTCAAAAGCTGCGGTTGCACAAAAGCCAGGACATCATTCCCGATTTTATAGAGAGAACCACGGCCATATGGAGCACCAAAGGCTTTGATCAACGCAATCCAAATGCTTGGTTTCTCTTTCTGAAGCTCCTTCTCCCATGCTTCGGTGAATTGATCTCCCGTAGCACGAGTTGTGTCGATCTTACGAAGATTCCAGAGATCCTCCTCAGTCAAGAACTTATTATACCCTTGCTTCATCATCACCGTCATCCATTCAAACGTAAGTCTCGAGAAGATATTTGCGGTCTCGCTAGGGCACTCGTTTTCCACCTCATCCTCACCAACAAGTGCGTACGGGCCCTTCTTCCTTGGAACCATCAGCTGCAAAAGGAAGACGAAGATTCCCGCCGCCTCTACACATGCCACCACAACAAGCCGGGGAAGTCGGTGTTTGTGATCGTGCAAGTCCACAGAAGACCGAAGCTCGACGCCGTGTATGACGATAAAGAACAGCCAGTAGAAGAGCAGAACTCCATTGGGAACCCAAGATCGATCGTGTTCCAAGTAGTGAATGGCAAACGCTACCCCGAGACCAACACAGGAGAGAATTGGCGACCAAAACCGAATATCGTAAAACCATGAATCGGAGTACTCGATCTGTAATGAAGCGAGCAATGCCGAAGCCGCAACTGTGCCCGCAACCAAAGCCTGCAGACGTCATATCCAGTGAGCAAACCCCCAAGCAAAAACACGCCAAGGTCCTACTGCGGGCCACAAACAACTCACCAATTTCAATGTATAACTCCAATCTTTAACCACACCCACCCGCTCCTGCCGTGAAAGCCAATACACCTGGAGAGCTCCGAAAAAGATAACCCCCAAGCTGACCCCATCGATAATCGAATCTAGAAAACAGGGCGTGAAGTCGGTCCGTCCATTAGGGGAGATGGGACCCCATCCTCCAAGGTTGCAAAACAGCCGAAGTCAGCTTGGGAAAAAAGTCAAGAGCCACGAAATACGGCTGAAATGGGGTGCAAAATTTGAGGCAGGGATAAAAGACGCGTTACTAGCCCCTAAGAATTGAGGGAATCCATCTTTGCTACCAACCTTCTGGGTCACCACAAAAATTCCCCCGCATTTACCTACGAATCACCGAGAATGAGCCTATAGCTCTGGACAGAATGTGATGCCCCGATTCCAGAAGAGAAGGCTAGCTGAGGAAAAGAAAAAAAATCCCCTACACAAATACTGTAGTAGGAGCGAGTCTCGTTTCGACCTGTGGCTGCAAGCTTGGAGATTGGTAGGGAGAGACAGGTGGCGGGCGGTTCAGCGAATCTCGCGAGAGAGGTTGAATGCTCAGGGTAAGGGCAGGGCGAGGGAGTGTGGAGAAAGGGTGAAGCGCGGGGGGAGGAAGTTGTGGACGTAAAACAGGTGTGGGGAGGTATCGTAGAAATGTGGGAGCGATACAATAGGTAGTGCTCGCGACAATGGCGGCGGACGTAGGGAAAAGGTATCCGTCACTCGTAGCTGGCAGGACTGGCACAACTTTTTTCTTTTTCCCTGCTTGGACTAGTACTGTACCCATACGATACGGTACACAGCTCCTGGCTATTCTACAATCTGGCATCATGGATCTTATACCAGCAAACGATGACTCGGGACGGACATTTCATTGGCCGGTGGAGCAGACAATGGAATGTCTGAATTAGTCAAAGAGAAGTCCAAGGAAGGCACAAATTTATTCTACGAGGACAGTATGAGTCTAAATGGACAGCATCAAACTTAACAAGAGCATAACGCGCATCGTTCCCGCTCCCTTCCCTTGCTGGGTTGATGAGTCAACTTATTACTTCGACTTTGTGTAACCCCGTACTCGTAAAGTCCATGCCGCCCGAATTAATAATTCCCCGCCACAGCTATTCCACACGACAGTCAGAGCCTGTTTATTGAGAAGTAAGCTAACTTACCGGTGCTCCTTGCTCCTCCTGCCGTAGACAACTACCGGTAGGGCACAATCCGACGAATGAGCGATCAACGGAAAAAAACAAGCGATTTGAATGGAACACAGCATACCGGCATTGTACTCGTATGTTTTCTTTCTCTTCTTGCTAGGTCCTCGGATTTATTCGTCTTAGATCACCGAAAATCAAACCTCGAAGAGAGAAACAAAAGAAACTTCAAGTGTGCCCAAAGTCAGCAGCCAAATAAGCGTCAAAATGTCAAAATCACCACTGGTAACCAAACAGTGAAAACAATCCAAGATCTCAAACTGGTCCCTCTTGCAAAAGGAAAATCCGACTGGTCAGGAAAATCCGCCATATGCCTTGGAACAAAGGAAGAAACCTTTCCAGCCAATTCCCCCCCACCCTGTCCATCCTTCCACCGATATTGCACAGAACCTGCTCCTGTGCTGAGGGGTCCTGCACCTCCCGCTATCCTGCAAAATCAACAACAGGGCAGTTTGATGTCCCGGTATTGGAAAGCCTGGGTGTGGCCCCATAGCAATCATACAGGAAATCACAATCTTGTTCAAACCAACCTGCTTGTGCACACCCAGGCAATTCTCGCAAGGCCTCATCTGGTGTATTCTACCGGCCTGGAATTTTGGGAGGATCGCGAAGTTCTAGCATTCGAGGCAATTATAGTATGCAGGATACTTCCCTACTGCATCTGAGTGGTTTATCGCTTCAATGGATGCCGAGAGCAACGAACTTCCACCAATCGCAAGTTCCCCAAACCCAGCGGGAAGGTCGTCCAGTGACAATGGTTCGGGGTGCAAACCAACCACCTCAACCAACCTGGAATATTCGCCAACTTTAAAAAACTGTGTATCTGAGCAAGGAAAACCTCCGCTCTCGAGATTGCCCGCGAATATGCTCAATTCGTCACCCCCCAGAGGTTTGTAGAAGGAATTTCGAAAACATTGACTCCAAAAGGAGCTGAATCGATTTTGGGTCTACATGGAGCTGAACCAATTATCACGCATGAGGCCAGCATTATTCTCCCGATTAGAAAGCAAAGACGCATACCGCTACGGTACTAGGTTAAGGAACGGCCAATTACTTAATAAGCGATCTAAGTTCGCAAAATGTTGATTTGCAGTGCCCGGAACCATGCCGGCAGTGAGGACACAGCATCGCATCATTGCTTGGCCAACGTTTGTACGATCTTGGCAACAAAATTCTCCGACACTCCCCCCATTTCACACCAAAAATGCCTGGTTTTTAGCGCTCAGAACTTGTCTGAAAGCAATATAGAATTAGCATGGCCAATGCCATAGTGCAGGCAATGGCCCAAGCTTTCTGGGTAGGAATTATGAGAATTTTCCCACTCTACCAGAGGGGCTAAGGGCTTGGGATCAGAGCGGATTGTTGCAATGTATGATATCATACCTTTTGTATGGGAAAATCATATGAGATTAGAGGTACCTTTTTCCCACTATCATCATCTCTGATATTGCACCATGGGCATTAACTAACAGAACTCGTCACTTCTGAGTGATAATATCTAGATGGCTCTAAAGGCTCTGGCATATTTTGAATCTCTTTCACAATCAAAGGGGCTGAGATTTTGCGAAGCGAAAATAGCCCGTTTTTGGTGTAAAATGGGAAAGGGGTGCCGACGAATTTTGCCGCCCAGATCCTACCCCGCAGACGTCACTCGCTTTCCAATCAACCCAATTCAGCTCAGGATACACAAGAACACATTCTAGGCTTCTCCCTACTGCGGAAGGAACAAAGTAAAAAGGAGAAAGAAAGGAACCGTATAAAAAAACCACAAGGGCCCTTCACATCCAAAACCATCTCTGCGACAAACGAAACCCTCCAGCCGACACAGCACTCCAAACAAAGAACACAAAGGGGAGGAGAGAAAGAAAGAAAAAAGAGCCAAACACCTCGAGCAGCAGCAACGATACATAAGCGAACCTGCAAACGACCGCACCTAACAGAACCCGGTTAGCCTCCGCCTAGCGAGCAAGCTCAACCCAACCAACCTACCCTCCCCAAAAGACCTTTTGCAGAAAAAGAGGTGAGTATTGAGAGGGGTTTCTCGGCTCGGTCCTTCGAGCGATCCAATCGCTGCGAGGTGTTGGATCCAAACCCCGACTTACCTACCTACCGCATGAGACTAACTTAACCCACCAGTCTCCTTACAGCACGGTACTGTACGGCACGTCTTGGTGATAATAGTCCACCGAATCGGATGGCGCTGATCGGCGCGAGGAACCTCCCGCATCGCAGTCAACACCCATCGTCGAGGTTATACTCGTGGTGGCTCAACTGACTTGGAGTACAACTTTTCTCGTGCTGCAGTAGACTACCCGTAAAAAACAAAAAAAAACTCTTACGATCCGCTATCATACCTCCGTTAGCCCGGGATAGGTCTGGCCTGACAGGTTAACAGAATTGCGTGTACCAGTTAGAGATCTAGCATGTCCTGAAGGCTGATCTTGCATCGTGATGGGAAAGCACTAAGCCTTTTGTCTCTGAGTCCGCAGATTAGAGGCCCCCCTGGTGGCAGCGAATTGCAACTTTTACCGTACAGACTCAGAGCGAAAATCATCTTCTACTTCTGAGACTGTGATATCACTGTTTTACCCCCCTCCCTTCCCCCGGACCTCTCACTGCTTCGCTCGTTTTGTTCTCGCCCCGGTCCTCTCTTGACTTATTGTCCACAGGAGGGGTGAGGTGATCAACTATAATACTCGAGTACTGCAAAAACCGTACCAGGGCCTAATCACTGAACCGCTGGCTGATCATAGGCGTAAATGAGACCTGATTCTTCACAAAAATAAATAATAACAATAAGAATAATAACAATTTTGTTCATGCACCCTCAGTGTCCTATTTTACTATGGAAAAAAATGAAAAATGATGAGATAAATATAACTTTGCTTGGGCCGGGC
>Ga0307510_10006056_pt1 | contig 14416 bp, 25 predicted proteins | sample 12_EM_MG_FD_207224 | JGI IMG/M metagenome (GOLD analysis project Ga0307510, IMG submission 207224) | Populus trichocarpa ectomycorrhiza microbial communities from riparian zone in the Pacific Northwest, United States - 12_EM | ecosystem: Host-associated > Plants > Roots > Unclassified | place...
CAATTTTTATAATTATTTTTGTGTTCTACTCATCAAAACAAATCCAATGATATGCATATGTTATATAAAATATAGAGAAAAATGTCATATGCATGCTTGCTGTGTAAGATGGCCAAGGGACAAGGCATGCATGGGAGGACTCTGAGGGATCATGTGGTTGTGGTTGGTTGGAGCGGGTACCCCGGCTAGCTGGCTCCAGATTCTGGGGCAGGCACTTTTCTGGGGTTGCAGGTGCCAAGGAATTTCATAAATGCATTTGTAAGCATTATATTCATGTTCTTCTCATAAAAACAAATTGAATGATGTATAATATGTAATATAAGATATGTCCTAAAGCGGCAAATGTGTGCTTGCTGTCAGAGATGACGTGCTCGATGTGGAGACAACAATGACACAACAATGACGCGTCACCGGAGGCAGCCGAGGGACAAGGCACCATGGGAGGGCTCTGGAGGATCACGTGGTTGGTTGGAGCAAGTACCCCAGCTAGCCGGCTCTGAGCTCTGGGGGGGCAGGCACTTTTCTGGGGTCACAGGTACCAAGGAATGTTATAAATGCATTTATAAGCATTATATTCGTGTTCTCCTCATAAAAACAAATCAAATGATGTATAATTAGTGTTGCCACGGCTCGGCTCGGCTTGGCTCTGGCTCAGCTTCACATGGCTAACTGTAATTCTGGCTCAGCTAGCTAAATTAGGGTGTGGCTTGTGGGGAGCTGTGGCTCAGCTTGGCTCAGAAGCGGCTTAGCTAGCCGCTGCTAGCGGCATCATGGGAGAAAGTATATATATTTGGTAATCGACCAAAATGACGAACCGCTGCATGCAAAGTCCTCCAGCAACTATGGGTTCATGTCGTCCCAACTTGTCTGCGTCCTCACACACACACTTGGTGGTCTTGTCCACTTTCCTCCAACACCACAGGTGGGTTATCCACCCCACCTTTGGTCATAAACTGTGCGATGAGCCGAAGACAAGAGCACTTTCCAACGACTGGGCTGGTGTGGAGGGACAGTGGTAGTGCACCACCGTCCCCAATCCCCTCTTCACGCACGATGACCTGTTTCGTGCCAGGACATCAATAGACAGTGTACTTATTGGCTGGACTATAATGATTTGCCCCATGCATCATGCAGCTATGCCCGCATTTCCAATCACGATCTCGCAGTGCTGACATTCATATCCACCCCTTCTGCAGAAAACAGCATGCATCCCTCTGCCTGGGTGGCCGCCAAAACAGTTGAGTCAACGATGTGGTTGATAGCCAACTCCTTGTCAGCTCTTGCAAGGACCTCTTGACGAAGGCTTTGCCGTCCTTGTCCGCATCCTTATCCTGTTCACCATCAATAACGACAATGACGAGCAAGAGATGTCAGCCTTGGATGGCCTGCCGCATCGGCGGGGCAAGGCAGATCAGGCAGTGTGCTTCCACAAGCATGTACAACTCATAGCGCCCCCACTGCGGTCCAATTTGGAGAGCTGGGAAACAGGTATGTCTTTGCATGCATGCATTTTGCGTTGGGTTATCGATGAGAGCGATTCGACATGATGTTTTCTCAGCATTCGACCTTGACTCTGATGAGCCCAACAATGATAGTGTAAGGTGTGCATCGTGTGTGCTCTTGGATCGGCACATTCCGGACCATGTGATGCTTGCGTTGCTGTTGATGACTCGACATGTCAGTGCCCCACCGCAATGCCCTTGCATGCCATGCCTCCTCCTTGTCGTCCCCCTCCTCCTTCATCCTTCGCTCAACGTTTCGCTCTTGCTGCCACGCAGGTCCCCTCGCTGCCAGACTGGGAATCGCCACCAGTGTCCCTCGCCACGCCCGCCATCATTAGCATGCGCCACAAAACCGTGTGTCAATGTCACGCATGTCAAGCTCGACGCTTCATTCCTTCGGCCCTTGTTTGGGTCCGCACATTGCTGGACACAGAGATTGCTAGATATGGGCGTAATAGAACCCTTTTCGTAAGTTTCCTTATCTTCCTTTTATCTTAGACTCGTTCCCCCCCCTTCTTGTTAGCACCTTTGCCATCGGACTTCGACCCTGCGCCGCTGTTGTGCTTTGACATACCATTCAGCACCGCTTGCTCTTTTGATCACTGGACTTTCTCTTCCATATAACGCCGCATGGTCTGTCGCCAGCAGAACGTTCACTACTTCCATTTCCCCCTTTCGCTGATTAATCGTTCCCTCGTGTAGTGTACATTGTTCCTCTCGGACCGAAGCATAAATACCAAGCCCAGTCCTGGTGAACGCCAGGCAACTGTGGCCCCATCTTTTCCCCCTTTTATCTGTGTGTGCTGGGCAACTGTGGCCTGTCCTTCTCGCACTTCCACAACGCGCTCTGACCGACTCGTTACACCCTTGACGAACACTTGCATGCAGCAGCAGGGATAACAACCTGTGCACACCACACCCCATCCACTCCTGGCATGCTCCCGTTTACGGGCGCGCCGCTTGGGTTTTATTTCCTTTCTCTCTCTCTCTCTCTCTTGAGCGCGCAGACGATCCGTCTGCGATAAAATAGCGTTATAATTGCGTGCTTAAAAGCATAAGACTAGGGTGGAAGAAGTTACCGTGCACTATGTTGCTATTAAATCAGGAAACAGGTGACAACAGACTCCGGACAAAGGAAGCGATGTCCTCAGGAACGTCATTTTGTCTGCTTTCCCCCTTCTCCATTTCATTGAGCTCATCCATATAATCCAGCCCTGATGTAAAGTCCAAGGATCTGCCATTTCGGAGCGTGAATTTGAGGAGTTGAAGTGCCTCCATCAAATTAGGGGAGATGACTCCGCTGTGGAGCCATGGTTTCTTTTGCAGAGGAAAAGACCCTCTCACATGGCACAGCGGATGCTGGGATTGGAAGGACATCCATTGCCAATGCAAAAATTGTTGGATAGTGTCGTTGATTTTCCTTTAGTGATGCAATGGCATTAGCAGAATCGACAGAAACTTGGAGTAATCACGCACCTGCCAGAATCCCATGGGATCTGTTTCAACGCTGCTGCTATTCAGATAGGTCTCAACCTCAATCTCAAGAGAACGCCGAGCTGTGGTTGTTTGGGAGCGATTAAGGCCAAGGATATCCAGTGCTCAACGGTGCATCATAGGGATTTGAGGGGTTGGTGCTACCTCATTTGCTGTCGCACCTTGTTCCGGCACTATGTGCTCAATGTGTTGATTGTGGTAAGGACGGAGCTAAGTGATATAATTAGTTATGAGACCTGACGTTCAGCTCAATGCTTACATTCTCAATAAATAACCGTTTGACCCACTTGACATGGTCAGGTAAATTCTGCCAGTACCAATCTAGTTTGATAGCTGGATCAACAACTAGAGGGGATGAGAGAAAGGATTGTAATATAAAAAAATCACATACGCATTGCCAAGGAATATGCTGGTGTAAGGTCCGTATGGTTTTGATAGGACTGGAGCTTCATCAGCCCCTCCTGTATGATATCTTCCACTTCAGTATGGTGTGCCAAATACTCTTCCCATGTCTTAATCATAGCCTCAAATGCTGGAAGAACATGGGAGAGTGTCGGCATTGTCTCCTTTGATACAATCTGTTGAAATGAATGTGGGATCTGAGAGTCATAAGTATGATAATAGCCATTTCTCAATTGATTTAACTTACCAACAAAGTGTCACAGATCCTCTCAAGTGCTGCCCAGTCACTCTCCATAAGAGCAAATTTTCATAACTCTATAAACTTGTCATCTTTATGAAACTCCTCAATTGCCTGAAGTATAGGGTTAGTAATAGTTATGGTATCAAGATATAGTTCCTACCTCGCGAAGTTGAAGAACTCACTCTATCATTAAGAATGTGGATGACCACCTTGTATCAACATCCCAAAGTAATTGCAGCTTAGTTTTGTTAAGGCAAATCTGAATTGAGTCCAGATGTCCTTGCCGAAGTGATGATGCCTGAACCTAAATATATATTAGATTGTAATTCCATAATAATGTTAAGATAACATACCGCAGTCGTAAATGACCGTATGATTGCAATTGGGTCCCGTTGTAAGGCATAAGATAACCCATCATCCAAGGGGGCTGGTGGGTCATATTCTTCAGGATTGGTGGCGGCATATGAAATGTTGGTAAATTTGGCAAGGACAGCTTTACATGCCAAATTTACGATGTGGGGAAAGCATCTAAATATAACATATTGGTTTAGAAGAAGAACTCTACAGTATATCAAACATCAAACATACCTTATCTGCCTCTTGCGTTTATGAAATATAATCTTTCGGCGACGGAGCTCACGCTCTAAAGTTGACATAAGGGCATCGTTATTGGATGCGTTGTCCGAAGTTACCCAACCAATCTACATAAAAAAAAATAGAAATTAGTAAAGCTTTGATAGAATAATTAGACAGTGGTACAACCTTTTCTGTTATATTTATGCGATCCAGGGTATGAAGGAATGCATGAGCTAAATGTTCGCCAGTGTGCCAACCAGGGACATGAATGAACCCTATTAGGTCAGCACGTAGCGAAAGCTTTGTATATTGACCCGAAGATGTGGTAGCTGCAACCCAGTGGGCTGTGATGGCCATGAACGGTGTCTGGTTTGTGTCTGACCAGACATCTGTTGTAAACGAAATCTTGCCAAGTGATTTCTGAAGTTGATAAGCATATGATCAATGGAAGAACTGATGTCATACCTTCATCTCCTCTTCAAGCGTGTCAAGATGTTCCTCAAATAACTCTAAAATCCAATCATGGAGTGTCGTCCGGCCAGGAATGTTGGATTCTTTGAGATCGGGCTTTAGCATCTGGAAAATACCATGGAGGCGGGGAGATTCAATGATGTTTATGGACTATTAAACATATACAGATCAATTATAAGACCGCAACGTTGGAAGAGATGCTTACTATATCATCATTGATAATAAATTCAATAAGTGCGTCAACAAAATTCTCAGGTGAGAATGGCTGATGTGGATATCCCTTATCATCAATTATGCTGTTCTCATTCGCACCACTTTGAGATACTAGTGACTTGATTTTGATACCCAATTCACCACACATCTTAACCCAGTTGTCGTGATGATGAAGAGATAGATGAGAGCGAAGAGGTCCAGTTGCTGTCCGGACACTAAAGTGGGCGATGCGGTGATTATTGTCGATGGTGTGAAGTTCTCTAATTGACCTGATCAGTTCAATGCATCGTAAAAACAAGATAATGACATACTTGCAAAAAACACAAACATTCTCGCCATCTTCCTGTAGAAAGAATGACCAGATGTCAAGTGCTTTATTGCTGTGTTTATTACCTACAGGGCCCATATGTCTGACATGATTTATATGGCGCTGTGCACGCGGGCTCGGTATGGCTCTGCTTTTATGTTTAGTACGACAGTGTTGCACTGATCTGGAATCCATTTCGGAGCTGATAAGATCACAGCCCTCCTGCTCAGCTCCAGATTGTGACTCCGAATCAGTACCAGACTTGGACAGTGGTGGTGGTGTTACAAAGGAGGAGAGTTGCGACAACTCAGAGGATACAGAGTGGTGGGATCGAGTTGGGCTTGAGGATACATCTTGATCAAGCTCAAATGTGACGTGACATGTAGCTGATGTTATGGTTGGTAAAGCTTGAGTTAATTAGCTTGGTTTCCATCATATCAAAGCCTTTATAACTCACTGGAATGTGTGGCCATCACTTGTGCAATGGGAAAGGCTGGTTGAGAAGGGAGAGGGTCGACTTCTACTTCCAAAGTTTCATGATCTTCCTGTTGCGCATGGTGGCGACAGCGGGTACTTTGCTGAAATAGTGATGGCTCGGTTGCTACAGCCCTGCTGCTTACTTGGGAAGGCTCAGCGGTAGGTGGCACTGTGGCAGCTTGTCTAGGATTCTTCAATGGACGTGGCTTTGGTAATCGCTTTGGAATTTGGGCACCTACGGCAATCATAATAAGCCCATGGCCTTATTTCAGGTAGATAACTGACCTTCTATACAGAATGAAGTCTCCATCGACCCATTCAGAAAGACAGTGGTAGTGGGTTTCTTATGAGGAGACTTTCGCATTGTCAATAGCTATGCTCTTCTGATAGTGGTAAGAATATATTTTTAACAAGATCAAACAGTAACATACCAGCGTAGTTATGGTGGCTGTGATAAGAGAGGGGGGGGGCCGGGAGCACGAAGCAGGGTGAAAAGACAAGTGTGATCACAGATGATAGTTCCGTCAGGCCGAGCACAGGCAGGTGGATGGCAGTTCTGTGTGAGAGGCTGAAATGGGTGAGAAATGACAGATATGAGATGAGAAAATGGCAGGCAACAGTCTTATGATGACGCACAGAAGATAAGCAGAGAAAAAATAGGATTGAGGTGTATGAAGGAGGAGACATGTCTTATATATAACACAATACCTACCAAGTCCATACTAAAGTGAGGGTATTGTGAAGATGCCGCAAATGCAAATGCAAATGCAAAGTGAAGAAGGCAATGCGGGATGACACCAAAGAGGTGATGTCAGCACCATCGGGAGGCAGGAGGCAATGACAGCGGGTGCTGGACGTAAATGGGGGTGATGACAACAGTGTATACACTGTAAAAAACAAGGCAATGCAAGCTAGGAAAAATTAGGACTAGAGAAAGGGTCAAGGACGGAGTCATACCATTGCTGGATAGTGACCGCTACCTAAGCGATGCCATTTGAGTAGGCAGGGACACGAGTGAAGAGGGAGGGTATGAATAGGAGGCGATGACGCAGGATTCGGAAGAAGATGAAACTAGGGGACGGTTTCATGTTGCAGTGATAGCTGTTAAGGGCCAAAGACCCTAAGGTGCGATGTGCACAGGTTTGTATAACGGCAGCAGGACTTGTACTTCAAGGGATCGCAGGTAGCGAACGCTGGCCCTTGGATGTGCTGGTATGACGGGTCTGCACGCGTGCAAGACACTAGTGGGGATAATGAAAGATGTAGAGGAGAGTCTCGACGATGTTCGAGACGACTTGCACGGAGTGCGGGCGAAAACTGAAGGCGCTGTGGAAGCTACAACACTTGGGATTTAAACCAAGTCAGGCTTAAGGCCCAACTCTAGGAAAACACAAGGGTTTATATACATGTGAGAGGTTGTATGACTAAGGCCTAATACGACGAGTACTTGTACTAGTAACGAGTCATAGTCCAAAAGATGGAGTCATACACCACAGAACTGACTCGCGCATGAAGGTAACAAAAGGGGAGTCAGTATGAGTCGTAAAATGAGGCTATGAAGAAGGTATAGTAAGCGGGCCGAGAATCCGGAAGCGAGGCTGAGGTAAGCGAATAGAGACAAGTCAGGAGTAGGGATAGGATCATGTGAGGTCAGGTGAGGGAGTATCAGGCGATGCGCAGGTGACTTGGGAGCAGGTGACTGAAGTGGCATGTGACAGGTCATGTGGGTGGTCAGGTGACTAGTCAGGTGATTGGTCATGTGATTGAGATGGATGGGTGGTTGGTCACGTGATGGGAAAGGCTTAGTAAGCAGGTGAAAAATGAAAAATGCACCCTGCGTAGGCCCAAGAACGTAACAACAGCGATGTTTTGATATTGGCAGAGGTAATGGCAGTGGTTACAAGGAAAGGCGGAATGGTGGAAGGAAAAGATGGGAGATGGCGTCTTGAGATGTGAATTTGCAAATCTGTTGAAAGGGTCAGATCACGGTCGGATCATGGTCATTCCACATACAGTATGTGGCATGGGGTCACCTGGACTTCATCGTCCACATGTTGATCCCATCAAATAAATAAGAACACTTTCTGAGGTCATCAGGGATGCCGTTCGCTGGGGTGGAGTGTGTCGGAAAGTTGGTGAACGTTCTTGAGATACAAGAACTACATCAGGAAGGGGAATGACTCTGGATTTGGGAGGGGGATTGACATGACAGGGACTTCGTGAGGGGCTTCTGGCGTTGTCGGTGGAGGTACCAAGGTTGGAAGCACGGGGAGGTTGGCACAGTAGAGAGATAAGATGGATTGGTGGACAGGATACATTATGACGCGCCGCAGCTCAGGACCTGAGGGACCTGATGAGTAGACGGCTGCCATATGTGTGGGTGCGATTGTCGAAGCCCGGTCATTGACATTGATGCCAGGCATCTTGCACAATGTTGACCCTGAGAATGTAGCCATGCCCAACCGCAAGGCTTGGTACCTACTATGAAAAATACATCAGTAATCGATACCAGTTGAACGGAATAATACAAACTCATACCTTGGGCCAAGGCATTCCATTCGATCGTAAGCATACTAAGGCAGAACATCTTATGCAAAGCCAAGCAACATAAGAACCTCAGAACTGATTTCCTTGCAAGGCAAGTCGGGTAGGTTCTGCGGAAAAGTGACATTGATGGGAATGGGAGTACAGGACCAAGACTGGGACTGATGGCGTTGAACCTCCAGAGTAGAACAAGGGACGACCCCAGATGTCATCAGTGCGTCGAGCCCACTGATTGCACGATAATTGTTTGCTAGATGTTCGGGTACCATGGATACCTATGACGCAGCCACCTTGCACCGCAACATGCCTGAGAGCCGATCAAGTTCCTCCACTTGCAGGGGCATCTGGTGAGCCTTGCCAGAGCTTCTGGCTTTTTCCACTACTTCTTGGGCTTCTTGGTGCAGGTTACGCACAGCTTCCTGCAAAGCGACTCCGGTGTCAGTGCGGGCCTGTGACACGCGATAGCAGAATCAGGCTCACCATATTCTCAGATACATGCATGCTGCCACTTTCGATGCCAGTATCGAACAGAGCAACTACCTTGTTGAGCACATCCAGGGCAGGCCTCGCTAAGTTTGACTTGGGTGCTGAACATGCAAGCAAACACATCACGATCTGTGTAAGGCATTATGGCAAAGTTCTGGGGAAGAGCACCTGGGTGAAAAAATGTACAACAACAGAAAGCACCTTGGAGCTTGCAAAATTGGTGCAGAAGAATTGGAAGTTTGGCGGGCATGCTTGACATGTCTTCGTCCAGCCTTCAACAAGTCAGAACGCCAAGTGGGAGAGCGCCATGACAGAGAGACCACATTGATGTCTCAGGGGTTCAAGGGTATTTTTGCGAAAGGCTTGCGCAAAGTACGCACGATGGATGTTCATTTAACTGTGCTACAGGAGAATTCAGTTCCCTGTACCCTAAATCGAGGGAAAACCACTTACCTCATTCCTTGTTGGAATGTACAACCCGGCGTTTGACCAAACGTGGATGGTCCAATGACTCTTGATCTGTCCACTGAAGTTTCCGGTGTACGGGTACATAAACATCTCTTGACTTCCTATCAACGTCAAGGATGGCCGCATACTATGGGGGTGGCAGTGAGGTAAATGCAACACTCATGACCTGAGACATCAACTTGATAAACTCGTAATTCCAACGGTGATCTGGGCGATAGACTTGTAAGGGGTGTTCGTGTAAGAACTAAAGGACGTACAACCCATGAGTCTTTCGCCATCATTCCCAACTTGCTTCTCGTTGTCATCAGGAAGATTGCAGTCAATGAAGCTTAACGAAATACCTGGCGGTCGGCCAACGTGAAACTCTAGATTTGTGTGCTTGAACCTAGCATCTATGGATGAGAGAATGATGCAGTGCTCACAGCCCATACGTCCAAACAAAGGAGGTGCCAAAAAACTTGTGCACGCCGCTTAATTTCACATTGTCCTAGCTGGAATCTTGCACCTGCAAGACCTGGAGCAATGCGTTAATAAATGGAAGGAGCAATGATTGATCGCTGAGCACTCATGAAGACCTATCTGGACTATCAGTGAGAAACAGTCATCGAGAGATAACAACTGTATGGTACTTACACTGTGTGCAAGCTTCATGGCTATCCCATTGTACATCCATGCTCTGGCACAGCCAGCCGGTCAATACAGACGTCATTCAGCTCTCCTGCAAGAAACCTCAATAACCAAAGCACATCAGGAAAAAGAAACAGATTGGTGCACACTTGTTTTGATGCACAGTTTCGAGAATGTGTAATATCTCTTCTCTTGTCAAGGAAGAGGTCCTGCGCAGCACAGATTGTTTGTAAGTATGAATAATCTGCTGAATAATACTTGAAGCATACACATGTACGATGAGTAATTCAAGAAGAGTTTGCCCTTTTGCATCTTCAAAGGGAGGGAGATGGCTATACACCATGTGATGGATGTCAGGGGCAATGGGTTCTGGTGGTGCCTCCGGAAATGGAACTGACAAGACGCTGTCGCTCAATCGCGTGTGTCAGAAATATAACGCATCGCGTCTTTTGTGGTGGCCAGTCTTGAGGAGAAACTTGACGTGATGAACACGAGACGATGGGGGGTCAGTTAAGCGGATGTCACTTTCAAATCTTGTAACACTTACCTCTCAGTTTGTCAGGTGGCAGGCGTTGAAGAGGCGTGCCTCAGCCGCGTCGGACGATGAGAAGATGCCAGGGAAGTGGAGTGGGTCAAGACACAATGTCAACGCTTGGAGTTGCAGAAGAGATGCCTGATCCTACCTGGAATGTTGTGAGCGCAGGAGTGTCTGTTGGGTTTTTGGGGTGAAGCGAAGGGCTTTTCTTGCTTGCCACTAACTCTTCTCCTTGAGACAGAGGAAGGGATCGGAGTTGAGGATGGTGTGATGCCAACGGTGAGTCCACACCTGTGAGTTCAAGGAAGGAAGGATGGGGAAATAGAACCAGCATCGCGTCCGAAGTGGGGACACACAATGGAGTGGAACAGGGGTGGCAAATAGATGATTGTTAGTTGTGCAACCGCCGATGAGAGCACTTGATCGCGGAATGATCTAGAAGGGATGTTAGATGTCGATGAAAAGAGGAAACGTACGGATTCGCAAATGACTTTGATGGTGACAGCAACATTGCCGGTTTGGAGTCAATCAAATGGAAAGAAAGAAAGGAGAGCGCACACAAGAGAAATAGGGAAGATGGGGCCACAATTGCCTGCCTTTCAGCAAGGTCAGGCGATGGTTTTTATATGTTGAGGCAGGAGCGATAAGAACAAGTATGCTACGAATAATTTGTGAGTAAAGAAGGGAAAATAAATTAAATAATGTAGCCTGCGATGGTCCTGCATGGCGATGTAATTGGAGAATGTTCAGTATTCAATTTTGAGGGGAAAGGATTGTTGTATTGAGGGGCGTGTCTGTGGGCACAAGGTCAAAGCATAGACAGTGTTTGTGCTTGGACTGTCGACTAAGTGGAAAAAGGGAAGTTGAAAGAGTGTTTTGTTTGTCGGCTATGTGGAAAAGGAAGGGGAAAAGAAAGCAGAGATATTTAAACAAGGGAACAAGGTGACAAGGGAGGGCGTGCATTGTTGTTTGCTGGCTTGAGGCGACGATGGTGGGCGATCTGAGTGTCTTCGGCACGGATCTTGGGCACGGTGTCTTGGCAAGGCGAGAAGAGGGTGCATGAGCAAGGCAATGAGGGCGAAGCGACGGGTGATAACGACAACGCATAGACAAGGAGGCGATAGGATGAGGTGTGGGCATGTTCGACCTGTGAGGCAGCGGTGTCACATGGATTTGTCAGCACACACAAGATGGTAGCGCGAAGGCAGATCCGCACTCAGAGATAGTGTGTTATTTACTCATTCTGATTCTGACAATTCCCCATACAAGCTACCAAACATGAGCTACTGTCCTTCACCGCCCCACTAATCTGTTCCATTGAGCTTGAGCTTAGCCACAAGTGAATAAAACTCAGGTGCTAGCTGGTCCATGCCACACATAACACCGATATATGAATACAGAATAGATTGGCTGCAAAGTTCAGAACATCTACCACTCTGTAGACTATAGAGTCCATGAACACTCAAAGAACCCATGTCATCCTTCCCAAAGGGCTATTTCATAGCCTTCTTCATTTGCTAAACATCATACGTCCATATGAATGCTGCTAAGATAGAAACTAGATAAGATGTGTGCACCTCTTCTATGACATCAAGATCGGTCATTTCGATGCATATAATGGCTTTGCCCATAGACTTCTCGATCACCTCCATTTGGGTCCATGTCTTCTTGTTGTGGACAAAGTTAATCAAGATACCCTTGCGGCCGAAGCGTCCAGTTCGTCCTGAAAAGCTGCGCATCCTGTCAATTGGAATTGTCTGCTGTTACTGTGGACAGGCACGTACCGATGCGGTGGATATGTCTCAATGTCTGGCCGCTGGTCTCCAGGCCCCCCTGCTCCCTCGCGATTGTTCATGAGCAGTAGGTCATAGTTTACCACCATATTGACTTGTAGTACATCAATCCCACGAGAAATCACATTTGTCATGATCAAGGCCTTCTCTCAGCCCTCCCTAAAGCTATCAATGATAGCATTGCGCTCGCTACCTTCCTTTGCACCATGTAGAGAAGCAATCTTATGACGCTTGGCGATCATATGCTGCGCGATACGATCTGCTGTACATCGTTGCTGTCAGAAGATGATACTCTGCCCGATAGTCAGGAGGTGATAGAGCAAGACAAGGATCTCATATTTGTGTTCTTCGCTCTGGCAATCCATATAGAACTGCCTGATCAAGTCGACCGACAGCTCGTTCCGTTTCAGTTCGATCTTGTTTGCATTCAGTGCAAACTTTGAGGCGAAGTTACACACATGGTTGGGGAAGGTTGCTGAGAAGAGGATAATTTGCGTCTGTCCACCCCGTGGGAGCATGCTAAACGAGGAATAGATATGGCGACATCGGAGAGTGAACGTACGCACTTTTAAATCCGTAGTGTCTGGTCTCCTAGCTTATCCTTGTCCAACATGTTATCCACTTCATCAAAAATGAATACCTTCACGTCAGATACATCGATGACGCACCAACGAATGAGATCCGTCATTGTGCTGGGTGTGCCAACAACAATATGTGCTGTGATATTGCTCATGCCCCTTGGTAAGTGGTCCTTGATTGCATATTCCATCTGCACAGGAGTGAATTTCGCCATTGCCGCGATGACAGACATGATTTGGCAGGCAAGCTCGCGTGAAGGAGCAAGGCACAGAGCTTGTGGCTTATTCTTCGTGAAGTCGACCCATGAGAGCATTGTGAGGGCGAACGCGGCGGTTTTACCGGTCCCAGATTGCGACTGGCCGATCATGTTTTGTGGACTGTATCTGCGTAAGATCAGCATCAACGATGTTGTGTGAGCCACTCACGGGTCTCTGAGGGGCAGTGTCATGGGTCACGTGACTCGTTTCCAAGCTCAACGCATATGCCATCCTTACAACAGAGAGTACCGTTTGCATGGGAGCTAGGAAGAGGGGGGAAACCAATGTAGGGTGGGAGATGATTGATAATACAAGTCGATGATGCGAATAACACAGAGGCACGCAAACTCGACAAAGGCATTGATCTGAGTAGCCCAGATATGATGGGCCACACGCCATGGATCATCTGGAAGTGTTCATGGGATACATCCTGACATTGGTTCGAGGCCGCCTGCAGGGCAGTACACTGCACAATGATCGAAAAGAAATCGAGGTAATTGAATAATGCAGCAAGGCCATTCTTACAGACAATAGAGCTTGGGCACTCCTCATAGATCCTTTCCAGAGCTGATAAAATTATCCCATGAGAAAAAGGACAGGAGTAAGCGGCGAAAGAGACGTACGCTCAGTGTCTGCGCCGCCAAATCGATATAAGAAATCTTGTTGCAGGGCCTTATACAACTCCACTTGTAAACGCTGCACCCATCCCCATCAAGAACACTACCAGCATTGAACTTGTTGGCATGATTGAGGGTGTCACAACTGCAACGTAGGTGGATGGAAAGGCTCGGCGCAGGGCCAAATGGAGCCGTCAACAGTTGAAAAGTTTTTGTTCACAGCAAATAGCACATAATGTGTCTATTGCCACAAGACAACGTGGCTGTATAAGAATCAAGTCAGCCAAATGATACCATCAGACTCAATTATACCCACATACCTTGGCCCACAACTTAAATCTATCGCTGTGGAAGGGCAGGCATGCATGCGGCACACTGAAACGCGAAAGGTCACCAAAGATGTAGTGACTTACCTGATTGGGTCAGCTGAGCCACAGCTAGCGGCTTGAGCCGGTTAATGAACCAGCTCAGCTCAGCTCTAGAGCCACTTGGTGAGGGGAGCCAAGCTCTCGGCTCAGCTTGGCTCAAATGCAGCTCGGCTCAATCGGCTAGCGGCTGTTTAGCTAAGCTGTGGCAACACTATGTATAATATGTTATATAAAATATGTCCTAAAGCGGTAAATGTGTGCTTGCTGTCAGAGACAACATGCTTGACATGGAGATGATGATGACAACAACGACACGTCACCGGAGGCAGCCGAGGGACAAGGCACCATGGGAGGGGCTCTGGAGGATCATGTGGTTGGTTGGAGCGAGTACCCCGGCTAGCCGGCTCCGAGTTCCAGGGGGGCAGGCACTTTTCTGGGGTTGCAGGTACCAAGGAATGT
>Ga0307510_10006057_pt1 | contig 14416 bp, 8 predicted proteins | sample 12_EM_MG_FD_207224 | JGI IMG/M metagenome (GOLD analysis project Ga0307510, IMG submission 207224) | Populus trichocarpa ectomycorrhiza microbial communities from riparian zone in the Pacific Northwest, United States - 12_EM | ecosystem: Host-associated > Plants > Roots > Unclassified | place...
GCTAATGACATCCTAGACAGATGGTCAGGTTGCATTGATGATTAGCTTTGACTAATGGCATCTCAGATGGATGGTCGGGTTGCGCGGATGATGAGTCTCGGTTAATGGCATCCTAGTGGGATGGTCGTGTTAAATATGACGACTAGCTTTGGCTAATGGCATCTTAGATGGATGGCAGAGTTGATTATGATGATTGGCTTCGGCTAACCGTATCTGTAAGAGATGATGGGTTGATTTTTGTGATTAGTTTTGGTTAATGACATCTGAGACAAATGATCGAGTTTGGACATTGCAATTAGCTATGGCTAAAAGCATCCAAGATGGACGATGTAATGGCCCAGCTTTTTCAAAGCCAAAATCGATGAATTTTTTTTTTACAAGTCATCAGGTTCTGAATGTTTTTCACCATATCATTCTGCATATTTATAACTGCATTTCATTTATTAACAAGGCACAATCCACGTAGGATAACGTAAATCAACTTTCTCATAAGACGAATTCTCAATACACATGCCTATAATTTTATATTTTCATACTCATAGGTTTACATTACAACATATTGACATACTTATAAATTCGCATCCCTGTTCTAGTCTCGTTATCATCACAAGTTCTTACAAGAGTGTCGAACGACAAGTTACACAACTAGTACTTTCGTTACCCTGACCTCATGTAATTTCACAACATAATATCCTCATAAGAAGAATACCACATATGTATATTCATACACATCATATCTACATGTTCGCACATACACATCTGTGTTCCATTTCAATTTTTACGTTACAAGTCTTTACAAAAGGGGTCGGACAGCTACTTGAGCGATTAATACATCTGTTCATACAGAACTTATATTACCCATAACATGCAAATATATGGTTCTTTCCAAAATATATGAGCTGCAAAGCGGATTTCCTTACACACCATGTTGGTATGATGTCCCTGTTACAGCACAAGGTAATTTCAAGCATTATAGGTAATTTAAAAACATAATAAAGAAATATTAACGTCACATTTCATTCATGGATCTAAAGAGCATAATTATTTCATTGCTCATTTATGTAAATACCACCCTTAATAATTCATCAATTACCGAGGCTAATTACAATACTCAAACCCGATCATCCATCTCGATTACCGTTAACCGAACTAACGTTATTCTCTGTTTAAAGCATAAAAATCATAGTTCTTTCATATACTTGGTATATACAAAACATAGTACCCATAAGCGCATCAATTCTTGAAACTAACTCATAACTCCAAAATCCAACAATCCTCTTAGGATGCCATTAGCCGAAGCTAATTATTTGTCAGTCCCGGTCATCCACTTAGGATGCCATTAGCCGAAGCTAAACATTTGTCAATCTCGGTCATCCACTTAGGATGCCATTAGCCAGAGCTAATTATTTGTCAATCATGGTCATCCACTTAGGATGCATTGGCCGAAGCTAATCATTTCTCAGTCCCGGTCATCCACTTAAGATGTCATTAGCCGAAGCTAATCATTTATCAATAAAATGTTCCAAAGCTGGTTTATGAAATCACTATAACATGATAATATATCATTTGAAATGCTCATTCAAATGATTCATAACAATTTGACACTAACTATAACATAATAGTAGACCCTTTGTAATACTCGTACAAACGTTTTGTAATAGTTTAACATTCAATAAACACGATAATAGATACTCTATAATATACAAAAAAAAACATTCCATAATTGTTTAGCATTCAGTAGAATACAACAATAGACCCTTCATATTACTCATCCAACCATTCATGACAGTTAATGTTCAATACAATACAACAATAGATCCCTCATAATAATCATAGAAAAATTCCTAACAATGTAGCAGTAGGTATAGCACAATAATAGATCCTTCGCAATACTCATATAAACATTCGTGACAAATAACCTTCAACATAATACAACGACAAATCCTTTGTAATACTCTTACAACCATTCGTGACAATAAACATTCAGTTTAATACAACGATAGATATTTCGTAATACGCATACAACTAATCATGACAATTAACATTCAGTATAATACAATGGTAGATCCTTCGTAATAAATTCACTTTAGAAACTAACGTTACGCTAGAAGGGGGTGGAAATCACCTACTTGTTCCACCCGCAGGGTGTCCTTCTCCTGACGAAGGTGTGATCCCAGATGCACCACTTAAAACATCAATGGCCACAATTCAATACATTCGTATTCAGTAATCACACACAACTCATCACTTCGCATGCTCAAGCATACACAAGTTCATGTTCTATTGTTCCACATATTACAATCACAGAAAACAATCATCTTAATCACCGGGCCATTTTAGATAATTAAATCTGCTGCAGAATTTAGTTAGCCAAAACTGGTTCGCTAGTGACCCATAATCGTCAGCGAAAACTGCTTCGCGGCTGACAATAGAAATTCAACAGCGAACACTGATTCGTTGCAGATAACACCATTTCGATAGGAAGCGCTAATTCGCTATAGACAACACAATTTTGGCAGCGAATAGTGATTCACTGTAGACAACATAATTTCAACATCAAACACTAATTCGCTGCAGACAACACAATTTCGGCAGTGAACTTTGATTCGCTTAGACAACACAATTTCGGCAGCGAACTTTGATTCATTGCAAACAACACAATTTTGACAGCGAACACTACTTCGTTGCAGACAATACAATTTTGACAGTGAACTCTGATTCGCTGGAGACAACACCATTTTGGCAGCGAACACTGATTCCCTGCAGACAACACACTTTCGGTAGCGAACACTACTTCGCTGTAGGGAACACAATTTTGAAAGTGAAAACTGATTCGCTGTAGCCAACACAATTCGGCACCGAAAACTGCTTCGCTGCAGACAACACCATTTTGACAGCGAATGTTGATTTACTGCGGACAACATAATTTTTGCAGCGAACGCTCATTCGTTGCCGACAACACTATTTTGACAGCGAATGTTGATTCGCTGCAGACAACACAATTTAGGCAGTGAATGCTCATTCGCTACAGACAACACAATTTTTGTAGTGAATGCTAATTCGTTGCGGACAACACAATTCGACAGTGAAAACTGATTCACTGTAGGCAACACCATTTGGCAGCAAAACCTAATTCGCTGCAGCCAACATAATTTTAGCAGCTAACACTGCTTCGCTACAGAAAACACGATTCGGCAGCGAACTCTGATTCGCTACAGACAACACCATTTCGGCAGCGAACACTGCTTCATTGCAGCAAACACAATTTTGACAGCGAACACTACTTTGCTGCAGACAACACAATTTCGATAGCGAACACTGATTCGCTGGAGACAACACCATTTCGGCAGCGAACACAATTTTGACAGCGAACACTTCTTCGCTGCAGCCACCACAATTTCGGCAGCGAACTCTGATTCACTGTAGAGAACACCATTTCAGCAGCAAACACTAATTCGCTACAGACAACACTATTTAACTGCAAAAATTGATTCGCGGCAGGTAACACCATTCAACAACGAAAACTCATTCGCTACAGACAACACAATTTGGTAGCGTAAACTTATTCGCTGCAGGCAACACCGCTGAAGACCACACAATTTCGGCAGCGAAAACTGATTCGTTGTAGGCAACACTGCCGCAGACCATACAATTTCGGTAGCGAATGCTAATTTTTCGTAGCGAACGCTAATTCGCTGCAGACAACACAATTCAACATCAAAAACTAATTCGCTGCAGGCAACACCATTCGAAAGCGAAACCTGATTCGCTGCAGCCACCACCATTCGACAGCGAAAACTAATTCACTGCAGAAAACACAATTTGGCAGCAAAATCGATTCGCTGCCGACACCATAATTCGTTCTTTGGATCCAGCAGAATCATACAATTTTAGCATGAACACACATGCAAATTCAATTCCAACACATTCTTTGTCGTTAGATTCCTGTTTCAGTTGTAGCATGCTTTCAAGGTTACAAACACATATTTTTTGCACTTAACATCCACCAGCACATTTTCATACAAGTTCTTCAACCACATATGCAGAATTCATGACATTAACACATATATAATTTTGTTTTTGTTTCACATAATTAAGCAACTCTAACAAGATCATCATCTTTGCACTTTATCCCTTTAATCTATGTTATGTCCAGCCCTCACCATGGCTGCCCACCTCTCTAAGTTTTTTTTGCATTCAATATTGTACATTTCCTCTGTTAGATGTTCTGGAATTAGGTTCATACCTCATGAATTTAACAAGTTCAATGCAGGTTGGGGTGGCCTGCTCTCCCTCTCCTTTTTGGTTTTCTTCCTTCCCTCTCTTGTTGTCCAGCTGACCTCTAGGCTCCTCTTTCTCTTAGGTTTTGGGCTGCTGGCCACCCATTTGGGGAAGAGGAAAGGTCACCTTCCCTCTCTCCTTGCATTTATACCCCCTCTTAAATGAGAGGGGGTTGTTTGGGTGTTGGATATCTTTGGTTCTTATCCCTCTTTTGAGTTATCCTAGGTTGGTTCCTGTTCCAATTCTCCCCTAGGGTAGGCCAATCCAACACTAATTTTTGTTGAGTTTTACAATGTTGCTACCGATTCAGAAATCAGTAGAAAAATTGTGTCACTGTCGATTCAGAAATCGATAGCAGAAACCATGTCGCTCCGATCCAGAAATTGATAGCAGAAATTGTGTCGCTACCGATCCAGAAATCAACAACACAAAATGTTTCACTGATTGATGATTAGCTTCGGCTAATGGCATCCTAGAAGGATGACCGAGCTGTGTTTGATGGTTAACTTTGGCTAATGGCATCCAAAATGAATAACTGGACTGTTTTTGATTATTAGCTTCGGCTAATGGCATACGAGATGGATGATCGGGCTATGATTAATTATTAGCTTTGGTTAATGGCATCCGAGAAGGATGACCGGGTTGTGATTGATGATTAGCTTCGGCTAATGACATCCTAGAAGAATGATCGAGCTATATTTGATGGTTAGTTTTGGCTAATGGCATCCTAGATGGATGGCCGAGGTGATTATGATGATTGGCTTCGGTTAATGGTATCCGTAAGAGATGACGCGTTTGATTTTGTGATTAGTTTTAGCTAATGGCATCCGAGATGAATGACCGAGTCTAGATGTTGGCTTCGGCTAGGTGGATAACCAGGTTAAATTCAGGTAATTAACTTCGTCCGATGATTAAACTTCAGCTCCACCACTTTTATGGAGAGGTTGGGGCATATGAGTGAGAATAATACATTTAGCGCAATAATAATGATTATACAATGCATATGAGAAGTAAATGAAAGAATGTACTTATCTTCAGTTGATAATGAAATGTAACGATAACGTCCTTCTAGTTGTTTATTATTACGTTTAGATTATTTACAATTCATGTATCCATGTTGTTTTGTAACAGGGACATCACATAATCAAGGTACATCGGAAAGTCGTTCCACGAGTTCACATACTTTGAAAGGTGCTACGTAATAATATGTTTCAAGTGTTATGTGTTTGATAAGAACGAGCGAACTAGTTGAATATTTGTCATTCAACACTTTTATAAAGAGTTGTATCGAAAATTATAATGGAATATGAATGCGAAAGTATGATCTTGTAAACATGATGTGGTGAATGGATGCATATGATATTCTCTTTAATGAGAATGATGTATTGTGAAATTCCAAGACTATTGCACTACACTAAGAGATGAATTTTGTTACGATAAACCCTAAACACCATTGCGAGAATGTGTATTGTCACTTTTTATAGGATGTTGATTTACTTTACCCTATATGGGTTGTGCCTTTTTAATGAATGAAATGTACTGATAAATTCACAGAATGATATTGTGAAAAGCATCGAGAACCCAACGACTTACAAAAAAAAATTCCATCGATTTTGGCTATGAAGTCGAGTCGTTACAGTTGGTATCAGAGTGGTTGGTTTGGATCCTGAGGATTGATGAAAATAATGTTGTTGTGATCTATTTTAGGATGGTGCGCACTTGACAAGGGGCACGAACCGAGCCACCCTCCATAGAAAGGAGGAGTAGAGGCTGAAGTGCCCAAGATTGACAGGATAATGATCCATTGGATGATATTGTTTTCCACGCTCCAGCAAAAGCATCTAAGTCCTTGCGGGGAAGAACCGCAGAAGTTGAAGAATAGCGGGTACTAAATCGAACCGAAGAAGTACCCCTAAAGAGGGTGGAAATAATAGAAAAAGGGGTTCATAATTGGAACTCCGATAAGAAACTGGGTATAAAATAGAAGTAAACCTGATGCCCTTAGAATTACATGATTTCGATATAATCCTAGGCATGTTAGCTGAGTAAGTACAAGGCCAGATGGATTGCTATACTAAAACTGTTACGTTCCAAATACCAAGGGTTTTGTAATTAGTAATGATGCCTCCAAGAAAGGACTTGGGTATGATTGATGTAACATGGGGAAGTGATCACTTATGCGTCAAGACAGTTAAAAAATCACATAAAGAATTACTTGATACACGACCTGGACTTGATTATTGTGGTAATTGCTTTGAGAATTTGGAGGCATTATCAATATGAGTCCCTATAATTTCAACAATGAAATTTATATTAGGAGGAAAAAATGTAAACAACCAACAAAAAAAAAAGTAAAGCAAAAAACAACTCCATCGTCACTGTCGATTTCTACATTGGCAGCAACACAATTTTTGTTGCTGATTTCTGAGTCAACTATGGCTGGGTGCGCTGAAAAATCCATGCATTTTGTAAAATCTGACTAACTTTGGAGAAAAAAATGTAAATCACAACAGAAACTTGAACAAAAGGTAAACAAAATTAAGGGGACCAAACCGGTTTACTCTTGAGAGGCCTTGGGAAGGGGACAAAACAGGTTCTGGGATAACTTAATGAGGGACAAGGATAAGGTAGAATAACCCCCAAACACCCCTAGCACACTTATAGGAGCTATAAATACAAGGAGAGAGAAAGGGTGACCCTTCCTCTTCCTAAAGACCAGCTGCAGCAGCTGCATGCTTTTGCTCCTCTACCTTTTCTCCATAGAAAATGAGACCCAATCCAGCTGCATGCCCCCTCCATTAAATGTGTGAGCTAAAGGAGACCTAGAGAGTGAGGTTAGTGACTAAAATCATGGAAGAAGGAAGGGTGTAACAAGTTGGCTAAGCTGCAGAAGAAAAGAAGAAGAGAAAACCGGATAGAAAAAGAAAGAGATTCCTCTGAAACTACACTTGGAACATGTAAAAAAAACATGATGTAAGACCCATTTCATCTCTTGACTGAAGGATACCTCACAGTTTGGACAAGGAGAAAAAGGGAGAAAAAAGAACCTAAAGGGCTGGATGGACAGCAGGTGAGAGAAGGAAGATGTTGGACATAAAAAGATGAATAGACCACCAAATCCCTTTCTAAAGCTGTTGAAAATCGTGAGGTATGAACCAGAACCCTTCTCCGTTGTTCTTATGACTTTGGGACTGAAAAGGAAGAATAAAACCCTAAGCAAATGGCCTAAGATTCTTACACCAGCTATTAAGGAATCTAGATTAGAAAGAGGGATAAAAACAGGGCTGAATAAGGGGACCTAATTCCAGAACACTTAACAAAGGAAAGGAACAATTTTGAATGCATAAATTTGAAGGGATGGCCGACCATAGTGGGGCCTGGACAAAAAATGAGTTAAAGAGATAACATGCAAAGATGATGACCTTGTTAGAGTTGTTTGATCATATGAAACTGAAAAAAAAATTATACATATGTTAATGATGTAAATTCTACATATTCTACAAATTGTGTTATTAATAAACCTTGGAAGCATGCTGCAACTGAAACAAGAATTACACTATATAATGCTTCGATTTTGTTTGTTTGATGAATGGACATGTGCGATTGTGAATTGTTATTGTGATTATACTTGTGAGAAATATGATAATATGCAGGTGTAGGTAAGTGTAAGACCATAAATGACTTAATCATCACTACCGATTTCTGAATCGGCAGCGACATAGATTTTGTTGATGATTTTAGCGTCAACCATAGAAATATGTCGCATTGACGATTTTGGGTCAGCAGCAACTCAGTTTTCATCAATGATTTTTTAGCCAGCAGTAGGTTGTGCATGCTGATGATGTCAACATCAGCCGTAGAAATGTGCTGCATTGACAATTTCTAAGTCGGAAACGACTCAATTTTCATCAACGGTTTCTGAGTAAGCTGAAGCCTATATGCGATAGCGATTTATGTCGAATTGTGTTGTCTGCAGCGAATTGGTTTTTGCTGCCAAATTGTTGTGTCTGCAGCGAATCTGTTTTCACTGTCGAATTGTGTTGTGTGTAGCGAATCGGTTTTCGCTGCCGAATTGTGTTGTCTGCAGCAAATCAGTTTTCACTATTGAATTCTATGTCGCCAGCGAATCAGTTTTCGCTATCGATTTTCTGTGATAGACTCCCATGTTAGAAATGACTTAAATGCTTGTAACAATTTCATTGTATGAATGTGTAAAATATGGAACACTTGAAAGTGAACATCTAGATTCTTGAAATAGGTATGGTGATGAGTCATATGATTTCAGAATGCAAATGTGCTTATATGTGACCATTGATGTCTTAGGTGATGCGACCGGGATAAACCTTCGATCGGGTAAGGATACCCCACGGGAGGAACAGGTAGGTGGTTTCCACCTTTTTCTTGTATAATATTAATGTTCTAAGATGACTTGTTTGAGGATGATATATTATTGCATTGTTGATGAATACTAAATGAAATGTTGATTGAGTTGTTGATGAAAATGTTAATGTTCTGAAATGACTTGTTTAAGGACGATATGTTATTGTGTTGACGAATATTAAACCTGTTATGTAATGTTGATTGAGTTGTTGATGAAAATGTTATTTTTCTGAAATGACTTGTTTGAGGATGATATATTATTGCGTCGTGATGAATATTAAACCGACCATGAAATGTTGATTGAGCTGTTGATGAAAATGTTATTGTTCTAAAATGACTTGTTTAAGGATGATATATTATTGCATTGTTGACGAATATTAAATCGACTATGTAATGTTGATTGAGTTGTTGATGAAAATGTTATTGTTCTGAAATGACCTGTTTGAGGATGATATATTATTGCATTGTGATGAATATTAAACCGACCATGAAATGTTTATTGAGTTGTTGATGAAAATGTTATTGTTCTGAAATGACTTGTTTAAGGATCATATATTATTGCGTTGTGATGAATATTAAACCGACCATGAAATGTTGATTGAGATGTTGATGAAAATGTTAATGTTCTGAAATGACTTGTTTGAAGACGATATATTATTGCGTTGTCGACGAATATTAAACCGACTATGAAATGTTGATTGAGTTGTTGATGAAAATGTTATTGTTCTGAAATGATTTGTTTGAGGACGATATATTATTGCTTTATTGACAAATATTAAACAGACTATAAAATATTGATTGAGTTGTTAACAAGTGTTAAATCGATTATGGAATGTGGTTGAGTTGTTGTTGAATGTTAAATCAATTATGAGGTGTTGATTCAGTTGTTGATTAGCTTCAGTTAATGCTATCTAGAAGGATGACTAGGTTGAGATTGATGATTAGCTTCGGCTAATGGCATATGAGATGGATGACCAGGCTATGATTGATGATTAGCTTCAGCTAATGGCATCCTAAAAGGATGAGCGGGCTATGTTTGATGATTAACTTCGGCTAATGGCATCCGAAATGGATGACCGGGCTGTGATTGATGATTAGCTTCGGTTAATATCCGAGATGGATGACCGGGCTATGATTGATGATTAGCTTCGGCTAATGACATCCTAGAAGGCCAATCGAGCTGTGTTTGATGATTAGCTTTGGCTAATGGCATCCGAGATGGATGATCGGGTTGTGATTGATGATTAGTTTTGGCTAATAGTGTCCTAGATGGATGCCCGAGTTGATTATGATGATTGGCTTTGGCTAATGGTATCCGTAAGAGATGACGAGTTTGATTTTGTGATTAGTTTTGGCTAATAACATCCTAGCTGGATGACGAGTTTGATTCAGGTGTTATGTGTTTGATAAGAACGAGTGAACCAGTTGAATATTTGTCATTCGACACTTTTGTAAAGAGTTGTATCGAAAATTATAATGGAATATGAATGCGAAAGTATGATCTTGTAAACATGATGTGGTGAATGGATGCATATGATATTCTCTTTAATGAGAATGATGTATTGTGAAATCCCAAGGGTATTGCACTACACTAAGAGATGAATTCTGCTACGATAAACCTTAAACACCGTTGCGAGAATGTGTATTGTCACTTTTTATGGGATGTTGATTTACTTTACCTTATGTGAGTTGTGCCTTGTTAATGAATGAAATGTATTGATAAATTAACATAATGATATTGTGAAAAGCATCGAGAACCCAACGACTTACAAAAACAAATTCCACCAATTTTGGCTATGAAAAAGTCGGGTCATTACAGTAGACTCCACTGCTGGTGGTGCCCTTCCATTAATTCCTTTAAGTTTCATCCTTGCGACCATTCTTGCCCATAACCCAAAAACTTTGATTTCTCATAAGGTTCTAGCAGAGTCCTAAAAGCAACATTTGTCTATCCCTGGTCGACATCAATTGTGGTTGAGACTAGGACAATATCCGATCGTCTTCGAGCCCCCCAAATTTCATTCTTAATTAATAAAAACATCATTGGCAAAGGCTTTCATAGTTGATTATCTTTCATAAATCCAAGAATTTCACCTTTGACTATGAAATATGAATGCCCCCTACTGTCCCTCTTAATTATTACTCCGATCTTGAAGGCCAACACAATAGGATCGAAATCATATGATCTTGTACAATGCTAATATATCCAGAGCGTAGGCTTGCTTTAAACACTCTAATTTCTTCAAAGTTACAACACCGGAGGCATGACTCAAGCAGTTAAGGCCAGGAGCGCATCACTGATCGAAGGGATGAGATGACTACACCATAGGTGGACTAGTAGACCCAACCTAAAGTCCAACTACGAGCTTTTTAACTGTAATAAGTTAAATATGCTATTAGAGCTGGAATTATCATGGCTACTAGCACCAGACTTACCCTCCAATGGATCCTCGTTAACGATTTAGATTGCACTTATTCCAATTATCACACTCAATGAGCCCGGTATTGTTATTTATTGTCACTATCTCATCGTGTCACGATTGGATAATTTGCGCACCTACTGCCTTCCTTTATTGTGGGCCTCTATACTATCATCGAAAGTTGACAAGACAGAAATTTGAATCATGTATTGCTGGCACGAAGGTCGTGCGATCTGTCAAGTTATCATGAATCATCAGAGCAACGAGTAGAACCCATGCCGACCTTTTATCTAATAAATGCATCCCTTTTAGAAATCAGGCTTTGTTGTACATATTAGCTCTAGAATTACTAAGGTTATTCGATTAGCAAATACCATAAAATAGACTATAACTGATTTAATGAGCCATTCGGAGTTCACAACCTGAATTAGTTATACTTACACGTGCATGGCTTAATCTTTGTGACAAGCGATGGATGCAGTAAACGCAAGCTGATGACTCGTGTTTGCTAGGAATTCCTCGTTTAAGACCAACAGTTGCAATGATCTGTCCCCATCGCAATGCAATTTCAAAGATTACTCTAGCCTGTCAGCCAAAGCTATAGACTCATTGAATACATCAATGTAGCGAGCATGCGGCCCAGAACATCTGACAGCATCACAGACCTGTTATTGCTTTAAACTTCCTTAGCCTAGAAGGCCATAGTCCCTCTAAGAAGCTAGTCACGAATGTATTCAAAGTATATACTTGCTTTGAGCACTCTAATTTCTTCAAAGTAATAGCACCAGAGGCACGACTCGGCTAGTTGCGCATTGTTGGTAGAGGGACGACGCAACCAGTGCACACCATAGATGGACTGGTCAACCCAACCCAAAGTCCAACAATAAGTTTTTTAACGACAACAACTTAAACATATGTTATTGGAGCTGGAATTACCGCGACTACTAGCATTAGACTTACCATCCAATGAATCCTCGTTAAGGGATTTAGAATGTATTCATTCCAATTACCAGACTCAATGAGCCTAATATTGTTACTTATTGTCATTACCTCCCCGTGTCAAGAGTGGGTAATTTGTGCGCCTACTGCTTTCCTTGGATGTGGTAGTCGTTTCTTAGGCTTCCTCTCTAGAATCGAACCTTAATTCTCCGTCATTCGTTGCCACCATGGTAAACCTCTATACTACCATCGAAAGTTGACAAGGTAGAAATTTAAATGATGCATCGCCGACACGAAGGCCGTGTGATCTGTCAAGTTATCATGAATCATTAGAGCAATATGCAGATCTCGCGTCGGCCTTTTATCTAATAAATGCATCCCTTCTAGAAGTTGGGGTTTGTTACACGTATTAGCTATAGAATTACTATGGTTATCCGAGTAGCGAGTACCATCAAACAAACTATAATTGATTTAATGAGCCATTAATAATTTCATAATTTAAATTAATTCATACTTACACATGCATGGCTTAATCTTTGAAACAAACATATGAATGATTTCCTGGGTAGGCAACACAAGAACCAAGCCACAACGCAAGGCACCCAAGGCGTTTGGGAAGCAACTGAAGAGGATCGTTGTGTGGCAGTTCGATGCATCAAAGCACTAAGCCTGCCAAATACGAGCAGCCCAGCCGCTGTTCAAGAATCACCACATACAAAAGACAACGAACCTGCCTGGTGAACCCCAACCCGATGGTCAAAGGGAAACACCGGGCCAAGTTCGTGCCTGCATTGCTAGATGCGAGCAAAGAGCTTACAAGGAACGAGGAATGACCGAATGGCACAAACAGCAAGGCATTCCGCTGAGTAATGGGACAAGAACTAGCAGCATAGCACCACGCTCACAAGGGCCTCACACCATTCCAAGGGATGTCGAGGCCCGCTGGAGCAATGCCACGGCGAACGCCAAGCTCGCACATCACCCAAGCAACCCCCTATATGCCAAGGAATAGGGTATGGTCCCCTTCGAATCGCCTACAAAAATCTTCCACCAGAGCCCAAGGATTGGTGGGGAGAGCCAACGTCGCTGGAAAAATTGTCATCCGTCGCCGAAAAGACAACCGGAACCATTGGGGCATGGGAGGTCCTTGGGAGGCCCACCCCTAGCCAGTATAATAGACAAAAGTAGTTTATTAAGAGGTCGTTTGGTAATGCGGTAGGAACTGAGGTACAGCCAAACCGCAATATATATCTGTTTGGTTATGTTTAAAACATGAGTTGAAATTGGTGGGACCCATCACCATAGTGGCCGAACCTGTGGTTAGCAAAAAGCTGGCAATACCTGCTGCTAACCAGCAGCAACCTCAACTTTTGTCATCCACCGACACTGTCTTTAAAATTTTAAACTCCTAAAAAAAGGCCATTGGATAATTAATTACTCCTCTCCCAGCAAATCAATTCAAACGGCCTCATCCACTGTCAAAAAAATATAGTATTGCAAGTTGTAATTTTGTGATTAATATTTATAAAGAAGAATGCTCGAAATTAGACTCATTTTATCATTTTTTTTTAACCACAATCCTATTCCGTTCAACCAAGTTTTTATAAATGTTACAAAACATTTTTTTGTCAAATTTTTCTTCATTAACAATAATGAAAAATAACTTTAAACTAGTTTATATATATATATTATTAAATTTCATATATGATGACATTCCATATAATTTAATGGAATAATAAAAAATATTTGATATCAATATTATTTATTTCATGATGTAATAACAATAGTTAAGTCTACAATATTTAAATTAAAAATCATTAATATTAATATATATATTTTTTCTAATTATTTTATAACCTCAATTTGAAAAGTATTTTTTTAACCAAACACATTAAATTACTTTTTGTTCAACCTCAATTTCAACCATAGTTTTAACCAAACATATATTTTTTCAAACCAACCTCAATTAAAAGTACTTTTTATAAAACAATTTTTTTAAAACCACAACCACAACAGCAACCTCAATACCAAACACACCACTCTAGCAGGAGGAAATATCACTATGTTCAGGTGGCACACTCCCTTTAAAAAATTCAATTTTTAGAATTTTGAGCTCAAATTTTGCAGAGAAGATAACAAAAACCCAAAGTATTTATAGAAAAATTTAGAAAAACATTTGGGCACTGGAAGCAATTTTTTATTTATTTTTTCAATGTTTAAAGCCGAGAAAATCATGAAAAATAGAAAATAACCCAAATTCAAACGAAATTTTGTGGAAAACTCTCAAAAAATCATATCAATATATCTATGTGGTAATTGGGTGGTTTGTAAAGTTTTTGCATGGTGGAATTGAAAACGCAACACCTACAGGCCCGAGCCTGCGCTGGCTGGCAAAT
>Ga0307510_10006058_pt1 | contig 14415 bp, 15 predicted proteins | sample 12_EM_MG_FD_207224 | JGI IMG/M metagenome (GOLD analysis project Ga0307510, IMG submission 207224) | Populus trichocarpa ectomycorrhiza microbial communities from riparian zone in the Pacific Northwest, United States - 12_EM | ecosystem: Host-associated > Plants > Roots > Unclassified | place...
CACCCTGCTCGAACCAGTCCAGACCGGCCGCCCGCATCATCGCGCTCGCCAGCAGCACGCTGGTCTCCCGGCGACCCAGGTGCTCCGGGCCGGGCTGGTAGGTGAGCAGATGGCGGCTGTCCTGGTGAAACAGGTCGTGGGCGATGGCCATGGCCTTGGGCCCGCCGAAGGCATCGGTCTCGGGCTCGTAGACGCAGGGCAGCCACGACACGACCGTGCCGTCGTCGAGGAGATCACTCAGCAGCGCTGCGACGATGGGTGAGGGCTCATCGGCGACGTAACGCAGCGGCCAGGGCAGCTTGTTCATGAACCACCAGCCGGTGAGATGGCCGTCCGCTTCAGCCGCGAGTAGTACGGGGGTGAGGCGTTCGGCGATGGTTCGCTGGGCGCTCTCGCGGTCGGCGAAGGTGATGTTGTGTTGCTGCCAGCGGTCGGGGCGGTCCGGGGGCATGCGGAGATCCTTCGGTCGATGCGGTCAGGCGATGAGCAGGCAGGCGTCCCAAGCGGATTGAGGTGGTGTGATGGTGCTGGGTGCGAGGACGGCCAGGGCGATGCCGGCGGCGCCGTCGAGGAGACCGGGGCCTCGTTCCTCGTCCTGTATGAGCGTCGTGGCGACGTGCGCGGGGTCGGTTCCCGGCGGGTGAACTGCGGTCAGGAGCGCGGGGATTGCAGCGCGGAGCCGTTCGACGGTCGAGGGGTGGGCGTCGTCGGCCGCGCGGGCGGCGATGTGGGCGAGGCCGGCGAAACCGTGGCACAGGCCGTTGTCCGTCGTGGCTTTCAACTGGTCGGGATCGGTGAGGGCGGCCACGAGCGCGTTCTCCGCGTCGACTTGGCGTCCGGCGTCGCCGAGGGCGAGCGCGGCAAGTTGCTGGGCACGGGCGAGACCGGCGGTGCCGTAGCACCATGAAGGCCGCCGGGGTGCGGACGGAGCAAGTCGGCCTGTGCTCAGCTCACTTCGGGTGATCCAGTACGGCCAAGTCGGTCCTCGACCGGTGTCCTCTCTCCAGCGATCCAGCCAGACCAGGATCCGTCCCAGTGCTTCGGCGTGGCCGTTGACGAGGGTGCCGTGCCGTACGGCGAGTGACAGCAGTGCGAGCACGCCGCCGATGCCGTGTGCCATGCCGTTGTTGGCGTGCCCGCCGGGGAAACGGGCGTCCGGGCGGCCTGAGGGGCCCGTGGCCGTCCACCAGCCAGGCACCAACTCACCGTCGTGCGTGATCGGTTGGGTGAGGCGTACGCAGTAGTCGAGTACGGCGCGGAGAACGGTGGCACCGGAGTTGCTGCGCAGGAGGTAGGCGCCGTAGCCGGTCAGGCCACGGATGATGTCGAACTCGGCGAGCGCCGGGAGGAGTTCGGCGTCGATACGGCGGTGTGCGGCGTCGAGGCGAAGGTTCACGTCGGTGGTCATCTGGTGGTCGAGGGTGTCGAGGGCGCGCTGGTAGGCGCCGGGCAGGTGATCGGCGGCGCAAGCCAGGGCGTGGGCGAAGGCGGGAGCCCCGTAGAAGGGGTGGCTGTCGGGGCCGCTGGTGAACGGTTCGCGGGAGGCGGCGGCGAGCCAGTCGTGGGCGCGCTGCCACGGTCCCAACTCGACCGCGGCCCGCTCGATGTGCAGCAGCGCGATGCCGGGAAGGCCATGGGCGAGGTGCTGCCGATGGGCGGCCGCCAGCCCAAGGTGTGCCGTGTGCGGGTCGGCGAGCTGGTCGGCGACGGCTGCTGCCAGGTCGAGGGCGGTGTGGGCGGTCACGATGTCCTCCCGGTGGCGCGTGCTGTCCAGGCCAGGGCTGCGGCACGGGCGAGGTAGAGGCAGACCTCTTCCTCGGGGAAGTTCACCGCGACGTGCCGCACGAAGTGGACATGCAGCAGGGAGGTCAGGACGTCGTCGATGGCGATGCCTTTGGTTTCCGCGCCGGGCAGGTGTGGCCGGTAGGCGGTGAGCGCTGCATCGCGGTCGGCCCACGCCGACACGATGGCTGTTCCTCCGGGGACCGCGCGCAGGGTCGCCCAGTCGTCGCGAGGGTCGGCGAGACGTACGGCGTCGGTGAACTGCGGGCGGGGTACTGGCGCGCGGGCTCTGGGCGGGATGTGGTCGATCAGCCAGCGCATCCCGGCTTGAGTGCTGCCGAGGAACGCGGAAGCGATGGCGATGGAGTGCGCAGCCACCAGCGTGCGCTCGTGTGGACGCCGTGGTTGGGAGAGCTGGGCCAGGACTGCGCGTGAGTCCGCCCGGAAGACTTCCTCGGCCGCGTTCCATGCGGTACCGGAGCCCCAACGGCCCATCTCCCTATAGGAGGTTGGGTAACGCAGGTCGGCCAGCAGACCGGCGCCGCGCAGTTCGTCGGCCCATGCGCTCACTGTCCGGGCCGTCTCGGCGAATGCCTCCGGAGTGGGGAGTTCGATGCGTAGGCGTAAGTGCTGTTCGGGATCCCGGAAGCGGATGAACCACCATGGCGGGCCGCCGAGTTGTTCGAGGAGTTCGGGCAAGTGGCGGGAGAGGAGGGTGCCTTGGCGGCGGGGGTCTCCGTACAGGGCGGCCAGGAGCACCGACGAGGCGGCCGGTGTCTGGATCTGGGCCGGTGAGAGGGCGCGGGCTTGGGTGGGAGTGGGCAAGGGCGGCCATGTCGGCGGGTGGGTTGCCTTGAGAGGCACCACTACCTCGTGGGTACGGCCATCGCACCAGCCAAGTGCATCGGGTTCTGGGGCTTCGACGAGTACGGCCGAGTGCGTACGGTCGAGATGCTGGCGGAGCAGCGTCCGGTGGCCGGCCTGGTCGAGGTCGAGGAACAGCCGCCGGTCGTCCTCGACCAGGAAGACCCGGCGAGGGAGCCGCCGTTGGGCCCGCCAGCCGGTGAGCGCGGTGTCCCACTCGGCCCGGGGGCGTGTACGGCTGGGCAGTTCGGGTGCTTCCAGTCGCCAGCGGGCTGGGGCCAGGACCGTGTGCCCGTACCGCAGACGCGGCAGGAACGGCATCGCCGCTGCGGCTCCCCAGTCGAACACGGTGACTTGCGCGCACTGGGCGCGTGACAGCTCGGTGAGGAACCGCGCCAGGGGCGGAGTGTGCGTGCGCAGGTTCAGTGCGTGCATCCCGACGGCCTCGATGCGCTGGCCGCGCTCGGGGGCGGCCAGGTACATACGGCGGCCGTCGCACCCCACCGCCAGGTCCTCGGGCGTGAGGACATCGTCGCCGGGAGCACGGTGTTCTTGCAGGCTGATCAAGGTGGGCAGGATCTGCGGGGCGCGGGTGACGTGGGCGCTCTCGGGCAGCAGCGGTGGGAAGGAGAGCTGTGCGGGCAGTGTATTGCCGTCCGCGGCCGGGAGATCGGCAAGCTCCGCGGCCAGGGCCTGACGGTCGCCGGGGGCCAGCACGCTGAGGAAGCGGCCGGTAGAGACGCCGACGCCGCGTGACACGCTCACGACTTCCAGCCGGAACTGCCCGTGCTGCAACTCCCGCAGGCTGGGCGCGTGTACCCGCACGCCGACCTCCAAGTGCGTTGGCAGTCGCGGCACTTCGGGCCCCACGTCCAGGGCCGCGATCAGCTCGTCGGTGAGGAGTACCTCGTCGCGGCCGTCGAGCGCGGCGGCCTGCGCGAGCCGTAGGAGGGCGTCATCCCGGGCGGAGACGCGAGGCCGACGCGCACTGGTCGGAGTGCCTGGGTAGCCGTCGGGATATCCGGTGCCGCTGTCCGTCACGGCTTCCGCGAGCGGCACCGTCGTGCCGATGCCGTACCGCTCGTAGAACCGCTGGTGGTACTCGCTCCACGCGACGGTCCCGTACGGACGGGTGCTTACCCGGGTCAGGACGAGGGCGGCGCGCTCGATCTCTCGGGCTACGGCGTGCGGCAGGACGATCTGCGCGTCCAGTCGCAGGTCGAGTGCGACGGGGTGACGACGCAGTCCAGGCACGAGTTCCCGCATCTGATCCGCGACGCTGTCCCTGCTACCCCGCGCGGCGCACTTCTCCAGGCCCTCCCGAACAGCGCGCAGCCCGCGCACTGTCTCCGCGACCGAGGCGAGGGTTCCGGCGTCGATTCCGTCGAGCTGGTCAAGCAGATACCCGAGTACGTCGGTCTCGGTGCTCGGCGCGTGCAGACTCGTGATCAGCACCCGCCGCCGGATCAACTCCCCCAGCAGACCACGCGACTTCACGTGCCCAGCCTCTGGGAACTCCGCCCGGAGCTTGTCCAGGAGCGCGCCGAAGCGGATCGGCGCCCGCGTCGCGGCAAGGACCGCGCGCACAGGGCCGGTCAGGGCCACGGACGCCTCGACCGCGCGAGTCCGGTCGTCCTGGACATCGGGCTGGAACGGCACGATGAGCCGGTCTCCTCGGGTCGTCACGGTGTTGTTGACGACGACAGGTAGCCGTTCGATCAGGTCCGGGCACGACTCCAACTGCTCGATCACGGCGTCCAGCCACTCCGCCCCCGCGCGGCCGACGGCAACGTGCTTCGCTCCCCAACCTGCACGCGCCTGCGGACCGAACTGTGCGGTGGCCACGCCGGCGAACAAGCCGAAAGGTGTTGCTCGGTGCTCGGAGCGCAGCAGGTAGCGGGCTACGGACAGTGCCGTACGCCGCACGTCGCGCGGAGACGGCTTTTCGGAGGCGCACGCCCTTCGTACTTGCGCGGCCAGGCCTGGGCTGGCGTGTTGCAGGGCTTCAACGAGGTCGTCGTCGGACCAGACCGCGCGCAGCCATGCGATACAGGCGGCTGATCCGTTGGACGAGCGATCGTCGAGGTCAGGAAACGGCGGGCACGGCTGTGTCGGCCGGGCGACGGCTCGTACGAGAGCGGTCGTTCCGGTTCGGAACGCTGAGGGCGGAGCAGCCACCACTACCTCCTTGGGCGAGGGACGGACGGTGGTGCCGTCACGCCGTAGAGCGCGACGGCACCGGACCGGAGAGGCCCGTAGCCTCGGGTCAGGCGACGTTGGTGGTGCAGGCGCCGCAGGTGGAGCCGCAGTTGTCGTCGGTCAGATTGACCAGGCCCGCCGGGTCGGCGATCTCGACGAGGGAGACGTCGAGGTCGAAACCGTCCGTTGCCGCCGGGGTCGGGTGGCTCACCAGGGTGGTGCTCGGTACTACGGTGCTGCGCGTCATGCCAACTCCTTTGAATGGTTGTGGTGTTGCGGTGGCGCCCGCGTCCGGCTGCACGGTGCAGAACCGCACGACCGGAGGCGGGAGTCTGGTCAGCCGACCGCCCGGCAGTCGGGTGCGCAGACCCAGAGCCGAAACAGCAGGCCCAGATGGCGCACGTCACCCAGGACCCGGCCGCTCGCGCCCAGGTGCCGGGCACAGTGGGCGCACTCCATCGCCATCTGCTGTCGGGGCCGGAGGCGGACGATGTCCGGCAGAGGCTGGGTCAACGCGGCTGGGGCGCTCACTCGTTGCCTTCGATGAGGAGTTCGGCCCAGACCTCTTTGCCCCACGGACGTCTGCCCGAGCCACGCAGGTCATAGCCCCAGCGGTCGGCGACGGCGTCGATGAGGAACAGGCCACGCCCTGACTCGTCGTCGTCATCCGGTGGACCAAGAACCGGCAGGCGCGAAGGTGCCCGGTCCACCACACCGACCCGTATCCGTTCCGCGCTCGGCCGTCCGATCATCAGGCGGATCGAGTGGCACGAGGTGTGCCTGACGGCGTTCGCGATCAGTTCCGAGATGATCAGTGCGGCACGGTCGGCGAGGTCGTCGAGGTGCCATACGTCCAGGGCGTCACGAACGAGCTTGCGGCCGATCTCAGCCGTGGACGGCTCGCACGGGAAGGTCTGGCTGTAGGCGGGGTGGCCGGTGGGGGAGGCCTGAACTGGCGTACTGAGACTCGTCATTGGGCGTGGGGCCTTCGTGTTGTCTCGGCGCCCGGCTCGCCCCCTCGGCAGGTGTCAGGGGCGGCCCGGGCCGGTCAACAGCCGCCCGCACATGGGTGACGGGCAGCCAGCAACAACACAACTCCCTTGCGCAGCCGGTTGGTTAGGGCGATCAGGTGCCCTCCCGACCACGATGCCTAGGGCGATTTGACCTTCCGTTTACCTGGCGGGTGCGGGGAGGTGAGAGCTACCGTGCGGGCATGGACACCACGCGCAACACCGTCCTGGAGGCGTGGATGGCCGAACACGGCTACAGCTCCAACAGCCTTGCCGACACGGTGAACAGGGCTTTAGAGCGACTGACCGGGAGACCCGGCGGCCTCGACGGATCATCGATCCGGGCCTGGAAGGCGGGCCGGGTCAAGTGGCCAAAGTCGGCTACCCGTAAGGCACTTGAGGACGTCAGCGGTCTGCCGGCCGTCGCTCTAGGGTTCGTTCCAGGGGGCAGGGCTCGGCCCACCCCAGCCCCACCGCAGCAGGAGGAGGACCCCGACATGAAGCGCCGTACCCTCGTCGGCGGCATCGCGGCGGCTGCCGCCGCAGCAGCCGCGCCCGGCACCGCCTCCCCTCGCCGTATCGGCATGAGCGACGTCGACCGCCTCCAGAAGCGCTTCGCCGAACTCATCGCCAGCGACCACCGCCACGGCGGCCAACTCGGCATCGAGCACCGGGCCGCCGCCCTCGCCGACGAAGCGCTCAACCTCCAGAACGCCGGGAGCGCGACCCAACGGGTACGCAGCAACCTCTACGCCTCCGCAGCCGCCTTCCGCTCCTCGGCGATGTGGGCCGCCATCGACGGCCGCCGTTACGACGACGCCAAGGCGCACATGCGCGAGGCCCAGGCCCTCGCCGAGATGTCCGGCGACCAGGCGATCAAGTTCCGCATCTGGAGCCACGCGGGCACCATGTACCGGCACATGGGCCGCCCCGCAGACGCGTTCGCCGCCAATGACGTCGCCCGCAATCTTCACCTCACCCGCCGCGACCCTCTGTTCGCGTCCCTCGGCCTGGCCCGACAGGGAGCCATCCACGGTGCGGCACAGGACCACACCGGCACCCGCCGAGCCTTCGAACAGGCCCAGGACGCCATGCTGCGCGCCGACCCCGCCGACTACCGTCCGGTGTGGATGCTCGCCTTCTACGACCAGGCCGAACTGGACCACTTGGCGCTGTCCGCGTACCTGGCACTCGGGGACTACCCGACCGCCGAGTTCCACGCCCACCGCTGCCTGTCCGCCCTCCGGCCCCACATGGCCCGGTCCCGCGCCATCACCACGACCCGCCTCGCCCACGCCCAACTCGCCCAGGGCGCCCCCGAAGCCGCGACGACCACCGCGATGAAGGTCCCCGCCGACGCCGCCACCCAACACGCCCGAGTCACCCGCATGCTCCAAGAGTTCGGCGCAGCACTGCGCGCCACGGCGCCGGGCAGTAACACCGTGCAGACGTGGGCCGAGCACGCTGCCACCTGGAGAATGGCCGCCTAATGCTGGTGTCAAGCGATGAGATGAAGCGGCGGCCGGGTTTCGTAGGGGTGGCGGTCTCACCGGATCGCGTAGAGGGCGTTGACCTTGCGGCGGGCCAGGGCGATGAGGGCCTGGTGGTGCCGTTTGTTTTCGGCTTGCTCGCGCCATCCCAGAGTCGCGAACTCACGGGACGCACTCAAGAAGGTAGGGCCGCATGACCACCGCGTCCGCCATCGAACTACGCACATTCACCACGCTCGACACCGTCCGCGGCGATCTCCTCGAGGTGTACGCCGAGGTACGCGCCCCGCTCCTGCACCTGCCGAACTACGCGGTCACCACGTTCGGCGAGCGCCTCGATCGACACGGCACCGAGCCAGGGTTCGTGGCTGTCCTCGCGTACGCGGGCGGTCATCCGGTCGGTTACGCCTACGGCAACACGATCGAGCACGGCGACCGGTACTGGCAGCGCACTACCCCGGTGCCGCAGGAGAAGTACACCGAGCGACCGGCCGTAGCCCTGAAGGAGATCGGCGTTCGGCCGGCCTGGAGGAAGACCGGCACTGCCCGCCGTATCCATGACGGCTTCCTCACCGCACGCGACGAGCCGTTCGTGACGCTCATGGTCAACTCGTCGGCAGGGGACGGAAAGGTCCACGCGCTGTACGAGTCGTGGGGATACGAGGACATCGGGCAGAGCCAGCCGTCACCGGCCTCGCCAGTCCTTACCGTGATGATTCGTGCCAGCCGCTGACTGCTCTACGAGATGTCTGGCGGTGGAAGGGCCCACGAAAGGACTGGCGAGCGTCTTGGCGGGTGGGGCGGCTGCCTCGCTGGTTACCGCTCGCTCAGCCCTCCTTGGGCCCCGCCTGCTGCACCACCTCGAACGTCCACAGTGTCGAGTCCGTCGCCGCGGGCTTGGGTCGCTCACCCTGCGGGGATCCCTGCGCGGAGCCCTGCTGGGGCCCGCCCCGGTGCGCGGCCTGCCCCATCCCCGACATCCAGTTCTGGAAGTCCTCCTCGGCGCGCCAGCGCGTGTAGACGAGGTAGGTGTCGGTGCCCTCGACGGGACGGAGGAGTTCGAACCACTCGAAGCCGTCCGAGCCGTCCACCGTCCCGGCCCGGTTCGCGAAGCGCTTCTCCAGCGTCTCGCGCTGCTCCTCGGGGACGGTGAGTACGTTGATCTTGACGATGCTCATGGGTTCATTCTCCCAGTCGGCGCCGGCCCGGTTCCGTCGTGGGTCACCCGTCGCACCAGGTCCACCCAGGTGGCCTGGAGCCGGGCGACCGGGATGCCGCAGCCGACGTGCAGATAGTCCCCCGTCTCGAAATTCGCGAAGGCGAGCAGCGCGTGCGCGAGCATGTCGGGGTCCGCGTCGACTCCCGCCTCGCGGAGGAGAGTTGAGACGTGGTGGTGGAAGGCGCGGCCGGTGTCGGAGGCGTGCCGGCGTTCGTGGAGGACCTGCCGGCCCAGCTCGGCGCCCAAGTCGGCGTCGGCGGCGACCCGTTCGATCAGGGCACTGCCGAACGCGGCCAGCCGGTCCCTCGCGGGCGCCCCCGGTCCCAGCGGCGGCGGACCCGAGGTGTACGCCTCGTGGAAATCGGCCTCGGCCTCGCCGAGGAGGGCCAGGAGCAGCCCGTCGCGGTCGCCGAACCGGCGGAACAACGTGCTTTTTCCGACCCCGGCCGCCTCCGCGACCTCGTGCATCGTCACGTGCTCCGCGCCCCGCTCGTCCACCAGCCGGGCAGCGGCCTCCAGCAGCCGGACGCGGTTGCGGGCGGCGTCGGACCGTTCGGCGCGCTCGGCGGGGCCGCCGTCCGGTACAGCGTCGGGTGTCATGGTCGCGGTCAGACGCCGCTGAGCATCGCGAGGACGTTGTCGTACGACCCGTTGGACTCGGCATCGCGTGCGAACCGGGCGCGTTCCACGACGAGTTCCTTCGCGTCGGGGTTCTCCCGCAGCAGGTCGAGAGTCTCGGTGAGGAAGTCGTCCAGGGGCATCGAGTCCTCGTTGTCCACCTGGTCCAGCATGGTCGTACGCACGCCCGGCGGCGCCACCTCGATCACCTGGACGCCGGAGTCCGCCTGGGCGAGCTGCACGCGCAGGCTCTCGGAGAAGGAGTGCAGCGCGGCCTTCGTCGCGTTGTAGGTCGGGGTGATCGGCAGCGGGACGAACGCCAGCGCGGAGGTGACGTTCAGGACGGCCGCGTCGGGCCTGCCCATCAGCAGCGGCAGGAAGGCGTACGCCATCCGGATCGTGCCGAGCAGGTTGACCTCGACGTGGTCCTCGGCGACCGGGAGGGACGCCGGGTCGAGGAGGTTCTCGCGCAGCATGATGCCGGCGTTGTTGACCAGGACGTTCAGCTCGGGATACCCGGTCCGTACCCGCTCCGCCGCGCGGGCGATCGACGCCGGGTCGGTGACGTCGAGGGTGAGGGCCTCGATGCCCGGGTGCCCGGCCGTGATCTCGTCGAGCAGTTCCTTGCGGCGGCCGGCGACGATCACCTTGTTGCCGGCCTCGTGCAGGCGCAGGGCCAGACCGAGGCCGATGCCCGAGGTGCCGCCGGTGATCAGGACGGTGTTGCCGGTCAGTTTCATGGGGGGTCTCTCCTCGCAGGTCACAGGTCGTTGCTGCCTCGACCGTAGGAAGGCGGGGGCGGGGGCGGGAGAGGAAGGTTTGTCCATGGATCGGGGATCCCTGGCTGGGGTGACGGAAAGCGGCGACGATGGAGGTCGAAGTCGACGGTGGCGGTAGAGGTCGACGGTCGAGATCAAGGCCGACGGTCGATGTCACCGACGAGGAAGGGCGCGGGCGGGCATGGAGCGGAAAGAGCTGGCGGAGTTCCTGCGGCGGCGGCGTGAGGAGCTGCGACCCCGTGACGTCGGGCTGGTCGAAGGGCCGCGCCGGCGTACCCAGGGGCTGCGCCGCGAGGAGGTCGCCCAGCTCGCCGGTATGTCCACCGACTACTACGCCCGCCTGGAGCAGCAGCGCGCCCCGCAGCCGTCCGTGCAGATCACCACCGCCCTCGCCCGGGCCCTACGGCTCACCCCGGACGAGCGCGATCACCTCTTCACGCTCATCGGCCACAACGCCCCGGTCCGCTTCCAGCGCTCCGAGCACGTAAGCCCGGCGTTGCTGCGCGTCCTGGAGCGCCTGAACGACGACACCCCGGCGATCGTGCTGACCGACATGGCCGACACCCTCGCCATGAACCCGATCGCCACCGCGCTGCTGGGTGACCAGACGCGCCACACGGGCCTCGCCCGCAGCGCCTACTACCGCTGGTTCACCGACCCCGCCGACCGCCTGGTGTACCCGGAAGAGGACCACCCCCGGCACAGCCGCACCCAGGCGGCCCGCCTCCGCGCCGCGCTCACGGGCGGCGGCAGCGACCCCCGGGCGGCCCGGATCGTCGCCGAACTCCAGGAACGCAGCCCGGAGTTCGTCCGTGTGTGGAAACTCCAGGAGGTCGCCCAGCGCTACGGCGAGAGCAAGACGATCCTCCATCCCTCCCTCGGCCGTATCGACGTCGACGCGCAGGTCCTGTTCACCGAGAACCGCGCCCAGACCCTGGTGGTCATGACCGCCCGCCCCGGCACGGAGAGCCAGGGCAAGCTCGAACTCCTCTCCGTCATAGGGCATCAGCAGCTCACGCCCTGAACTCACTCCGCAGCGCGCCGGTTTCGCCCGTCCTCCCCGAACTGACATGACCCCGGGGGCGGTTGTGCGTCGAACGGCCGCCTCCAACCGCCCTCTTTCGGGTGATCTACGCGGGACATAACAGACGTAACGTTTCCTCACTTCGCTCCCTGAGCTGCGCTTTTGCGGAAAAAGGGCCGAAAGTGGTCACGTGTTCGCATCGCGTCACGCCCTCGCGCCGATCTTGTTCCGTTCTACAGTCGTGCACGCTCGTCCAAGATCACTTCCCCATCGAGGCGTGTGTGACCTTCCGACTGCCCAGCGCAGCCCCGCTCTTGAGAACGCCGCAGACGGCCGTCCTCGAGGGCATCGCCGGTTTCGTCCCCCCGGACGCGGTGCCGAACCACGCCCTGCCCGCCGCGTGGGACGTCGACGACGCCTGGGTCCGCAGACGCACCGGCATCGGCGAGCGCCGCCGCGCGGCACCGGGTGTGACCACCGGCGACCTCGCCCTGGAGGCGGCCGGCCGCACACTCGCGATGGCTGGCGGCCCCCTGGTCGACGCCGTGATCGTCGCCACCTCCACCCCCGACCGGCCGATGCCCGCCATGGCACCCCGGCTGACCACCCGCCTCGGCCTCGGCGAGATCGCCGCCTGGGACGTCTCCGCCGCGTGCAGCGGCTTCGTCTACGGCCTCGCCGCCGCCGTCGGCGCCCTGACCTCGGGGTGTGCCGACCGTGTCCTGCTGGTCGCGGCCGAGGTGTACTCGACCCTGCTCGACCCGCAGGATCGTTCCACCGGAATCGTGTTCGGCGACGGCGCCGCCGCGGTGGTCCTGCGGCGCGGTGAGCGCGACGAGCCGGGTGCCGTCCTGGCGCTGGACCTCGGCAGCGACGGCTCGGGCGAGGAGCTGATCCAGGTGCCCGGCGGTGGTGCGCGGGAACGCTCCCGACCCGGCGAATTCGGCCCGGACGACCGTTACTTCCGTATGCGGGGGCGAGAGGTGTTCCAGCATGCGGTGATCCGTATGACCCAGTCCGCCCATACCGTGCTCAAGCGCGCGGACTGGGCGGCCGAGGATGTGGACCGGTTCTGCGCCCATCAGGCGAACGCCCGCATCCTGTCCGCCGTCGGCGACCGTATCCCGGTCCCCGGCGAACGGCATGTCACCAACATCGCGCGCGTCGGCAACACCGGCGCCGCGTCCATCCCGCTGGCCCTGGCCGACGCCGCCGCGCGGGGTGAACTCCACGCCGGCGAACGGGTGTTGCTGACCGCCTTCGGCGCCGGACTCACCTGGGGCTCGGCGGCCCTGGTGTGGCCGGAACTGCCGACCGTGCCGCACGTCGACATGAGTGACATGAGTGACATGAGTGACACGACCTTCAAGGGCGACGCGAGCGACACAGATGTCGCGGCCGTACCCACTGCCGACCCGGCCGTACCCGCCGCCGACCCGGCCCCGCGGACCCGGATCGCCTGAGACCGCCCCCGCTTGAGACCAGCCTCGTCTGAGACCGCCCCCGCCTGATACCCACCCCGCTTGAAACCCGCCCTCGCTGAGACCAACCCCGCCCATCCCCGGGCGTGCCCATCGCCCCCGTCCATCGGCAGTCTGCACCGCAAAAAACAGGTCGGACGCCTCGGTTCCGGAACTTCGGCCACCCCGAAGTCCCGCTGGCCCCGAAGTTCCCCTCGTCCCGAAGCCCCACTCGCCCCACTCCCCCCGCCCGCCCCATCGAAAGGAACCCCATGTCCCCCGCCCAGACCGCCGTGACCGCCGTACTCACCGAGAAGTTCGAGGTCAGTGCCGAGAGCATCCGTCCGGAGGCCACCCTGGAGAGCCTCGATCTCGACTCGCTCGCGCTGGCCGAACTCGCCCTGGCCCTCCAGGAGCAGCTGGGGGTTCCGGTTGCGGAGGAAGAGGCCGCCAAGAACAGCACCGTGGGTGAGCTCGTCGCCGCGCTGAACGCCAAGCGGGAGCGATGAAGGCGGCGTCCGCGCCCGTGTCCGTCACCGGCCTGGGGCTCATCACCCCGGCCGGGGTCGGCCGCGAGGAGACCTGGAAGGGGGTCCTGAGCGGGCGTTCGGCCGGTGCCACGGATCCCGAACTCAAGGGCTGCGCCGTGGACTTGTCCTGCCGTATCCCACTGATGACCCCGGAGCAGGCCCGGATCGGCGGCGGGAAGGCCTGGCGGATGGGCCGGTTCAGTCAGCTCGCCGTGCTCGCGGCGCGCGAGGCCGTCGCCGACGCCGGGCTCGACCCGGCCCGGTGGGACGGGGCGCGGGTCGCCGTGGTGATCGGTTCGGGGCTGGCCGGGGCCGCGCATCTGGAGGACCAGACGATCCGCCATCACCAGGGCGGTCCCGAGCTGGTGTCGCCCGCGCTGGTGCCCATGCTGATCTCCAACATGGCTGCCGGGGAAGTGCTGTTGGACCTCGGCGCCCATGGTCCGTCCCTGGCGACCGAGACCGCGTGCGCGTCCGGGGCCAGTGCCCTGGCCGTCGCACGGGGGCTGCTGCTCGCCGGGCTGTGCGACATCGCCGTGGCGGGCGGTGCGGAGGCGGCCGTCACCCCGGTGATCACGTCCGGCTTCCAGCGGATGGGCGCGCTGTCGTCCCGGGTCGACGAACCCGGCCTGGCCTCACGGCCGTTCGCGGCGGACCGGGACGGGTTCGTGATCTCCGAGGGCGCCGCGATCCTCGTCCTGGAACGGGAGGCCGACGCGCGGGCGCGTGGAGTGCGGCGGTACGCCCGTCTCGCCGGGGCCGGTCAGACCTCCGACGCGTATCACCCAACTGCCCCTGCCCCGGGGGGAGTTCATGCCGAGGCGGCGCTGCGGTCGGCGCTCGCGGAGGCGGGGCTGCGGCCTGCGGACGTCGATCACGTCAACGCGCACGGGACCTCTACGCCGCTCAACGACCTGACCGAGGCGGAGTTGATCGAGCGCGTGCTGCCGCACCGGCCGAGTGTCACCGCCGCCAAGGGAGTTCTCGGGCACAGTCTCGGCGCGGCCGGCGCGATCGAGGCGGCGCTCACCGCCCTGACCGTCCACCGCTCCACCGTCCCGCCGATCGCCAACCTCACCCCGGACAACCTCCCCTTCGACCTGGACTGCGTCACGGGCGAGCCCCGCGAGCAGCGCGTCCGGGCCGCCGTCAGCCACTCCTTCGGGTTCGGCGGGCACAACGTGGTGCTGCTCCTCACCGCCGAGGACTGACGACGACCGACCGCGGGCTGACGACAACCGACCGAGGGCTGAACCGGATTGAAGTGAAGAGGGCTCAATGACCGTTCACAGCACCATCGTCCACGCCACCGTCCACATCCCCGAGGGACGCCAGAGCGTGGCCGCCGTGGAGGACCGCTTCCGGGCGGACAGCCCCGCCGTACCGTTGTCGCGCGGGGTGCTCCAGCGGATGTACGGGCTGGCCGAGCGCACCGTGGCC
>Ga0307510_10006060_pt1 | contig 14412 bp, 15 predicted proteins | sample 12_EM_MG_FD_207224 | JGI IMG/M metagenome (GOLD analysis project Ga0307510, IMG submission 207224) | Populus trichocarpa ectomycorrhiza microbial communities from riparian zone in the Pacific Northwest, United States - 12_EM | ecosystem: Host-associated > Plants > Roots > Unclassified | place...
TGGCGCGCCATTTCTTTTTCAGGTTTTGCATCACTGGCAAAGTCCATCTTTTTGGTCTGTTCATTTCGTTCGTGGCAAAAATTACAATGTACACCTAAGGATGCAGCCCAGTTGTCCATTATATGGTCGAGCGCTTCATGTGAAATATTTTTCGGTAATACCTTCAGGTTCTTTGCTTTTGGCGGCGGACCCTGTTGAGGCATCGATGCGGCAATGCCAAGTGCCATTGCGCCGAACAGGCCGGCTGTGATAGTAAATTTTTTGCTGATGATCATAAGGGGATTGAATTTGGAACTAATATATAAATACCTTACATAAATATGACAATGTAATAGAAAAAATACGGTTAAATACCTGTTTTGTTTTCTATCCCGGTTAATTTAAAGCTAATATCCCATAACAGTCTGCGTGCGGCGGCATTTTCAGCTTCGGGCGCCGGCTTATCCACTTTGCATTTTTTAAAGTATGATCCGCTTTTTTGCTCAAGCCGGGGTTGAGTAGCAAGATAGATCGTTGTTTCCGCACCTTTTTCGGGTGTGATCATAAATGGCTTCAATACCCATGTTAATAGCTTTAAGATACCTTTTGCCCCTTCCCATATGTCTGTATTTACTACTCCCGGGTGCAATGCATAAGATGTGATACCTGTTTGCCCGTATTTTTCGGCAAGTGATTTGGTGAAATAGATATTATACAATTTGCTTATACCATATGCCTTTAATGCTGTATAAGTAGTATGCTCCCACTTCAGATCATCAAAATTTGGTTTGGCCGATCTGTGCGATTCTGAACTTACATTAATGATGCGCGCCTGTCCCTTTTTAAGCAAAGGCATCAGGCTTTCCGTCAGCAGGAAATGACCGAGATGATTTACTGCAAAGGTCATCTCAAAACCGTCTTTGCTAAACTTTTTCTCCTGGAAGGCGCTGCCGGCATTGTTAATCAGGATATTAATGCCAAAAAGTTTACCGGTGAGTTCATTAGCAGCGCGACGCACACTCTGCAAATCAGACGTATCACATTCCACCACATAAATATTCTTATTGCCGCTTTGCGAAATGATCTCCTGCTTTACCTGTTCACCTTTGCCGGTATTACGCACTAACATGTAGATAGCATGGCCCTTTTTGGCCAGTTCTAACGCGGTTACTTTCCCTATACCAGACGTTGTTCCCGTAATTACCGTTGTAATGGCCGCCATTTTTTACAGATTTAAATGTGAGACAAGATAAACTATTAATCCCCGGATACAGCCCGATAAAACTAATTTGTTAAAAAATGTAAAATAATTTGCATTATTACGAAAAGTTCGTAGATTTACGAAACAATCGTAATAAACATGGAGAAATTAACCAAACAGGAAGAAGAAGCAATGCAGGCCGTATGGCAATGCGGCTCAGGATCGGTAAAAGATTTTCTTGACCTGATAGAAGAACCGCAGCCCCCCTACACCACCCTGGCATCCACCATTAAGAACCTGGAACGCAAAGGTTTTTTAAAGAGCAAGAAGGTGGGCAACACATATCGCTATATCCCTGCCATAAAAGAAGAGGAATATAAAAAACGCTTCATGAATGGTTTTGTAAGCGACTACTTCCAAAATTCATATAAGGACCTGGTCACGTTTTTCGCAAACGAGAAAAAGATCAGCGCCAGCGACCTGAAAGAGATCATCAACCTGATTGAAAACCCTAAAAAATAATTACCATGCCGGCATTATTCATATTTCTGTTCAAGGTTAATATCGCCCTGGTATTGTTTTGCCTCGGTTATTACGTGGTGCTCCGTCACCTTACCTTTTATACCCTTAACCGGATATACCTGGTGATTGCTATCCTGTTTTCAACGCTTTACCCCAATATTAACCTCACCAACTTTGCGCTACGCCATCAGCAACTCACTGAACCTGTGCAAACGGTGATACTAAACTGGAAGGCACCTGCCGAAAATTTTGTAAAGCCTTTATATCAGCCCAACTACTGGCAATGGGTGGAAATCATCTTCTGGGCGGGTGTGCTGCTTTTTGCTGTGCGTATGTTGATGCAATTACTATCACTATACAGATTATATCGTCAGTCAAGACCTGGACAGATCGATGAACACACAGTACGGTTGTTAAAAGATGACATCGGCCCATTCTCCTTCTGGCGGAGCATTTATATCAACCCAACCAAACTATCTCCATCAGAGCTTAAGAACGTCCTGGAGCATGAACAGGTTCATGTAAGCCAGTGGCATACGCTCGACCTGCTTTTGGCCGAGCTAAGCACCATCTTCTACTGGTTCAATCCGGGTGTATGGCTGATGAAAAAGGCTGTGCGCGAAAACATCGAATTTATTACTGATCGAAAAATACTGCAAAAGGGCACCGACAGCAGGGAATACCAGTATAGCCTGGTAAGTGTAAGTCTTGCTACCATGCCCAACACTATTGTGAATCACTTTAATATTTCAACCATTAAAAAACGTATCATCATGATGAACGCAAAGAGATCTTCGGGTTATAAACTTACCCGCTATTTGTTCTTAGTACCCGCAGTTGTTGCATTGCTGCTGGTTTTCAGCCTGTCAAAAGCTGAAATTTCTAAAAATAGCATACATACTATAAAATCAATAGCTACTGCGATAACCAGTGTGGCGATAGTTGATAATAACAAGCCAAATACTGCAATCCATATTAAAACTGCTAAACCTGTTTTAGCCAAAAAAATAAAAGCCACTGCCGATACTGTATATGCCGGAAAATCAAAAAACGGCAAAAAATCGATACTACTTACAAGTAATAAAAGTATGGATTCAATTGGTTATGTGATCAATGGAGTCAGATCTTCAAGGGCGGATTTGTCAGCTATTGATCCGGGCCGTATTTATAGTGTTGATATGATTTCAGCAAAACATGCAAAAGAATTTATTAGCGACGTTTCTGATAAATCCGATTTTCTTTTTGTTACGACTGATGATTCAGAAGCAGGAAAAAAAATAAAGGAAAAAATCGATAAATCATTCAAATCAGGTACAATAGCCAAAGCATATAATTTGTCATTTGATTCAAAGAACACCTCTTCGGATATTGCACCAACTGCTACAGGCTCGGGCTCCAGCTCTACAACGATGAGTTATTCGATCAGTAAATCATCAGATGAAGCTCCTGTTGCAATAGAAGGATCTGGCAGTAATAATGTAAGCGCGGTAACGATAGTCGGCGTCGATCCTAAGGTAAAGGCCAAAACGGTGGTGCTTTCAAAAAAGAATCTCACTATAAACACAGAACCAAAAGTAGCTGTTACCATAAGGGGTTCAGGTGATAATGATGCGCCACAAGTATACACTGAAGACATTAATGAAGTAAGGCCATCCGGTGATAAGGTAAAAAAGATATATCTCAATAAACTAAAAATCAATGATGAATTAACCATTGATGGTCCGGGAGAGAAGTTGTTCATTGTAGACGGAAAAGAAGTAAAAAGCCTTAAAGGCATATCGGCTGAAGACATTAAATCCCTTACCGTATTAAAAGACGGGACCGCAGAGACAAAATATGGTGAAAAAGGTAAAAATGGCGTTATCGAGATCATAACTAAAAAAGGGAAGTAGTGTTAGTTGATTAAGTTGGGTTGAGTTAAACTTATTCAACCTAATCAACTACTCACTCAATCAACTAATAATAGATCAGTTAATAGTTTATTCCTTTTCCTCAACCCGCTTCGGCGGGTTTTTTTGTAGAAACAATCATCGATATATTATATTTGACCCAAAACCTTAATTCACATATATGCAGACCTTCAAGATTAACCCTGACGGATTTAAAGAAATAAGAAAACAAATATTGATTAAAACATTACCTATCTTACTGATTGCAGTAGCTGCCGGGATTATAATCAGTTCACTTAATGAAACCCATACCAAAGACGACATTTATAACTGGCTGATTGTAATTCCGATTGTTGGAATAGCTGTTGGTTTTGGTCTTGTTCGTGGTATAAACAGACAAAAAACCATTTTTGAAAGTTATACACTTATTTTTGAGGGCAATTTGATTAAAAGAGAACAATTTAATTCGCCAACAATATCGATTTATTTTAATGACATCAGCGATATTATTAAGAACAATAATGGCAGCTTTACAATAAAAGGAAAGAATGAAAGTAGTATTATTTCCATACCAGCACAGATAGCCAATTATTCAGATCTTGAAAATTCGCTGTCACAAATAATGCCGGTCACACAAAAAACCAAAGGATCATTCCGGCAAATATATTCTGGAGCCTTAGCAATATTAGCGGTTGGACTAATGGCATGTGTTTATATTCTTTCAAATAAGTTGATTGTTGGCGCTGCGGGCATAATTCTGATTGCACTTCTTTTATGGAGTTTTATTACCATCCGGAAAAACAAAAACATCGATGCAAAAACAAAAACTTCTTCATGGTTGGTATTTATAGTCATAATAACAGTAGTTGTAATAATGTTCCAAAAAATAACTAATTAAATAATTGATTAAGTTTTGTAGAGCAACCATTCGCTAATCAACCTCAACTCGCCTCAGCCAGTTTTTCATTTTCCAATATCTCCATCAGCGCTTTTTCTGCCGCGTTTAACTCCGCGGTGTTTACGTCCTGGTCTTTGTCCAATTTAGCAATGTATTTAAATATGGTGCCCGCCTCGTAGCTTTTGATCAACGTAGGATGAACATAGTACTTTTTGCAAACGGTACGGGTATTGCCAAGGTTGATTGCAACTTCGTCCAGTACATTGACGATCTTCTTTTTGCATTCTGAAACTGTTTCAAACTCTCCGGCTTCCTTGATGGCATATAGAGCACTCACGCTACCCGACCACGTACGAAAATCTTTAGCGGTAAAGTCCTCGCCTGTAATATCCTTAAGGTACCGGTTCACATCCTCTGATCCTATGGAGCAACGTTTGCCTTCCACATCGTAATACTGAAAAAGCTCTTTACCCGGTATATCCCTGCATTGCTTGATTAACCGCGCCAGTTTTTTACTATGGAGTGCGATCTTTTGGTAAACACCTTTTTTACCTTTAAACTCAAAGTTGATAGCTGATCCCTCAATTTTCACGTGTTTGTCCATCAGCGTCGTCAACCCATAGGACCCATATAATTTTTTGTACGATTCGTTCCCAACCCTTATGCTGGTTAACTCCATAATGCGGATCACCAATGCCACTACTTTATCATGATCAAGGTTGTGACGCGCCAGATCTTTGTCTACCTGTTTACGAATATCAGGCAGGTACTCTGAAAATAATCGTAAATGATAATATTTGGATTGGTCCCGCAATTTGCTCCATTCGGGATGATAGCGGTATTGTTTGCGGCCTATTGCATCTATGCCCGTGAATTGCAAGTGCCCGTTTTCATGAGGGGATATCCATACATTAGTATAGGCGGGCGGAATGACCATTCGGTTAAATCGGCTGACCAATTCTTTATTCTTAACCACCTTACCATCAGCATCATAGTACAAAAAACTATCGCCCGTTTTTTTCCGTGTATAACCTGGTGTTGAATCGGCAACATACCTTAATCCTGCAGCTTTGGCGGTAATTTTAGGATCGCGTCCTATCTTCTCTAATTTTTTCAGAATATGGTTCATTCATAAGCACAACACCGCTACTGATCTATAGGTTTTACCGCAACAATGATTATACATATTGTGCTATATTTGATAAGCATGCAACTCTTACCCATCAAAGAACACCTGGAAGAAAACCCCGAGTTTGCTATACATCCTGACTGCCAGGAAAGCATCCGGATGTGTATTGATTTTTATAAAAGAGTTGGCTTTAATCCTCCCTGGATATGCTATTATGTTCAAATAGATGGGAACCTGGTCGCTGCTGCAGCATTTAAAGGCAAACCTGTAAATAATAAGGTTGAGATAGCTTATGGGACTTTCCCTCAATATCAGAAACAAGGGATTGGTACACAGATAGCTAAAACGCTTGTCGAGCTATCCTTAAAAACTGATCCGTCTGTCAAGATAACCGCGCAAACTTTAAAAGAAGAAAACTATTCGGCGCGTATACTTCGCAATAATAATTTCAAACTCATCGGAACAGCAATGGACGAAGATGAAGGCGAAGTTTGGGAATGGGAGTACTTTAGTTGATTAGAGATTAGTTATTAATTAAACCCAAACTAAAATTCTTTCAGAACTTTAACAACATACTCCACCTGGTCAGGAAACACATCCAAATGCGTTACAAACCGGATACGGTGGGTATCGGTACTGTTGGCTTTGATACCTTTATCCAATAGTTCTTTCAATACCTGTTCGGAAGGGGCTACGGTATCAAACAAAACAATATTGGTATCCGCAGGCAATATATTTTTCACCCAGCTGCATTGGGCCAATTGATCAGCCAGTATTTGGGCATGGGCATGGTCTATTGTCAATCGTTCTATATGATGATCGAGCGCATATATTCCTGCGGCTGCGAGGAATCCCGCCTGGCGCATACCGCCGCCAAGCACCTTACGCACACGGCGCGCATATTTTATAGTTGTTTTATCGGCTAATAAAACAGAGCCAACAGGCGCTCCCAAACCTTTGGAAAGGCAAACCGAGATACCATCGAAATATTTTCCGTAATCCACAGCTTTATCACCTGTATGGCTTAAGGCGTTAAAAATTCGGGCGCCATCCAGGTGCAATTTTAATCCTCTGTCCTGGCAAAGTTTTGCTATTGGTTTAATATCATCCAAAGTATAGCAGCTTCCTCCGCCCTTGTTCACCGTGTTTTCCAACACGAGCAGACTGGTACGCGGGTAATGTATATTTTCGGAGTTGATTTCAGGTATGATCATCTCAGCAGTGATCCTGCCGCGGTCGCCATTTAGCAAGCGTGTTGATACCCCGGAATTAAATGCAATGCCCCCACCCTCGTAACGGTACACATGCGAGGTTTGGTCAGCTATCAGCTCATCCAATGGCTGGGTAAAACATTTAATAGCGATCTGGTTGGTCATAGTACCTGATGGGCAAAATAGCCCTGCCTCCATCCCGAACATTTTGGCTGTCTTCTCTTCCAGCGCATTTACGGTTTCATCCTCGCCAAAAACATCATCCCCTACTATTGCGCTCCACATTGCTTCGAGCATTCCGGGAGTGGGTTTTGTAACAGTATCGCTTCTTAAGTCAACAATCATATGATATAGCTAAAATTTGCGTTATTTTGTATTCAATCGATTATGCGCTCAATTTTAATCATTTTATTCTTTATGCTGGTCGCTGTATCAGCAAAATCACAAAAATGGCTGCCCGGCTCATTTACCGACATAAAAGGCAACAAGGTAACCGGGCTTATCAGGGAAAATCCGTCCAATAAAGGCCCGATAAAAGATGAAGGCTTTATTGAATTTAAAGACGATAGCAAAGCCAATCCCTATAAACTCAGTGCCAGTGACTTGAAATCGTTTACCATTGGCCAGGACAGCTTTATAGTGGCACATGCTCCCGGCAACTCCAACTGGAGTAAAAAAGAACTGGATTTTGTAAAAGTAGCCCTGGATGAAGAGACTAAACTCTATGTTGCCGATGTAGCTACAGGTGGCGGCGGGGAAAGGGCTTCCCGTGTTTCACCTGAATTTGGCGGGGGCATTGGCACAGGTGGCTACAGCGGTTTCGGTGGCGGTGTGGGTATTAACCTTGGCGGAGGTGGCGGCAAAGGCAAAGTAATAAGAACCTACTATTACGGCACCAATACAGCCACCATGCAGCAGCTAACCCCTATGAATTTTAAAGATGTAATGAGCGATATTATGGGCGATGAACCCGATGTGGTAGATAAAATACAAACCAACCAGTTTAACATTTTTAATATGGATAAACTGCTCGCTTACTTTAAGCAGGTGAAGGCTTCACATAAGAATTAGTGTTCACGTTCATTACGCATGAACGCCCGTGAACACTTATGAACGCCATGATTATCAGATATTTATATTTTTCGTAGACATTCGAGAACACTAAATGAGATCAATATTTTTTATTATTTTTAATTAAAAGGTGTTATCTTTCGTTACTTAATCCTTGTTATATGAAAAAGTTTTATCTCACCGCGACAATTCTGTATGCTGTACTTTTATTTTTTTCTTGTTCTAAAAGCAGTGTGACCCCGAAAAAGGGCTCGGAACCCTTGATAGAATATGCTTTCACCGCAAACGTCCCCGGCGATTATGAAATATCCTTTACCAACCAGGAAGGAAAAAATCAAACAATAACCGTCTATAGTGGCTTGGCATACAGTACAAAATTTAGTTTAGAGGAAGTGGGGATGGTAGGTTTAAATTTTACAGTGAAAGATACAAACGGAGCTGTTAGTAATGATACCATGTCCATTTCAATCAATGGCAGCATCGTAAAGTCAGCGAATTTCTCTATGTCTTCAACCAACAATAGTTATACAATTAACACAAACTACAATAATCAATAATTAAGGTTTTATTAGACTTAAGTCCCCCTTAAGAAGATTTAAACCAATAAAGGGCGGGCGTTAAACTTGACGAAGCTTCTATTATTATGATGGAAAAGCGAGCACTCACGAACCATAATTATATTTACTAAATGAGACGGATATTGAAATTATTAGGCGTTATTGCACTCTTTGCATTTTTAATTTATTATTGTTTTAACAATTTTTTTTCTGAACGATCAATCGTAGGTAAATATGTTAACCGGAATTTTTATAATTCTCCCCCTTTGCCTGAAATACCCTCTTGTCCGGATACTTTGACACTTTTTGAAAATAATCGATTTTATAGTAAGTATTGGGGAAATGGATCTTACAAAATAAATACCACAATTGGCGGGACTGAAATTACACTATTTTACGGGGATAAATTTGGAGAAGGTGCATTAACAACTGTTATTAAGAGGTTGAACTTTGGTAAGCCGAAAATTATTTTAAGTTTTGATCAAAATCGTTTCTATCAAAAATTAGATTAATCGACCTCTACTTCTCGCCGCTGCCGAAAGCCTCCACGCTTGTGGCTCGCATGCCAGGTAGCCAATTTTCAGGCACTACGGCCTCGCATACCCATTACTCAAAACCGACCTCTCCTCCTCAACCGCCTTTCCACCCACAAAATCCTTAAACAACAACTCCCACGATATCATCACCCAAACTACCATACATGGCCATGCTTTAACGGAGTATTTGGCAATGATATCCTGCCGGATGGGTTTCGGCATAGCGTCGGTCAGTCCGAGCCCGGTTATTACCAGCAGCAGAACCAGCAGAATAATATTGGTAGTGGTAAACGGCTTATCCTGAATCAGCATCCACAACACTGCCCCGGCAACGGCAATAATAAATGTCGGGTGCTCGGCTCCGGTACTGAAGATCACCACCATAATGAGCGAAGTCGCCAGTATCTGTAACCGGAACTTATAAGATTTAAACTGGCTGAAACGGAATAGTGGCAGAACAAAAATTACGGCAGCAGCTACCAGGAAGGGCAGGTTGGGTACGTGGACATTGCCCGTCAGTCGTCTCACAACCCCCATCACGCATATATCCTGCGAAGTATCCAGGCCCGTATTCATTGCGCTTTTACCACTCAAGGCCCCAAACCATTCATGGTAGGATTGTATAACAAACCCCGGACTGCTTATGATCATCGGCGCCAAAAACAAAATTACCGACCAGGCCACCGTCCAGATAATAAACTTTGGTTTGTTCTTCGAGAACAGGAAAAACGCCAATCCAACTACCGGGTATAATTTTATCAATGTACCCCCAACGATCAGCAGCGTGGCCCAGCGCTCCTTCCCTTTCTCCACCAGCATAAAGCTGATGATGATGGTAGCCGTGATCATCGGGTTGAACTGCATATAAAACACCGAGTTGGCAAACTCAATGGCGCAAAGCAGCAGCATGGCCGTCTTTCGCTTATTATCCAGCGGCAGCATACTTACAGCTAAGATGACCGCAAGCGCATTCGCCACCTCCCACAAAAAAAATCCCACCGCCTCGGGCGGAATAGCAAAGGGGGCAACAAACAAGGTAAACAAGGGCCCGTAATAGTAAATATCGCCATACTCCTTAGGATAGGCTGCATACAGGTTCAACTGCGCCCTGGCATGATACCACGAATCCCTGAAAATGAGGTAATTGTTATCAATATGCCTGAAATACTTCATCTGCCAGCTAAAAATAGCCACAGCCACATATAAGATACATGCCCATTGATAGCCGTTAAGTCCGAGGAATTTTTTAGTCATAGATCAAGGTAAAGTCAAAAGTAGCATTTTAGAGGTGAAAGCGGAAAGGCGAAAGACCAAAGTCAGGTAAATCAATTTTTAAATAATTACACCGTTTTCACCCTCTTTTCGCATGGCGAAGAGAGGGTGATCGAGCGGCTTAGCGATGATCGGGTGAGTCCTCTTAAAGCGGCATCGTCACTAATGCATATCGCCTATTCCACTCACCCCGACTACGCTACGCTGGTCGACCCTCTCTTCGCTGCGCGTAAAGAGGGCAGAAGATTTTTTTTCCACCCAATAAATGCTTTCTGCTTTGGTCTTTCTGCTTTTAGCTTTTAGAGGTTTTGCGCTATCACAAACCCGCTGGCCCAGGCCCATTGGAAATTGTATCCGCCAAGCCACCCGGTAACATCCACACATTCCCCACCGAAAAATAAACCGGGCACCTTTTTAGCTTCCAAAGTTTTGGACGACAGCTCATCCGTAGATACCCCGCCGCGCATCACCTCGGCTTTATCATAGCCCTTATCCCCTGCCGGTTTCACTTTAAATTCATGAATCAGTGCCGATATTTTTTCAAGATCATTATTACTTAAGGATGCCAGATTTTTATCCGCAGGCAGCCTGTCGCTTATCGCCTCGGCAAACTTCCGGGTAAACAGGGTAGACAGATAAGCCAGCAGCATCTTTTTTCCATTCGTTTCCCGCTCCTGCTGTATCAGCTCAACAATATTCTGATGTGGCAGCAGGTCAATATAGATCCACTCACCTGGCCGCCAGTAGGATGATATCTGGAGTATCGCCGGGCCGCTCAGTCCCCAATGCGTAAACAGTATATTTTCCTCAAAGCTTATCTGATCATTCCAAACCCGGCAAAACAGGCTGTTGCCGGATAATTGTGCATACCAGTCCTGGTCTTTCCCGGTTATGGTAAGTGGTACCAATCCTGGGGCTGTCTCTGTCACTTTCATTTCAAATTTCCGGGCAGTCCGCAATCCTAAATCAGTAGCGCCCATTTTGGGTATCGGCAAACCACCGGCAGCCATAACCACTTTTGGAGCAGTTAATTGCTGATCTTTCCCGTTTCGGGTGAAATGAACAGCAAAGCTGTCTCCTACCTTTTCAACTTTTACAACCTCGGTATCACACCATATCTCCTGCCCCATATCCACGCAAAGGCCGGTAAACACATTCACCACATCCTTCGCTTTATCGCTTACCGGGAATAGTTGCCCCAGAGTCTTCTCCTTTCCCTCAATTCCATAGGCTTCAAAAAAGCTTATCGTATCATCAACTGTCCATTGTGCAAAGGCTGATTTAGAGAAATGCTCGTTCTGCGAAATAAATTGCTGCGCCGATGCGTACAGGTTGGTGTAATTGCACCTGCCGCCGCCACTGATCAGTATTTTTGCGCCCGGCTGATTATTCTTTTCCAATACCAGCACCCGCTTGCCCAAAAAGCCTGCCTGCACCGCGCACATCAATCCGCAGGCGCCTGCACCGATTATTATTGCGTCAAAGTCTGTTTGTTTTGTTAAATTTGTGCTCATGGACGGGGTTTCGCAAATATCAGAATTTGGAAAGATACTCATCTTTTTAATTACCGGAATTTTAATGGTCGGTTTCGCATTCTTTGTGACCCGCCTGTTATCGCCCAATAACCCGAATCCGGAGAAGCTAACCTCTTATGAATGTGGCGAAGAAGTAGTTGGCAGCGCGTGGGTTCCTTTTAACTCCCGCTTTTATGTGATTGCCTTAATTTTCCTGCTGTTTGATGTGGAAATGATATTTATCCTGCCCTGGGCAACCGTATTTGGCAGTCATGAAGCCATGAAAGTAGATAACCGCTGGGGATGGCTGTCGCTGACAGAAATGTTCATCTTTTTAGGAATACTAATATTGGGTCTGGCCTACGTCTGGGTAAAAGGCGATCTCGACTGGATAAAACCCAATGTCATCAGGCCAACTGTTGACACACAGGTACCGACATCCTTATATGAAAAGCTGAACAAGCAGCAAAGTGATTATGCAATAAAAGAGTTCAGCCTTGAAACTACTGTAACTAACACTGCAACAACTACTACTGCAACTACTAATGCCACTGAACCACCGCCTCCCGTAAGAAAACCAATGTTCAAACCAACTTTTAAAAAGCCCGGCAATGAATCCTGAAAGCATGAACGAAAGCGGCGGTGTGGTGATCACCAAAATGAACGACCTGCTCAATTGGGCGCGCCTTTCATCACTGTGGCCATTGAGTTTTGGTATTGCCTGCTGCGCGATTGAAATGATGGGCTCTTTTGCTTCCACTTACGATATGGACCGCTTCGGTGTGTTCCCGCGCCCATCAGCCCGCCAGGCCGACGTGATCATCATAGCAGGTACCGTTACCTTCAAAATGGCCGAACGCATAAAACGCCTGTATGAGCAAATGCCCGAGCCTAAATATGTCATCTCTATGGGTTCCTGCTCCAACTGCGGCGGCCCCTACTGGCAGCATGGCTACCACGTGGTCAAGGGTGTTGACCGGGTAATACCGGTAGATGTCTATGTACAGGGCTGCCCGCCACGTCCTGAAGCATTGATTGGTGCTATACTGGAACTGCAAAAAATAATTCAGGGTGAAAGTATGATTGGTAGTGGAGTAGGAAAGTCCGCATAAGTCCGAAAGTCGGGAACTTTCTTAATAATTCTTCAAAAAAGGGTGTCATGCTGAGGCGCTCGAAGCATGTGCGTTGGGCATTACCAACTACGCATTCACTTTTCACTTTCCACCAACCGCCCTCCGCCTCCCACTGCCAAAACACTGTCACCACTTTATTCAATTCATTCTTGTAAATTTGGATATATCCAATCCTGATGAAAAGAATAGTATTAGCCATCTTCCTTGTTACTTTTATCTTAAAAGCCTCCGCCCAAACCTTCAATCCTATAAAAGATGTTTTCCCTGCCGGGACGGTACTTTATGGCAACATCCCTTACGCCAATGACACGCTAAAAAAACACCTGCTGGATATTTACCTGTCGCCCACCGGAAAAAGCAGTTATCCTGTTGTCGTGTGGATACATGGCGGTGCATGGCTGTCAAACGATAAATATGCCGATATGGGCTATATGAAAAGCACGCTCAAAGGCTTTATAGATAATGGATACGCCGTTGCTTCGATAGATTACCGCTGGAGCACCACGGCCGTGTTCCCGGCGCAGATTCAGGATTGCAACCAGGCACTTGAGTTTTTGTATCGGAATGCCGCTAAATACAAACTGGATAAAGATCGCATAGCTTTAATCGGATTTTCGGCCGGCGGACATTTGGCGAACCTTCTGGGCCTGTCGAATAATAATACCGTTAAAGATTTTTATGCTGATGGCAAAAAACCGCACTTCAAAATAAAGCTGGTATTGGATTTTTATGGCCCTTCTGATTTTTTAACGATTAAAGGCAATGATTCAAAAGATCCAGGCAACCCGCTTACTTTACTTCTGGGCGGTATGGTTGCTGACAATCCCGGCAAGGCCAAAAAAGCAAGCCCGGTTACTTATATAGACAAGAATGATCCGCCGTTCCTGATCGTGCAGGGAGAAAAAGATGAGTCTGTCAACCCTGAGCAGTCAATTTCACTAAGCTCAAAATTAAAGCAAGCCGGGGTGAAAAATGATTTGATCGTCGTACCCAATGCACCGCATTATGGGGTGATGTTTGACGCAGCAGATATCAGGGAGAAAATATTCGCTTATTTGAATGAATACCTGAAATAGGGAAATTACAGCCAGGATGATTTGCGGGCCTTGATGGGCTGCTTAATAATATCTTTCAGCAATGTTTGCAGCACAACTGCATTCCAGTGAATAGAGAACACGCAGCATTTTGTCTGGCTCAGGTCTTCAACATGATGTATCACAAAATGGGTTTGGTAGCTGCTTACCGCGATCTCGTTCCATTTTAGTTTATTATCCTCGTCCCAGCTTATACCATCAGAATGAAAGGTTACGCCCGATAATTCAAAGGTCTGCTGAATATTGAACAGTTCAGTGTAAAAGTTCAGCTGGCTTTCCATATAAAAATCCCAGAAAAGATCCAGTGACTCGGCCCACACTCTGTAATAAGCTTCACGTTTCAGGCCGTAATAGCTATTGAGTTTAATGCGGTATATCTTATTTTGATAATCTTTGACCTCAATAA
>Ga0307510_10006061_pt1 | contig 14410 bp, 15 predicted proteins | sample 12_EM_MG_FD_207224 | JGI IMG/M metagenome (GOLD analysis project Ga0307510, IMG submission 207224) | Populus trichocarpa ectomycorrhiza microbial communities from riparian zone in the Pacific Northwest, United States - 12_EM | ecosystem: Host-associated > Plants > Roots > Unclassified | place...
ATTTATGTAGTCTTATTTATTAAGGGTAGAATAGTACTTTTAGTTTGACCTATATATACTTTATTTGTATTTAGGTTAAGACTATGCATTCATAATATATAGATTATTCAGAATTCTAGCCTCCTTTTCTCTATTTGATCTCAATTAATTTAACAACAACAAGGCAAGTAGTTCACACATTAGATTTTCTCTAAGGGTTGATGATCAAGCATGTAAGCCATTACATACTGACCCTAGGGATGAAGCCTAGGATATGGGAAAAGCTATCTTGCAAATTCATGATGGAAGCCAACTCATGACATAGACACTGTAGGGATTTATAGAAAATGAGCAGGAGGAGTGGATTAGTAGGAAGAAGTAGTAAGCTTGCTTCTCTTGCTTCTTTTAAGGTGTGGTTTTTAATCCTTTAAATGGGTAGTATGATTATTTGGAATACATATGGTTTAGGGGGTAAAGATAAAAAAAAAAAGATGTGCGAGAAATCTTGTTAGAAAGCTTAATGCGTTGGAAATGAAACTGGAAAATATTAATGAATATATTATTAATTTGACTTGGGATTGATATTTTAGAGATTGGTATACAATGCCTTCCTTAGGTCTTTATAGGGGTATTTTATGCATATGGAATCCAACCTCTTTTTGTGCTTCTAGTTGTTCAGTTGCTATGAATGGGCGTATTTTACATCTAGAGGGTGTGTTTTCTCATTCAAATTTGGATTGTTTAGTGTCTTTTGTTTATGCTCTAAATGATGGGTCGCTGAAGAAGGAGTTATGAGACTATCTTGTTAATTTTAAAGACAGTGTTGGCAAACCATGATGTCTTATAGGTGACTTCATTGAAACTATATTCCCCTCCAATAGAAAAGGTGGCTCTTTAATCTCATTTTCCATAACAAGCTCTAAGAATTGAACTAACTATTGCGAACTTGTTGAACTGCCTTTAAATGGGAAGAAGTTTACTTGGTCTAGAGGTAATGCAGTAAGTCGTATTGACAGAATGTTTATGTCGATTGATTGGCTTCAGCTTTTCCCATCTTCTACTTTGTATAGGCTTCCAAAGTATTCTTCAGATTATAGACTGATTCATTTGTTATTAGACTCTATGAACTGGGGTCCAAAGCCCTTTCAGTTCATGAATTGCTGATGGCTCTTATCTAATTTCAGGAAGGTGCTACAAGTCTTTTGGATTACTAACTTTGGTAAAAGGAATGTGGCTTCGGCATTGAGGTTATTGAAAGAGAGTTGTAAGCAGTGGAGTAAAGACGTGGTGGGTAACACTAATAGTAAAATCAAAGCTTTAGAACTTGAAGCAGATTCCCTAGATTCCAAAAAACAAAAGTAGAGATTTATCAGTGGATGAATTAAGCAAAAGCAACGCCATTTCTTTTAGTCTCAGAACTCTGTACAAAGTGCAAGAGTCCGTTTGGCATAAGAAATCAAGAGTTTAGTGGTGTAAGTTTGGAGATAGAAATACTCAATTTTTTCATCTCTCTGCCACGACAAGAAAGAATAAGAATCAAATTTTCTCGTTATCGTGTTCTGCAGCTGCCGAGTTCCTGTTTCGAGCTCCTTTGTCCGTTGTTAATTTCTGGCTACCCATAGAAATTAACGCCTCACTCCTCTTCTATTCAACAACAATGAATCCCTGAGGAGTTTCAGTTAAATCTATTTTGCAATATGGATTTGCCTTCGGCATACCAAGATCCTTTTGTCTTAGATCCCCCATCTGTTGGCATTAACGAGATCTCTTGTTCATCCGGTGGTAGACTGTTGACTCTCTCTGCCAGCGCCGACAGGGACCCTCACTCCTCTGGTGTTCATGCACAACATATTTCAGTTGTTGGTTTTACAGGATGTTCTCCTCGCTCAGGTACCTTAACAACACCTGTTGTAGGACATGACGAGACATGGCGGAACTCCCCTACCCCTTCCACTCTATAATGCTTTTTTTTTTTGCTGTTTATCAGAGGGTCTAATCAGCCTCTATAGCCTCATGAGGTGGTTTACCTCATGACTCCCTGGTTAGTCGGTTTTTCCGATCTGTATATTCGTTGTTATGTTTGTATTTTGTTGCTGCTTGCAATGTTGTTGCTATATTTGCTTGGCTTCTGTTTTGCTCTGTGTGGGGTGCTCCCATTGGAGTTTTTTTATTGGTTGTAGTGGCTATTGCTATTGTCCCGCCCTGCTTAGCTTTGCTTCTGTTAAGCTGTGGGTTGGTGGTGGCTGTCTCCTCGTGTTTGTTGCTGAGATTTGTTTGGTCAAGGCTTGCTTGTGGCTACAATTGGTGCTCTGTCACCCTATGTTGGTTGTGCTTGTCTTGGTGTTCTTGGGTTTGTTGTAGTCCTCATCTGCATGTCCTCCATGTTGCTGGATGTGTTGCTTGCAGCTGCTACAGATCCTCTAGGCTGTTGCTTTCTGTAGTTAGTTTGCTCAGCTTCTGGAAGCTGGCTATTTCTTTGTAATGTCGTTTGGTATGCTGGAGCTGCTATTACCAGCCTGCTGCTGATTCTACTGTTGTTGCTTGCCTTTGGCTGCTATGATCCCCGATTACTACTCTATATAGAATGCTGCTAGGTTTGCTTCTGTGGGATACTCCTGGTATGCTAGAGTAGATGTGTGGATTCCCTCTCTGGCTTGTGTTGTTGCTTTTTGTAGCTTGGTTTGCTAAGCTCTTTGAAGTTGGCTGCTGGAACTTTTGCTGGCTTTTTTCGGTCTGTTATGTGCTGGTCTGCTGGAGTTGATGTGGTTTTTCCCCTTCTCTAGCTTTATGTGTTGCTTTTTTATGCAGCTTGGTTTGTTCAGCTTATTGCCGCTACTGGGTCCTCTAGTTGCTCTATTCAATCAAGTTGTCCAGCTTGTTGCTGCAGGCCTGTTCCCTACTACTGGTTTGTTGTTGTTGTCTGCAATAATACAGGTTGATTTTTCCCCTCATGGATGATTGCTTCTCAGTGGAGGAGCCTTAATGTTGTCTGCTGGCTTGCTTTGTCCAGTAGAGACCTATAGCTACAAAGTTGTTTCTTGATCTTGGCTGCTGGAACTCTTAGCTCTCTTTGCCGGAGTTGATGCGAAGTTGTGTAGCGGTTTGATGGCTGCTGGATCGCTTATGCTGGGATTCCAGGATATTGTCTGTTGATTACAGGATGGGCTGCTTTATCCCGTGTTGGAATTCATGGGTATGGTTGGATGTTGTCCAGGTTTGGTTCTGACTGCAAGCCTGGTTTGGCATGCTACTAGCTGAAGTCTATGGTACCTCCTTGTTGGAACTGCAGGAGATGCTGCTTCTTTTGTTTTATATGGTTTATGCTATTTTTTTTCATGTTGGTTGCCCGCTAGTAGGGCAGCTGCTATGCATCCGCTTGTATATGGTTTCTGCTGCTTCTATTGCTTTATGGCCTGGTTTGTTGGCTATATGCTATTCTCTTTTGTTGTTCAAGGGAGCTTGTTCCCTTTGGGTTATTTACTTTCCTTGTATATACTTGTATGTTCTGACACGCTGGTTTTCTAGCTTAGTTTCGTTTTGATCTATAAAATTTATAATATTTTATATATATAAAAAAGAATCATATTATCTCTAGATGTTGATGGAACGACTTTAACAGATCCTACTGATGTGAAGAAAGCATGTTCAATTTCTTTAGTAAGCTTTATTCTCATGATGGTTGACCTAAAGCCTCCTATTGTAATTTGGATTTTCTAAAGCTTCAGTATTCCTCCTTGGCTCTAGAAATTTTGTTCTCTAGAGATGAAATTAAAGTTGTTTAGGATTGTGAAGGAAAGAAAGCTCCAAGTCTAGATGGTATTAACTTCCTCTTCATTAAAAAAACATGAGACATCATTGGTGGGGATATTGTTCGAATGGTTGATGAGTTCTATCCATCCAACCTTCTACCTTCAGGTATTAATAGCTCCTTCATTACCCTTATTGCTAAGATAAAGGGTGCTAATAATTTAAATGATTTTAGACCTATCAATTTGGTGGGGGAAGCCTTTATAAGATTATTTCAAAGCTGCTAGAATCAAAGTGAAGCATGTTATGTCAAAAGTTATTAGTGATTACCAAAATGCTTTAATCAAAGGAAGGCAAATTTTAGATAGTGTCTTGATTGCTATCGAGGCGATTAACTTCATAAAAAAGAGAAAGGGCAAAGAATATGTTTTCAAATTAGACTTTCACAAAGCTTTTGATTCTATTTTATAGGAGTATATCAATAAGGTAATGGCTGATATGGGCTTTGGTAGTAGATGGTGAGGTTGGATCATACAATCATCTCAACAACTAAGTAAATGGATTCCCCATAAAGGAATTTGGCTTGGAAAAATGTTTGTGCCAAGGAGACCCTCTCTCCTTTTCTTTTCAATATTATAGTTCAGGGGCTGAGTTGTATGTTGCAGCGAGGTTGTGATTTGGGCTTGATTGAGGGAATCAACATAAGTTATGATGGGTTTATTCCATCTCACCTTCAGTTTGTGGACAACACATTTATCTTCAGCTCGACTTCTTTATATAGTATGCAGAATATTAAACGCATCCTCCTGTGCTTCGAACTAGTGTTGGGTCTAAAAGTTAACTTCTTTAAAAGTAACATTTTTTATGTTGGTATAGAAGATTAAATTTGTGATTACATAGCTCAAATTTTTTGATACAAGCAGGAACAACTTCCTTTCAAATATCTAGGTCGTCCCATTGGTGCAAGCTCTTATAGAACATCGATATGGAAACCTATTCTTCACCTCTTGGATGGGTAGGCTTCTATCCATTTAAGGTAGGTTGTGTTTAATTAAATCAATTCTAAGTAACTTGCCTATTTACTTTTTGTCTTCGTTCCTTATGCTTGCTGTAGTAGCAGTAACAATTGAAAAGAAATTACAATCCTTCTTGTGGTCAGGGAAAGAGAAAGGTAAGAAGTTGTGCAATGTTAGTTGGTCGACAATTACTCTTCCTAAAAGTGCTGATGGCCTTAGGATTGGATCTCTAAGGGATAAAAACAAAGCCTTGTTGTTCAAATGGTTATGGAGGTTTGGTTTGGAGGAGTCTAGCATGAGGAAAGATGTGATCAAAAGAATTTGCAATCTCAAATGCTTTAGACTTATACCACAAAATACTATTTCAAGGGTTGGAAGTACATGGTTGCGCACTGTTAACCACTATTTTAAAGATAATAGGCTACAGGATATTGTTAATCACCAATCTGTGGTGTTAGTTGGTAGTGACAAAAGAATCAAATTTTAGCTTAATACTTGGATTGATAATGGTAGTTTGACATATCAGTTTCCTACCCTCTTTAGCTTATCTAATGATAAAGAAGCAAGCCTTGACTAGATGGGAGTGTGGGATGGATATGAATGGTTTTGGTTCTTCTCCTAGTTTAGACCTTTACGAGGAAAAAATATTGGTTTATTAGACCAATTGTATGTTATTTTGTCCAAGGTAAATTTTGATAAAGATGTAGAGTTAGGCTCTTGTCCTTCCATGGACATTATCTTCTCATTTGCTGGGATTTGCAAAGGGATCGTCCCACCTAAAGTAGAGGTCTTTTGTTGGATGGCCATCTTCAACAAAATAAACACTCATGGTATGTTTGTAAAAGGGGTATATTGGATGTCTCAGTTGCAAATTTTCCCTACATGTCTAGCTGAGGAAAAATCGGTTGATCATATCCTTATGCATTGCTATAAGCATTGAATCCTTTGGTCCAAAGTCATTAACTGGTGGGGGTTAACTTGGTGTCGCTCGAATAGCTTTTCAACCCTTTTTTCTTAATAGGATTATTTGGTCAATGGCAAGTTCCCAAAAAAGGCATGGTTGATGCCATTTTTCTTAGTTTCATGGTCCATTAGGCTTCTTTGTAATGATGTGATCTTCAAGCAGAAAACCCCAGACTACGACACATTATTCTTCCTTATTATTACTAGACTCTACTTATGGCTCAAGGCTATAGATTCTGATTTCCCCTATTTGGCTTCAGATATGTTGAGATCAGTAGAGGAACTATTTAGATGGACTAATCTCCAAAAACTTAAGTTGGTTATCATGTGGTCTCCCCCTAAGGCTAATAGCTTCAAATGGAATGTGGATGAATCTTTACTAGGAAAGCCTAGTCCCTCTGGTATAGGTGGTGTTTTGCGAAATCATTATGGAATTCTTCTTGGTATCTTCTCGTTGTCGACTGGTATTTTATAATCCAATGAAACCGAGCTTCGAGCTGTTGTCAAAGCTATTGAAATCTCAGCTTCTAACTCTCTCTTACATCACAAGCATATTATAATTGAATTAAGCTTTTCTCTTCAGCTGAGAGATTGGCTCCATGCATTGGCTCAATCATTTTCATTCATTCTCATCGTGAGTCTAATCATATGATAGATCACTTGGCTAAACAAGGAGTGCCAAAACAAGTGAATTTGTTGTAGTCAACCATATGTTTTTGGCCTTTTTTTTTTATCTATTTCTATTTGAGGTTCCTGGTGGTGATGGTTTGTTTTGCCAGGTGTTAAAGGTTGAATTCTAGAGAGGTCATGGCTAGTTTTAGCATGTGGTAAAGAGTGGTCTGGTTCTTCACCATACCATTCATTCTCTTCTATTTTATTCTTGGCATATCAAAATAGATCCAAGAAGGAGATAATGTTTCATTATGATAGTAGCTTGGTCTGAAGATCTCTTTTGATATGGAAAAGATGATGATAGATAGAAAGATATAGTAATAATATAAATCAGAATCGAGATATATTTTTGGTTTTACGGAAGTATCCCTTGGAATTTTAGCTTGGCAGTTTTGTTTGTGTGGAGACAAAGCTGCATCCTTTGGTTGTTGCTCTGTTTTGTGGTTTCTTGGTCTTTTCCCTTTTTAGTTTATTAAATTTGCTAAACTTGAGTGTTATGCAGTTTTGTATCTTGTCCTTCCCGCCATCTTTTAGCATTTTAATGCAATTCTTTAGTTATATATATATAAAAAACCCATGATAAATACTTCTTTATGAACCAAATGATATTAACAAACATACATAATCTAGTGATTATGTATCCAAGCATAATCTAGATCCGAGTTCTAATGACTTCAATTTATTTGATTATCGTATAATATAAAAGGGCTACCCTTCATTATTTAGCTAAAGAATCAATGAGTCTCTCGATTAATTAAAAAATTATATTGACTAACATTGAGAGTAGTCATTAGAATTTGAACAAATCCAATATTAAACATAGAATTGTTGGCCAAGTATCCAATATTGTAGTCTTATATGGTTGAGGTTACAACATCGATATTTTTAAGTTACAAGTTATTCTAGAATATTCTATATATCTGTTTAGTATTATTGTGTTTTTGAAACACAATTGCTTTTAGTGTAAAAACCTTTTGAGAGTAAAGTAGATTTCATTTTAAAATAAAATTGTTTTGATATACTTTTGATCAAAATAAGAACGTTAGATATCGTGGAATCCTTCTTTTTTTAAATTAAATTGTCAGTTTTTTCTATTTTTATTTTAAATAAACACATACCAATGTACTAATTTTTTATGAAACTCTATTTGAAAACCTATTTTTTATATTATTAATTTTATTGAGAATTTTTATTGACACAATTTCTAAACAATTCATTATTTTCATAACCCTCTTTATCATTCAAATTTTAAAATAAAATTTCTCACAAGATCTATACTTTATTTTCTTTATTGTTCTATGCTTTAAACATATAAATTTAGATATTGACATTTATTAGTGAGAGAACTTAATAGAATTAGCTAACTTTAAGAGAAGTCATCAGTTGGAATATTTTGTACTCATTCAAAGAATCTAATATCGAATGTGGCATTGTTAGGCAAGTATTAGATAAAGTAAAGTCGAACATGTCTGAGGTTTCAACATCAATATTTTGTGTTTTGGCGACAATTTATTTTAGATTATTCTATATGTTTGTTGGGAATAGCATAACTATTTTAACTATTTTTAATGTAAAATAGTATTTCATTAACACCTATTTTGCTTTTAAAGAAAAACTGATGTCTTTTTTTTTATAAAAAAAACTATTTTATTTTTAAAACAAAACAAAACATCTCTCTCTTGCAAATCGTACAGTGATGTGGCATTGATATCGACAGAATTGTCGATGAAGTCACCATCGAAATAATTCCATTGATAAATCGATCGATAATATTTAATATATGATCTGGCGCTCGACCCTCCTCTCCCCCTCCCCCATTTCTACTTCTTCTTTGTAGAAACTTTTTGTGCAACAAAACAACCAACCCCCCTTCAATCTCAACACAACTCAACCTCCCACAACTTTTTCAGCCACCATAACACTTAGTTTGTCAGCATTTGTGTTCTGATTAAAATTTTATTAAGGATTCTCCACCTTAAAGTAAGCAAATCTATCTTTTTTAAATTTGAACACAATTTTAAAATGTTATTTTTTTTGCATATTTCTGTAGTATATGTATTTTGTTTGGGTGTTTACTTGTTTTATTATTTTTTTCTTAAACAAACTTGCTGTATGGATTTATGATTTGTACATGTTATGGTTTGTTTTAGATTTTGTAAAATAATATTTGTTTGTAAATTGTTGAAATTTATGTCGAATTACTGACTTAGATGTTTTGTGATGAATAAATAATAACTTGTTTAATGGGTTCCTTTTATATTTTGTCAATTTCATTTCCGAGTTGTAATTTCCTTAAATATGTACAAAATTGCATCTACGTAGATAATTGATAATGGATTAAAACAAGTATTAAAATAGATTTGAATAATCTTAAGCTAAACCAATATTTTTGCAAATTTATTTAGTTAACGTAGTTAATTAATACATGTTGCCATCATTGTTTTATATAGGTTTGATAGAAGTGATGAATGATCGTTCATGGATGTATCAATATTTACCCAAAGGAGTGCGGAGGATGGATTACAATAGTGAGGTTCAGGGTTTTATTAATTACATAATATCTAATCCAAGAAATATTAATAGAGACAGTATTAGATGTCCATACAAGAGATGTAAAAATAAAAAATTTCTCGATTCAGATGTTGTAACAATGCATCTTCTACAAAAAGAGTTCATAGATCAATACTTGTGTTGGTATGCACACGGAGAACCATATGTTCCTTACAAGATCACGGTAGAAATAATGGTTGGGTCAACTTTTAGTGCTAGCAATGTGCATGGAGTTGTATAATCCTTATAGGATTATAGTTTTTTTATGGGAATGAGTCAGTGTCATGTCAGTCAATGTCCAATTGTAAATGAAGAACTTAATACGGATGCGGCCATGTTTTTTTATCTTTTGAAAGATTCTGACGAACCATTATGGGATGGTTGCACAAATCATGGTAAATTATCGGTCGTTGCACGAGTGTTAACTATCAAGTCAGATCATGAGTTGAGTAAGGTCGGTTATCCTTCTAGGATGCCATTAACCGAAGTTAATCATTAGCCAATCAAACATTCCATAGGCGGTTTATGGAATCACTATAACATGATAATATATCATTTGTAATGCATATTCAAACAATTCATAACAATTTGACATCCACTATAACATAATAATAGACCTTTTGTAATACCTGTACAGACATTCCGTAATAGTTTAACATTCAGTATACACAATAATAAATCATTTGTAATACTCGAACAAACAATCTGTAACAGTTTAGCATTTAGTATAACACAATAGTAAATCCTTCGTATTACTTATCTAACCATTCATTACAGTTAATGTTCAATACAATACAACAATAGATCCTCGTAACACTCATACAAAAATTCATAACAATTTAGCATTATGTCTGCATAATAATAGATCCTTCGCAGTACTCATATAAACATTCGTGACAAATAACCTTCAGCATAATACAACGATAGATCCTTCGTAATACTTATACAAAAATTTGTAACAATTTAGCACTATGTATGCACAATAATAGATCCTTCACAATACTCATATAACCATTCGTAACAACTAACATTCAATATAATGCAACGATAGATCCTTTGTAATACTTATACAACCATTCGTGATAATTAACATTCATTATAATACAACGGTAAATCCTTTGTAATGCTCATACACCATTCGTGACAATTTAGCATTCCATATAGCACAACAATAGATCCTTCGTAATAAATTCACTTCAAAAACTAACGTTATGCTAGAAGGGGGTGGAAATCACTTACCTACTCCTTCCATGGGATGTCCTTGTCCGGTCACGGATCGGGTCCTGGTCGTATCACCTAACACATCAATGGTCACAAATCAGTTCATTTGCATTTCAGTAATCAAACAACTTATCACCATAGAAATTTCAAGAACACACGTGTTCACATTCTAGCGTTTATATATTACAATCATACAATGCAATCATTTTAATCATGGAACCAGTTCTGTTATGTAATTTGTCGCAGAACTTCGTCACCGAAACTGGTTCACTGGTGCTGCAGATTTGTCAGCGAACTGATTTGCTGGAATACAGAATTGTCAGTGAAATTGGTTCGCTGGTGACACAAACACGTTAGCAAACTGATTCGCTGGAACACAGGATTCGGCAGCGAAAACTGATTTGCTGCTGACACCACAATTCAGCAGCGAAAACTAATTCGCTGCTGACACCACACTTCGGCACCAAAAATTGATTCGCTGCTGACACCATAATTTGGCAGCAAAACTTGATTCGCTGCTGACACCACAATTCGACAGCGAAACTGATTCGTTGCTAACTCCACAAATTCAGCAGTAAAAACTAATTCGCTGCTGACATCACAATTCAAAATGAAAGCTGATTCGCTGCTGACTACACAATTCGGCAGCGAAGACTGATTCTCTGCTGACACCACAATTCGACAGCGAAAACTGATTCTCTGCTGACACCACAATTCGGCAGTGAAAACTAATTCGTTGCTGACTCCACAATTTGACAACGAAACTGATTTGCTGCTGACTCCACAAATCCGGCATCGAGAACTAATTCGCTGGGAACAATGTACTTGGTGGAAATCATCAACCTATCTTGGATACTGCTGACTCAGAAATCGTTGATGAAAACCAAGTCGTTACCGACTTAGAAATCATCAATGCAACATAGTTTCCCGGTTAACGCTGAAATCGTCAGCGCATATGGTTTATGGTTGACGCATAAATTGTTGACAAAACTGAGTCATTGCTGACTTAGAAATCATTAACGCAACTCTTGTTGCTACCGATTCAGAAATCGACAACGGTGATGAAATCATTTCTAGTTTCACTCCTTCCCTTCAGCCAAGCATAAGGCTTACGCTATGCTTCCCTCTACCAATATTTCTCACCCTAGATGGGTCTAGAACCTCAACGAATCACACTTCATTAATTACTCATCACCAAACAACACAAATATCAACACATGTTCATTTAACAAGGTTTTCCCCAATTCATCCCTTCCAACATCACTTTAAGTCCTCAATGGTATTATCCAAAATTCATCAATATAATTTGTAGCAATTCAACTACACGTAAACAAGTCCCACATTTATGTTATTTCACACCAACTTATAGAGGTTCATCATGTTAGATTTCGTCAATGTTCCTATTCTTGACCGAAACATATATGCCTCTTTCATCTAATCTTTCACATGCATTTCATCAAGTTTAACACAATAGTATAGCGAGCAACATATCGTACTCATACGTATACCTTTTGCTTCCTAATTAAACAAGTTCATCCATTACACACACAAACTCAAGGCATCAACATGGAGTGAATTCAGTTCTGATTTCCATATGCTTCTAAGGTTCAAATGATAGTACAATTATGTTCATAACACTTTTTACCATATTTTCACATAATTTCATCATTCATATATGCAAAAATGTTGTCATAAACACAAGCATAAGTTCTGTTTTGGCTTCACATAATTGAGCAACTCTAACAAGGATAATCTTTGCATTTTATCCTTTTAATCCATGTTCTGTCCAACCCTCACTTTGGTCAGCCATCTCTCTAAGTTTATGCATTCAAAATTGTTCATTTCCTTTGTTAAGTGTTCTGGAATTAAGTCCCCCTATTCAGTCCCGTTTTTGTCCCTCTTTCTAATCTAGATTTCCTCAACAACTGATGTAAGAATCCTAGGCCATTTGCTTAGGGTTTTCTTCTTTCTTTTCAGTCCCAAAGTCAAAAGAACAGTGGAGAAGGGTTCTAGTTCATACCTCATGGTTTTCAATAACCTTAGGAAGGGATTTGGTGGTCTGTTCATCTCTTTGTGTCCAGCTTCTTCCTTCTCTCACCTGTTGTCCAACCAACCCTCTAGGTTCTTCTTTCTCCTTTTTTCTCCTTATCCAAATCGTGAGGTATCTTTTAGTCAAGAGATGAAATGGGTCTTACCTTATGTCTTTTTTTACAGGTTCCAAGTGTAGTTTCAGAGGTATCTCTTTCTTTTTCTGTCCGATTTTCTCTTGTTCTTTTCTTCTGCAGCTTAATAGGCCTGCTACACCCTTCCTCCTTCCATGATTTCAGTCACTAACCTCACTCTCTAGGTCTTCTTTAGCTCACACATTTAATGGAGGGGGCATGCAGCTAGATTGGGTCTGGTTTTCTATGGAGAAGGGGTAGAGGAGCAAGAGCATACAGCTGCTACAACTAGTCTTTAGAAAGAGGAAGGGTCACCCTTTCTTTCTCCTTGTATTTATAGCCTTTATAAGTGTGCTGGGGTGTTTGGGGGTTGTTCTACCTTATCATTATCCCTCATTAAGTTATCCGAGAAACCAGTTTTCCCCCTTCTGAAGGCCTCTTAAGAGTAAACCAGTTTGGTCCTTTTAATTTTGTTTAGTGTTGGTTGGCCTTTTATTCAAGTTCCCGTTGGGATTTACATTTTTTTCCTCCAAAGTTGGCCAGTTTTTCACCCCTTAATTCTTCCTAGTATGGCTCGACCAAAGACAAGATTTGTCAGGTTTTACAAAACACATGGATTCGTCAGCGCACCCAACCATCGTTGACTCAGAAATCAGCATCGAAAACTATGTCGCTGCCGATTCGAAAATCGACAACAAAAAAAGGTGTCGCTGCCGACTCAGAGATTAGTAATGAAAATTGTGTTGCTGCCGATCAAGAAATCTGCAGCGAAAATTGTGTCGCTGCTGATCCAGAAATCAGCAGGGAAAACTGTGTCGTTGCCTATACAGAAATCGACAGCAACGATGAAGTCGTTTCTAGCTTTACTTTTTTTTTGTTAAGTGTTTATAGGTAAGGTCGAAAATCACATCCTAGTCTGGAGTTTTGGACCCAAATATGAGACGATTGCTAACTATCCAGATAGACTAATAGAAGCCTTTGTAAAGAAGAGTAATAGCCTGACGCTAAAAGTTACCTCTGACTGATTTGAGCCATTCCTATAGATTATGATTTGGGTCCCTGGGCAGACAACCTAAACATCCAAACCAATGCATGAATCTACCCCAAAAATTCCACGTAATAATACACTGATGAAAAGGGTGATTTATAGTCCAAATCTCCTTACAATAAAAAAAAAGGACAAAGAGCATCTTCATAGTTAATAATCCCCCTCTCAGCTAAAAACCCTTTGTGCTAAGACTCCATTAAACGGGAACCATATGAAAACGTCGATTGATAAAGGGCAAAACCTTTCCAAAGCAAAATGGAAAAGGAAGGATCCCCTGAAGCAGAGAGGCTATCTAGCAATTAGCATCCTAAATAAACTGAGTAAGTGTCGAAATTATGAAATATTTATACCTTTATGTCTTCACCTTCAGAGAAGACTAGACCACGCTCCACCTCTACAAATAAGCTTTCCCACATACAAAGCTCACGTGACCGGTACTTCTCTTCCAAGACAGGTTGACTGAATTATTAGCCAGGCAATACACATCTACAAGGCTTATTGATTGCTGCAGAGAGAGATTATATAGTCTAAGAAATAAGATCTGAAGAGGGGTTGCAGTACCTAGCCAAGAATTGGTCCAAAACCAAATGTTGTTGTCATGACCCACCTTGAACCCAATGTTAGACTTGAGAGGAATGATTATGCTTTCATTTGTGAAGATAGTCGACACCATGTCACGCCAAGTTTGGGAAAGAGAATCGACAAACACAGAAAGTCCATTTGCAAAATTTGGCTGATATTTTCGAAGGATAAAGTCTTGCCAGCCTCCTACCACTCATTTGTCTAGACTTTAGAACCATTTAAAGAGCAAAGCCAAGTTTTTATGGTGCAAAGATCCCAAGTCAAGACCACCAAAAGATTTACACTTGATGATCTTATGCCAAGCCACCTTGCAAATAGCATGAGAGTTTGAAATACCATTCCACAAAAAAAAAAGTGATTGATATAAGATATGGCATTGATAATACCCTTTAACATAGGAAAAATAGACATATAATATAGAGGCAAAAAACTTAAAACATATCCTCCCAACCATGTTAGAATCTTTCTTT